>MAAC01009907.1_pt1 | contig 23392 bp, 21 predicted proteins | sample 1115981 | NCBI WGS metagenome assembly MAAC01 (sample SAMN04961126, study PRJNA320927) | seawater metagenome | isolation source: sample BD02T64 sea water enriched with oil for 64 days | place: USA:Gulf of Mexico | collected 2013-07-27
CGTTTTGGATTCGACGCCGGTTACAAAACTTGAGGTGCATGCCGAGATGGTGACCAATCTCGTTAATCCAAAGTCGCAAACCTTATAGTTGCCAACGACGACAACTACGCACTCGCTGCTTAAACACCAGTAGAGTGCCATCTGACTGGAGCCGTGCTTATGCGTCCAGCGCTCCATCTACCCTCGGGTAGCGGCGGAGTTCTCAGGTGTCATAACTCATAAGATCGCGATGACCCACGTCTGGGGGTGACTCGCTAAAACCTAAACCAGAATCGCCATTTCACATGCCCTGCCGGCCGGGCGGTGAGAGGTTAAATATAATAGACCGAACTAAGCATGTAGAGCCGATAGCAGCGGACTGACGGACGCGGGTTCAATTCCCGCCGCCTCCACCAATTCGTGATTTTTTTACCTTATAAATCAATAAGTTAAAAAATAGAATTGCCCATGATTTGCACCGGGTGCGTTACAAGGTGCATTACAAATCATGGGCAATTCAACACCATCGTATATAACAAAAAATCGTCTTGGAATTTATATATTCCAGAGAAGAACACCGAGCCACTTTACAAACTCAAAGCCTTTTTTCAGGAAATCCCTTGGAACTCGAAACCGTTCCGAGGCACTCAGATCGTCAAGGATGTTAATGCTTATGCTGGATGCTGCCATCGCCAAATTCTTCGACAGTGAAGAACAATACTTGAAAGCAGAGAAGGTTCTTGGTAAATACCAAATTGAAGCCGTGGGCGACTGGAAAACTGCCGAAGCATTTCTCACGTCATTAGATAGCTATGATAGCTACCTACTCGAACAAGCAATTAAGTTTGAGACTCTTTCAAAGAGATCACCTAAAGCACCAGCACCAGCACCAGCACCAAATCCAGTGGACGGGCAGCTTGACGCTATTAACAAGACGCTTACAGTATTAACAGAAAACCAAACTCAACTAGATTCAAAGCCGATATCGGCACTGATATCGGCATACATTCAAGAAATTGAACGAAGCTGGAAACCGAAGAACGCCGATACAAACAAGAAAGATATTGTGCCGAAACTACGCCTCATCGTGGACGTTCTCGGTGAGATCGAAAGCAAAGAGTTAAAACCTGCCAATATTGTTCAAATCAAAGACACCCTCGCAAAATTACCCAGCAACCGAACAAAAGGGAGATTTGCTGGCAAATCCATTGCAGACCTTTTAGTGATGGAAATACCTAAAGAAGATAGACTTTCGGGAACCACACTCAAGAATTACACAAACAAAATATCATCATTTCTTAAGTGGCTGGCAAGGAACAGCTATTGTGCGCCGAACCTTGAACAGCCGTTGGCTGGTATGCGACTACCCACCAAAGCAGACCACGAACAGCGCCCGATATTCACACCAGAACAACTACACAGCCTCTTTCAATCGGAACAATATACCCGCAAATGGCACAACAAGCCCTCTCACTATTGGGTGCCACTCTTAGCCCTTTTCACAGGTGCAAGACAAAACGAAATATGCCAGCTTTACAAAGAGGACATCTACAGCTTCGAGGACACGAAGACGTGGGTCATCGACATAAACGAAAAAGACGACAAGAAACTAAAGAACGCCCACAGTGCCCGAATAATCCCCATACACAAACAATTGCTGGACATGGGATTTCTTGATTATGTCGCCAGTGTTAATCATGACCGTGTGTTCCCTGACCTTGAAAACAAAAAAGATGGGTACGGGCAAAAGCTTTCCCGATGGTTTTGTGATACATACATGAACGCTAAAAACTGCAATATCAAGAATGCCAATGGCTCAACTAATCCGGTTTTTCACTCATTCCGGCACACGGTGGCAACGAAACTTGATGAACAAGGGATACCGGCACACCAAATTTCACACCTTCTAGGTCACACGCCTAGTGGTGGCAGCGAAACAACGGCACGGTATATCAAGCCCAAAGGATTGTTAGAACGTGCCGTTATGGTGAATAAACTTAAATACCCTTCCATCGATTTCAGTAAAATTAGAAACTGGAAACGAGGGCACAAAGCCTACCACCCCAAAGGTGAGTAACAAAAAGTCATCCCTACAGATTACCTAATTCAAAAATGCGGTTAAGCATTAAATTCCGCCACTCACCTTGAGCATGAGGGTCTGGAATAACCGTATTCAACCCTCCATCGACAACGCGAGCACCAACCATTAGTAATACCAACAGTTGATCGCGTGTTAACTGCATCAATTCAGCCATATCCAGAAAGGCTTGATGGTATTCAATCGGCAGATTAGTAATTACGAGCTTTGTCGGTATTGTCATTGTGTGCCCCCAATCGTTTAATAATGGTATTTATCAAGATCGGGGGATTAATATCGTTACTTTTTAAGACTTCGTACGCGGGTCTCTGCTTCGATACGAGCGAGCTTGAAGCTATCGTTACTGGTAGGCATTCCGCTGTCAGATAATGGCGACACACCCAGCTCAGCGCGTCGTGCTTTTACTTTAGCAATGTATTCCGCATTCATCGGATTCTTACCGGCAGCGCGGTCACTTGAATCGGCAAATGAGTCATACATGTGGTCATATTCTTCAGGGAACATTTCAATATGCAGTGTACTAGCAAGACTCCCGATCTCAGATTCAAGGGCTTCCTCCAGGTCCAGCTTTTCAACATCTGAGTTTGTGAGTCCTTCGCGAGCTTCTGCACGTTTAAGGGCTTCTTCTTTTTTAAATCGATTCATTGAACATTTCCTTATGTGATAGAAATCGTGAGTGTGATTGCGTTGGATTTTGTGATCGATAAAACATGGATACTAGCGGATGTAGAAAATTCGTAAATCTCAATAATTTCGCAAATGGGATTGAGATATCGTAATTCATCCCTCCAACGCTGAAGGAAGAATCTGACTGCTCGGTCTATGCAATATTTTTTTCTAACGAGATCAGCGCGTACATAGGCGCTCGGAATATTGAACTGTCGATAAATGCGAGAACGGTCAACATCAAAGACCGTCATGCTTCCGAGTAATGCAGAATAAAGTTCGTAATCAAATCCGATAATCGTGGATTCGAAGTCGTAGAGATCAGGAGCGAAACTGTGATCTATCAAAATGGATGAGAAATCCATAGGAAATTACCTTCATGTAAGTGGCTTGCCTAAATTCTTGCCAATACATTTTTTTGAAGGTATGCGTACATTGTACACAATTTCACTTCGATAGACATGTCAGCTAATAAAGACCATCTGCTCCCAGCGTCAACATTCGACCACCTTTGGCAAGATAATCACCCACACGCACGCTATCAGCATCGGTGGGTTCAATGGGGCGCAGGTCAATACCAGACTTATCGAACAGGCTGATTTTTTTGACTTTATTAAACAAAACATTTTCAAACTTTGTAAATTTTTCTAGCGGAACACCCGAAGTAATCGCCAAATGTACATGGGGCTGGTGGTTAGATTGTTTTTCAATACAGCCAAACCCGATTAACCCCAGCCCCCTCTTAAGGTACTTACGACCAAAAAGCTCAGCGTTAATCCAATGAAGCAAGTTATTCGCCTTTCGCAACAGCGTGTTATCCGATACCTGCCAATTGACGTTCTCACACCGTGGCTCCTTCACAGTTAGTGTCAGTAAAGCAGTGGGGTTCTGTTTACGTGAAAACGCCGAATACGCCCGTTGCATCGCGACCCGACTGTAGGGCGAATCATTACTGGTTGTTACGTGATATGCGTTGTTCAACCCACTTCCTATATCTGTATCATTCTGTTGATTCATCATGTTACTTACCCCGTTATTATTGTTGTAATTTGTACACCACTGTTCTGTGTCTTGGTATTGAATAGACATAGCTCCACCATCAAGACCGCAACGCAGCCTTGCTGGGAAGCGGGAGATTTACGGATTGCACGGCAATCTACTCCCATCGGAAAATACCGACCCCACTGTATATATACGTCCATGACTAAAATTCTGAAAAATAATATATTCTTTTTTCCGATCATAATTTGAATATTGATCGGTTTTTCCGTTTAATGCTAAGCAGTACCCTCAAAATGCCCACCTGTACGCCCTCGGAACTCAAGCCAATTCTCCATCGTTCCATCCAGCTCATAGCGATACAGCAACGTCGAAAGTGCCTGAAGCACCAAGTTAGATTGACTGTAGCCAGTGTGCTCAGAGATGCCCTCAAGCCGATCTGCGATGTAATGAGGAAGTGAAAACGTCTTCTTAGTTGTAATTACTGCCATGGTGATACTCCTATTGTTATTTGTTATGCATAGAGTATTTATACATTCGTGACTTAGTCGTATTTCTGGTGATAACGCCATCACCGCCTCTTACTTGTTGTAGTTGATTCAGCTAACACTGAGCTGTTTCTGAGTCACTTTTGGGTATACCCGAACGGTACAATCGACAATGTGTCATTTATAGATCAGATTCCTCTATAGTTGACAATTATCTGTTACATCTATAATCTATAGTAGACACCTTGGCGAACTCACCACCCTACAGGACTCCCATGGAATTCATTTATCGCCGTGTTTCTACCATCGAACAAAAAACAGACCGACAACTTCCTGATCTAATCGCTGACCGCGAATTTGAAGACAAACTTTCAGGTAAAGATTTAAACAGACCACAGCTTCAAGCCATGTTGGGGATGTTACGTGAAGGTGACATTATCAACGTACACGAACTCAGTCGATTGGGTCGAAGCCTCAAAGACCTATTAGAAATCGTGGAGGTCGTGGTGGATACGGGCGCGACCATCTTCTTTCACAAAGAAAACCTTCGGTTTGAACCCAACAAAAACGACCCATTTCAACAGTTAATGCTGAACCTGTTGTCATCCGTTGCACAGTTTGAACGTGAATGTTTGTTACAGCGCCAACGCGAAGGTATAGCCATCGCCAAAGCTGCCGGGAAATATAAGGGGAAGCAATCGCGTTTTACCGGTGCGCAGATTGAACAGATAAAGCGAGAGTTCGTAGAAGAAAATAATAAAACCGAACTTGCAAAGAAATGGGGTATCAGTAGAGGTTATCTTTACAAGGTTGCATCCAAAACCTAAGGAGGTTGGTGATCCAGGATCACCGGCAAACACTTCTTGGTCATTATCAAAGGACGCGCATGCTTCACACTACCACTGCCGTGATATTTTCCGACAGTCATTCCAATATAGCTAATCGACTCAGTTTTCTAAAGAAACAATAATATCGATAGTATCGGCAACGGTGCTATCGATATGTTAATTAATTGTACTTTGAAAGCTTTAGTTTTAATTAAATTTAGATAAATACTCAGAATATGCAACAGCTAAAAACCAGAATAATCCAACAATCCCGATTACTGTAGCCTTCCAAGTACGCCCTGTTATTTCAACGGGGCTCTCGGCTGCGATTGTTTTTAGTGCGTTACGTTTAATCAGGTATGCTGGGAAACCGATTATCCATAACCCTAGAGTAACGACTCCCCAAGCACCAGCGGACATATTGAACATGCCACCAGCGGAGGTTTTGCCAATCTTGTTTTTAGTCGCATCAAGATAAACCCATACAGAACAGGCTGTAACGAACAATAAGAACATCTAATATTTCCTTTTATAAATTTGGTTAGACTACTTTTTTGCTAATAGATATTTCATTTGTATATTGAATGAATAGACAGGAATGCCAGTAGAATTCCACACGCTCAACCACTGACTTTACAAGGTGTTCCAATACTTACAATGAGGGTTCAAACGTGTTTCCAATCTTCGCTGTTGCGGCATGGGTGTTAAACACTTTTCCTGAATGCAACTTAACCCCCATCCGCATTTGCCCAAAGGGATTGTCTTTATGGTAAATCTTGCATTCAATATATACTTGGTAGATTTCGTAATCTTCATCCTCAAATCTTGCGTCAGGCTTACCACTGTAATCCCAGGTCAATTTCCGGTAATCTTCCTTTTCATCCGGGTCTTTCCCATGGAAATAGGTCGGCTTTCCATACTTAGTAAGAAGCGCGCGTATCGTTTCATCACGTTTTTCGTGACAGGCTTCAATATTGTCGCCCACAGCTAAGGTTTGGTTGTTCTTTACAGCATACACCGCACCATTCGTTTCGAAGACTTCGATATTTTCACCCCAAGTCATGGCACCCGCACTAAGTTCATATCCTTGGAATGCTCCACGGCAACCCTTAGTATTTCCAGTTTCACGTATAAAGGAATCAACACTGAATCTCCACCCATCCCGTCCGAGTGGTTTCAGTCCAACTTTTACACGCAACTCTGGTTCTTGAGGAAAATCATCGACCAACGAAGCGCAAGCTTCTTCAACATTCATTCCCGGTGTAACACCGCGCACACTAAATTGAGATACATTATCACTGAAGACAACTGGCGAGATCATAAGAATATAAGCTGTAAAAATAGATATAAATTTATTCATGGTATACCCCTACATGCACGAACTTTGCGCAATGAACAATGGTCCAAAGTGTTTCAACGCTTGTGCCTCGCTAAACTTACTCTGATTAATCAACGCGATGTTCCCCGTGTTCTTTGTTTCTTGCATCAGAAAATTGTGCTGTTCACGAGTCCACCCCTGAAGCTCCAATTGCCTAGCAACGCACAGGTTTATCGATCTGAATTCTGGCTGCTGAAGTGTTAGTTGCTTTATTGCATCAGAATTATCACCAGCGTTAATGATGGCAGTCATGGTGACTGTGGCTGTATCGTATGCCGCGTTGCCATCACTCGAAGCTGTATTGGTAGTGGATGAATCACTGCACCCAGCAATCGAAATACTTAAGATCAGCTGTAACGCAACCACAGCCGTACATTTTTTTATCATTCTTACCTTCCTTGTAATGTGAGCTTTCAAATGAAGAGCGATTTAAACTCATATGTGACTTAAGAGTCCATGGTGTATGTAACAAAACTGTCGATTACGTATAACATTTGAGATATTGCAAGTGGGACAAGCAAAACCGAAGAAGATATTAGTGGTTTATGTGATCTTGATCTAACCTATATTTCAGGGATCGAAACCGGGAAGCGGAATGTGAGTTTACTGAATATTTTTAAACTGGCAGCGTCTTTAAGTGTTGAACCGAAGGTTCTATTAGACTACCCCGACGTAGGTAATTAGACATTAGGGTTTTGCTAATATGCTCGCAGTCCAAACACCTCCTTCCGGTGACATTAGTTATTTCTCAAGCTCTTAATCGCCTTAACAATTTTAAACTCTCCTCTTCTTGGAGTGTAGCAGCGTCAGATGTTATGCGAACACCGGTTCAACTCTCAAATAGGGAACGGAACCGGCACCCTTCAAATGGCTTCAGGTGCGTTACAAAGTGCGTTACAATCACTTTTTAGCCAAAATAAGCGCCTAGTAATCATTGGGTTATGAGGATTGGTGGGAGTTCCCGCCGCCTCCACCAATAAAACAACCTCAAGCCGAAAGGCTTGGGGTTTTTTATTGGTCCGAGTAGCAAGATTGAACGCATTTGCGCACGGGTGGCGCACAGGAAGTGCGTCTGCCGCGAAGGCCATTGACAAGGTGAGGCCAAGGCAGCCTGGGCTGTGTGAGTCTGTCAGTAAGGCCTAATTATTGCGCTTTGATACAAAATATTCAGTCTCGCAAACACCACGACCCGATGAATAAAGCTCAATACCGGTATCACCACGACGATATTTCCCTAATTTTATTATTCGATTTTTTGGATCATTGGCGCGATTCAATTTCCCCCAAGAATACATCTGACAGGCGCGTTACAGGACTTAATCTGAAATTCTTTATCAGGGTTTGCAAACTAGGTACCTGCACTGGGTTTGTCTGCATTTAGATTATAACGTTCTATCTTTCTATCCAGTGCCGGTCTGGATATCCCCAATACTTTGCAGGTCTTACCTTTGTGGCCAGCGCAGTAATCAAGAGCATATTGGATATGCCTGGCTTCAACTTGAGCCATGGTCAGAGGTGTTCCCTCGTAAGGGCTCGACGCCAACAGATCAGTGCCATCATCGAGTAATGGTTTTAAATTCAGATCATTACTGTGTATCAAGCTGATCCGACACCGAATAACCGCCTGAGTGAGAACGTTTTCAAGCTCCCGAATATTACCTGGCCAGCTATAACGTTTCAGGCTTGCCAATGCACCATCTGCCAGTGCTACAGGGGGTTTCCCTTCTTGGCGACAAATACGATGTAGCAAGCCATCAATTAATAAGGGCAGATCTTCGCGGCGCTCTCTCAGGGGCGGCAATTGTATTTCCAACGCATTGATACGATAGTACAGGTCTTCGCGAAAACGCCCTTTGGCGATTTCTTCTGGCAAGATGCGATTAGTGGCCGCGATTACCCTTGCATTGCTTTGTAATTGCTGGCTGCCGCCGACGCGTTCAAACGAGCCTTCCTGCAAGACGCGTAACAGCTTAGCCTGAAGCGGCAATGCCATTTCACCGATCTCATCGAGAAATAGCGTGCCGTTAGCCGCCAGCTCGAACTTACCGGGTTTACGGTTAGTCGCTCCCGTAAATGCACCTCGCTCGTGGCCAAATAGTTCGCTCTCCAATAAATTATCAACCAAAGCCGCGCAATTAACCGCCAGAAAGGGGCCGTTACAAAGGCTGTTGTGATGAATGGCCCGCGCCACTAGCTCCTTGCCCGTACCACTCTCCCCGCTTATCAGCACACGAGCCTGACTTTCGGCAACCAACGCAATTTCCTTACTAATATTTAGCATCACCTGGCTTTTACCGATCAACCTGGGTTCCGTATCGACAGAATCGTTAACCGCACTAAGTACCTTCACCTGACGGGCCAACTGCTGATGTTCGAGCGCACGGGCCACGCTGTGATCCAGCTCTTCGGTTTTAATCGGTTTATGAATAAAATCGAAGGCCCCTGCTTTGATTGCGGCGATGGCTAATTCCAGATCGTGCTCCGCAGTCATCATAACGACAGTGACCTTAAGATCTCGCTTCATCGTCTGGCAAAGCCAGTCATAGCCGTTGCCATCGGGCAGGCCCTGGTCGAGAATGACGAGATCGGGTAGTTTTTCTGTTACCAAATGATTAGCTTCACTGAGACTAAGGGCATGAAACACTTCATGGCCTGCGTCTTCAAAGTGCAGCGTGAGCATTTGCGCCAGAGCACTGTCGTCCTCGACGAGTAATATTCGTGCGAGCATAAGAAGTGGGGCCTTATTTAGATTGAGATCACCTGACACCAGGTTATTCGGTATCAGCTTGATGAGACAGGGGAAGATATATCGTAAAAGTGGTTCCGTCCTCTGTGTTTGAACGAATTTTCATGTGACCTTTCTGTGCATCGACCAAAGAGTTGACGATTGCAAGCCCAAGACCGGAGCTGTTGGCTTTGCCACTAACAAAGGCATCGGTAATAATACTCAGCTTGTCGGCGGGAATAATGGCGCCGCTATTGTGCATACTTATAAAACCATGCCCGCCCTCCACACCCGTAGTAACACTTATTACTTGCCCCTCCAGCGCCGCGTCACAGGCATTGCGCGTTAGATTCAAAAATATTTGCGTCAGCTTATCGCTATCGGCCATCACTATGGCAGAGCTTTTAATATTAAGTTTCATCGACAAGTTCTGCGCTTCAGCCAAAGATTCATGGGTGACAATAAAATCAGCACAAAAACCATCTAACTCAAGCGCCGCTATTCTAGCCTTCGCTGGCTTGGTATAAGTTAATACTTCGTTAAGCATACGCTCCAGGCGTTCGACTTCATTCGCCGCAAGAACTGCGCGTTTGCGGTTACCAATATTGCGAGTCTTGCCACTAGCTTCGTCATCATCGATGTCGGCTTGTCGTTGAATATGCTCCAGGGCAAGGCGAATAGTGGTCAGTGGATTTCGAATTTCATGGGTAAGACAGGCCGCAAATTTTCCGATAGCAGCCAGTTTTTCTTTGTGGGCGAGTTCATCCCGTGCGGCCAGCAGTTGATTGGTTCGATCCGTTACTAATTCTTCCAACTTTGTCGAATGCTGTTTGAGATCCTGGTAAAGGTCGTAATTATCGAGGGCGATGGCCACTCGCTCTGAAAATAGCTGTACGGCCTGGACCTCGTTTTCGCGATAGTTTCGAGTCGCACGATCAAAATAACAAATGGTGCCAACCACATCGCCTTTCGGTAGTCGCAATGGCACACCGATATAAGAGCGATAACCTTCCGGGGGACTGCCGTAGCGCGATTCCAGGTCGGTATTTGGCACGCATAAGAGCTCTCCCGTTTGCACCACATAAGTGGAAATAGGACCGTGAATGTCGACGGGAGGTATCGGGTTTTTCGGGGTTGGCACCTGTGCCAAAATATTCTTTTTGCCATCGCGGTACAGCGTGACGGCGGCAAAACCTTCACCCAGTAATTGAATCAGGGCCTCGCAAGTTTGATCCAGATAATCTTGCAATTCACCGGCCCGATAACTCAGCCCAGCCAGGGATTCCAGAGTCTTCTCGGCGGGAGTCGTGGCATCCTCTAAACACCATGTAGTATCTTCCATTCGTTTATTCTCTCGTTTTCTGTGTCGGATCTTTCTTCATAATATTAATCAAGCGCGACCATGCCAATTTTTAGCGACAATAAATATCACCCCAACTTGGGGTTTTTTATTTGCCCCTCTATTTACATGCTCCTACATTAAAAGGACGACTAATTGCCGGTGTTTAATACCAGCATTTTGTCGACCTGCATCTCCTTCAAGGTATGGGGAATACCGCCAACGCCTAAGCCTGACTGTCGTAAACCCGCAAAAGGCATCCAATCGGTGCGAAAGGCGGTGTGATCATTAATCATAACTGCCGAGGCATCGAGTTTACGGTAAAGGCTGATAGCCTGATCAATATCCTGAGTAAATACGGCACTTTGGAAAGCGCTATCCAGACCATTCGCCTGATCTACCGCAGCGTCAATGTTTTCATAGGGATAGACAGAGATCACCGGACCAAATATTTCCTGGCGGCTGACTTTACAATCTAAGGGCGCATCATATAGAACCGTCGGTTGGTAACAGCTGTTATCTAACGCGCGCGCGCCGCTGAGAGACGATGCACCTTTATCGATGGCTTCCTGAACCCAATTTCCCACGCGCTCCCGTTCGGCCAGGCGAATCAGCGGCCCTACCTCGGTATCTTCATTCGTCGGATCACCAACCTTGAGTTTGCTGGCCGCTTCGGCAAGCCGCTCAGCAAGCTCTCGCGCAATATTTTGTTGCGCAAAAATCCGCTGTACGGAAACACAGACTTGGCCAGCGTGGTAAAAACCCCCTTTGCTCAGGAGCGACACAGCCTTCTCGAGATTGGCGTCTTCAAGCACTAATACTGGTGCGACACCGCCATGTTCCAGAGCACAACGTACGCCGGGCGCCAGTTTTGAATGTAACATCCAGCCCACCCCAGCACTGCCGATAAAACTAAAAAAACCAACTCGCCGATCAGTCACCAGTTGCTCCGCGTTGGTACGATCATCAATGATCAAGGCTTGGCACCAGGGCTCAGGCAAACCCGCCTCGTGCAGTATCTTCACAAAACTGAGGCAACTCAGCGGCGTATCCTGGGAAGGTTTGACAATTACCGGGCAACCCGCAGCGACGGCAGGCGCAACCTGGTGGACAATCAGGTTAAGTGGGTGATTAAACGCGCTTACTGCAACGACCACACCAATCGGCTCCTTCGTGGTCATGGCCAAACGCCCCGCCGATGCCGAATTCACATTCATCGGTATTACTTCACCTTGATCGCTGCGCAAACTCTCGATGCAACAGTGGATACCATCAATGGCGCGGGCCACTTCAATTCGAGAATCGATCAATGGCTTGCCGCCTTCCTGTGCGGCTTGTAATGCCAATTCTTCGGCACGCTCAGCCATGATTTCTGCCGTTTTTTGCAGTATTTCAATACGTTTGGCGAGCGGCAGCCAGTTGTTTCGCGATCGAAAAAGCCCGTAAGCGGTGGCAAGCGATTGTTCTACATCACCACTATTCGCTGTTGGCAAACTGGCAAGTACCTCGCCGCTGAAAGGCGACGTCACATTAAGCTGAGCTTGTTTCATATTGCACACACCAACTCGCCCAGGTGCTCGGTGAGTTTCATATTCTCGCTGTAATCCACCGGGCAATCGATAATCACCACCGTGTTATCAGCAAAGGCTTTTTGAAGAGTGGGAAGCAGCTGCTCGGTACTGTCGACGCGATAGCCCTTGGCACCAAAACTCTCGGCATATTTGACCAGGTCAGGGTTGTTAAAACGGATATTGCTCTCGCGACCGAAGTGACGCAGTTGATGCCATTTAATCAGCCCGTATTCACTGTCATTCCAAACCAGGATCACCAGGGCAAGATTCAAACGTAGGGCCGTTTCAATTTCCTGGGAGTTCATCAAAAACCCGGCATCACCAGTAACCGTGACGACTTTACGATCCGGATGCACCATCTTCGCAGCGATAGCACCGGGAACTCCGATGCCCATGGCGGCAAAGCCGTTGGAGATAATGCAGGTGTTGGGCGCTTCGGCCTGGTACATGCGTGCCACCCACATTTTGTGAGCGCCGACATCAGAAATGAGGATGTCCTCGCTATCCAGTGCCTCACGTAAATCCCAGAGAATTTTTTGTGGCTTGATGGGAAAGCTATCATCATTGGCGTGTTCGGCCATTAGCTTTTCCAGGGTATCGCGAAGGCTGGTGCTGTGGCTCTCATGACGAAAGTCGCTGCCGCTACAAATGCTATTCAATGCAGCATTGATATCGCCGATTACACCCGCCTCTAACTGGTAATGGGCGTCAACTTCTGCGGCGTTGGCGTTAATATGCAAAATGGTCGCGGCTTTGCCTTCATTCCATAAATACGGATGGTATTCGATCATATCGTAGCCAATGGTGATCACCAGATCGGCACGGTCAAATCCACAGGCGACGTAATCATGGGCCTGCAAGCCCACTGCGCCGAGACTCAGGTGATGAGAAAAAGGCATGGCGCCCTTGGCCATAAAAGTAGTCGCCACGGGGATATTAAATTGCTCGGAAAAAGCCACCAGCGCATCGCTGGCACCGGCGCGAATCACGCCATTGCCCGCCATTATGATCGGGAATTTGGCGTTTTCAATCAAAGTAATAGCCTGGTCAATTTTTTCCTGTGGCGGCACGGGAGGCAGAGGGCTTTGAGGCACCAAGGCCTGTTGATTTACGGTGGATTGGGAAGCGATATTTTCAGGAAATTCAATAAAACTGGCGCCTGGGCGCTCCATTTGCGAGTCTTTAAACGCCTTGCGAACAATTTCCGGAATGACTTCAGGGGCACGAATCTGAGTGGCATATTTACTGATGGGCTGAAATAGATTGACCAGGTCGAGCACCTGATGGCTCTCCTTGTGCAATCGCGTTGTCGCACCCTGACCTGCAATGGCAACCACCGGCGCGAGATCCATATTGGCATCGGCAACGCCGGTGATCAGGTTGGTGGCACCTGGCCCTAAAGTTGCCAGGCACACACCGGCGCGCCCGGTCAGTCGCCCGTAGACATCCGCCATAAAGGCCGCACCCTGCTCGTGGCGAGTGAGGATAAATTTAATATCGCTATCGAGTAAAACATCCATAAAGGCAATATTCTCTTCACCGGGGATACCGAAAATATACTCGACACCTTCGTTTTCGAGGCATTTTATAAAAAGTTCTGCGCCATCTATCTCTGTTTGCCGATCAGTTTGTCTATCTGTAATTGACTTGTTCATGATGGGTTCCTTTCCTATTATCCATTGGCTTACAGCCCAATGCGTCAATGTCTGAATTCAAGAGAGCCTAACTATCAGGCGGCCGACTGATGAGATAAAGCGTTGGTCGGATCAAATTTTTTGGCAATAAAGTAATCAATACTTAGGTAGCGACCCGCACCGACAAAGAACAAAGCCAGCAACATGAAGAAGTAAGTCGTCGCAAATTCAATACCGTTATTAAGAATAACGACCGAACCGTTTTCGGTTAGCCACTCGTAATTACCATGCTCACGCAAAATATCTTTAATAACGTCGAGCCGTTCTACGCCGCCCGCCGTGCGTTCCGTAGCAAAGATGCCTCCGCCAGCCGCAATCGCTAGCCAGCCGTTTTCAAGGTGAACCGAAAACATCGCGACCAACATGGTCATCATCAGCGGCAGGGTAATCCACCGCGTCGCAAACCCGAAGGTAAGACAGACCGCGCCAATCAGTTCAGTGCCGGTGGCCATTGCCGCCATTAACCAGGGAAACGGCAAACCCAGGCCCCAGTCAGCATTGCCGAACCATTCAACGGTGGAAGAAAAATGGCCGATTTTCTGTGTGCCGGCCATCCAGAATATGGGTGCCAGATAAAGCCGTAGCAATAGCGGCGCCATAAAATCAACGGCTTTGCTAGCATTCAGTAAGCGTTGTGCTTTTTGTATCAATTCGATCATGATCATAAGTCCTTGTTAGCGGCGAATTACACGCCATGATTATGCTTTTGATTAATATGTTTGCTTATTCGGTGAATTTGTTGTGTTTATTGTTTGAAGCAAACCGCTTTCCAGCCAGACCATCAATATATTAATAGCTGTCGCGCTGATCTGATCTTCGGCTTCTATGTCGAGCAGGGCTTCACAGGCGGAAGCAAAATTCCCACCGCTGCTAAATAGTTTAAACATGGCTAGTTCCGCTGCCTCCAGGTGGCGAAACTCAGTCAGCAAATCTTCATTACGCCATAACAACCAGGCTACGGTGCCTTGTTGTGCCGCTGGTGGGGACTGCTCTTCTTTAATGGCCTGCCATATTTCGACGGCATTCCAGTTGCTCTCAAAAAGTTGCACGCTCGGATGAAAGACCAATTCCATTATTGGCCAATCTTCTGCAGGTAACTGCCTCAACTGCTGACGAGTCACTCTCGGTGCATCTGCCGCATCAAAAGCACTCATCAAGAGACGTTCGAACCGTGCCAGTTCACTGATCTGTGGATTGTCAGAAAACGGCGCCTGAGTTGCCAGGAAATGGGGAAGTTCATTGGCAAAACGTCGCAGTGAGCGATGACTGGAGGCATGTTGTTGTCGGTATTCGGTGACCATTAAATCGAATAGTTTGTCACCCAGATAAACCCCGGTGGCAGGATGATCACTGTCAATGGTTTCCCCCAATCTAACCTGGTAGGCATTGCGATAAATATGCAGCCGAGTTTTTGTAGCCACGTTTCCCTGGGTCATGACGTGCTCTGCAATATCGCCGTTGCCGCTGAGCAGGTAATCCATTAGCTGGTGTTGGCGCTGTTGCAAGGCACTTTTCATAGCGCGACCTGCTGAGGTTCGAGAAACCGCAGATCACCGGTAACACCGCTGGCGACATTGTTGTAAATAGTCCTGGCGACATTCAGCTCTTCGACCAGCGTGTGCAGAGCAGGAATATTGTCATCTCTTTCAATCATGGTACTAACCTGACCAAAACGCGCCAAGCTTTGTGCGTAGAGCTGCCATACAGAGTCGGTGACATTCTGGTCGTGAGTGTCAATAACATAGTCCCCATAATCGCTATGGCCCGCCAAATGGAATTGGCGCACCCGGTTTGGATCGATGGCATTAATGTAGTCGAGGGGATCAAAATCATGATTTCTTGCGCTGACATAAATATTATTGATGTCGAGCAAGAGAAAGCAGTCAGCCCGTTGTACCACCTCGGAAATAAATTCCCACTCAGGACAAATCGATTCGTTGTAAGTGAGGTAACTGGACACATTTTCGAGCAAAATTTGTCTGCCCAGATAGTCCTGAACTCGGCGCACGCGATCAACCACGTGATCGATGGCCTCCTCGCTATAGGGCAGCGGCAGCAGGTCATGGCTATTAACGTTGCCGACACTCGTCCAGCACAGATGATCGGACAGCCATTCCGGTTGCAGCTCACTCGCTAAACCTTTGAGCTTTCTTAAATAGTCCATATCAAGGGGGTCAGTGGAGCCAATTGACAGCGAGACCCCGTGCATGACCATCGGATAGTCTCGTCGAATAGCATTCAAAAAATGTCTGGGCTTACCACCGTCAACCATGAAGTTTTCGGAGACGATTTCAAACCAGTCAACGTCTGGTTTTTGCTCCAGTACATCAACAAAGTGGTCGGTACGTAAACCCAGACCAAAGCCAAGAAATTTATTATCCATGCTCTTATCTCAATGACGATTTAAAGGCTAAAACTACTCTCCGGCACTAATTCCGGGGTGCCGGAGAGTCAGTGGCTAGGCGCCGGTTTCGCCGCCGACATCACCACAGGATTTTTCAGGCATAGCGACAAAACCCGTGCCTTTACAGGAGGCTTTTCCCGCACAGGCATTATCTGCAGTTTTGCAATCGTTGTGGCCATTACATTTATTGACGTTGTAGCAATGTGAAAGGTCCGCCACGGCAACACTGCCCTTCCAGTCATCTTTGGTGCTGCCACCAATGTCGTCACAGCTTTTTGATGGCATCGCGACAAAACCATGGCCTTTACAGACGGCCTGGCCCGTGCAGGCATTTTCCGCAGTCTTACAATCGTTATGGCCTTTGCATTTGTTGACGCCGTAACAATGTACGAGATCGGTAGTCGCCGACGGGGCCGGCGCGGCTGTAGCAATGCTGGCGAAATTCATCAGTCCCGCAGCAGCCAACGCAAGGCTTGCACCCGTCAATTTAGTTTTTAATGTGGTTTCCATTTTCATCTCCATAATATTTTCGTTATCAATTGATATGAGTATTTCTCGTATCACCACTGCGGGTGATGCCTGCAATTGATAGCGAAACGCGTGCCAAGTTTTAACTCATTGATATATATAGGTATAAAATTAATAGTATTTAATTTAGTAACGAAGCGTTGCGTTAACAAATGGATCATGTAACGAAATGAGCAATAAATTCCCTGAAGGTAAGCTAGGCACTTCAGGCAATTAATCAAGGTAAGGATGACGGATGGCGATCCTGTAACGATTTATTGCAAAAATACGGATTATATTTCTCGTTTCGTTACAACTCTTATCAGGCTACTTTATTAAAAGGCTTGCAAATCAACTATATAGACTTTGGCACGAAGTATGCGGTGTACAGATCAGTAACAAATGCTGGTTTGTGCTGATTGATCGTCACCGTGGCAGTTTCAGCAAGTTACTTATAGCCATTCGTACCGGGGACAAACCAGGCTATTTTTATCGATGTAATCACTGGGAGATTAAGGATTATGGATATTGATGTACTACAAAGGTTTTCAATGAAAGTACTGGAAATAAGCGCCCTGTTATTTGTATTTTTATTGGGCGTGGGGGTCTTGTTACTGATTTACCTTTATCTCGCTGATGTCACTCAAAGCAAACAGACGATCCGAAAGAATTATCCCATTGTCGGACGATTCCGTTATTTCTTTGAACATATGGGTGAATTTTTCCGCCAGTATTTTTTTGCGCAGGATCGTGAAGAATTGCCATTCAATCGAGCTCAGCGGTCCTGGGCCTATCGTGCCGCCAAAGATGTCGATTCCACCGTCGCCTTTGGCTCCACCCGCGCATTGAACCAGCCTGGCGACATCCTTTATTTAAACTGTTTGTTCCCCACCTTGAGCGAAGACGCACTGCCGCCGGAACCAGTAACCATTGGCGAAGGCCACGCAGCAAAACCTTACACCACGGCATCCCTAGTGAATATTTCCGGCATGAGCTATGGCGCGCTGTCGACACCTGCGGTACGCGCATTATCCGCAGGCGCAGCAAAAGCGGGTGTCTGGATGAACACCGGTGAAGGTGGCTTATCAGCCCATCACTTAGAGGGTGGTTGCGACATCGTGTTTCAAATCGGCACAGCAAAATATGGTGTGCGTACGCCCGAGGGTGATTTATCCGACGACAAACTCCGAAACATCGCCGAGCACACTCAGGTACGAATGTTTGAAATCAAAATGAGTCAGGGCGCTAAGCCCGGTAAAGGCGGCATATTACCGGGCGCTAAAGTCACAGAAGAAATTGCAAATATCCGTGGTATAGCGGCGGGCAGTGACTCCATCAGTCCCAATGGCCACACCGATATCCGCAGCATTGATGAGCTGCTCGATAAAATTCTTCATATCCGTACCGTAACCGGCAAACCCACCGGCTTTAAAAGCGTGATCGGCGAAAGTGCCTGGCTGGATGATATGTGTCAGGCCATTCATCGGCGAGGACTTCAATACGCGCCGGACTTTATTACCATCGACAGTGCCGATGGCGGTACCGGTGCGGCTCCGCAAAGCCTGATCGACTATATGGGTCTGCCCATTAAGCGCAGCCTGCCCCTGGTCGTCGACAAGCTTATTGAATATCAGCTCAAAGACCGCATCAAGGTGATTACTTCCGGGAAGCTTATTAACCCCGCAGACGTCGCCTGGGCATTGAGTATCGGCGCAGATTTCGTCACCTCAGCACGCGGTTTTATGTTCGCGCTGGGCTGTATTCAGGCATTGCAGTGCAATAAGAATACCTGCCCAACTGGCATCACTACTCACGATATCGCTTTGCAGCGAGGACTCGACCCAACCGACAAATCGGAACGTGTTGCCAATTTCGCCAAAAATTTAGCTTATGAAGTCGGGGTGATTGCCCACTCCTGTGGTGTTGAACAAGCGCGAAAATTATCGCGAAAACACGCACAAATCATTAATGCCCAGGGTATTCCCGAGCCACTGGAACACGTATTTCCACTACCTGTTCCGAGACCCGAGTACGAAAAAATCCCCACCGTGCAGGTGGGTAGTAGCCACTCTATGCCTGAGCAGGAGTCACCCCCATGATTCCCGAAATAGTGGGTCAAATATTGTTACTCAGTGGCGCCGCCATTGTCGGCATGATCGTGCATCGTCTGACCCGGCTTGATCTTACCCTTGCCTGCACGGGTACCGGTGTTCTGTTGGGATGGCTAGTCCCTGCCCTCGATATCGATACGGGGATACGGGCCCATAGCCTGCAAGACCTGGTGTTCTTTATCATTCTGCCCGTCCTAATCTTTGAGGCGACCTGGCATCTCGACCCTAAAATGCTCAAGCGCTGGCTTAGCCCCATTCTTATTCTGGCGACACTCGGGGTATTAATCAGTTGTTTTGTTACCGCGGGGATAGTTTATTTCGGTATCGGTCATCCGACAGGTTTCCCCTGGATTGCCGCCTTATTAACGGGGGCAATACTGGCAGCGACCGATCCCATTGCCGTGGTCACACAATTGAAATCTCTGGATACTCCCGCAGATCTGGCCACCCTGTTTGAAGGCGAAAGTCTGTTTAATGACGGCGCCGCCGTTGTGTTGTTCGTTATTATTTTTAGCTTCGCCAGCGGTACAGTGGCTGAATCTTCCAATCATCTGGTGTTTTTCACCACGGTTTTTTTAGGCGGCTTAGTCCTGGGGGCTTTACTGGGTTTGATTGCCGCTATTGTTATTTTGCTGTTAGGAAAAGTCCCCGCAACCAGCGTAATACTCGTATTTACGGCTTTTGGCGGCTTTTATCTGGCAGAAGAAATATTCCATGTGTCCGGTATTATGGCCATTGTCGCCAGTGCCCTGGTATCCCGAATTGCGCTCAGGGAACAGGAAACGACATTCCTGTCCGGTATCACTGATACCTGGAACTGGCTCGGCCTGTTATTTAACAGTTTGCTGTTTGTGTTGATGGGTCTAGTGATTACCTGGCGTATGTTTCAGGAGCAGTGGCTGGCCATGTTAATTGCCGTTGGCGCAGCGTTAACGGCAAGAGCCATTGCCGTCGGCGTCTGTGGCTTGTTCACACAACCAATGTTGCGACCTATTTCTGGCATCTGGCAAATTCTTCTTATCTGGGGCGGTTTACGCGGCGCTATTGCCATCGCACTCGTTTTATCGCTACCACTGACCTTGCCTTACTGGTGGACCATCCAGTCGATGGTGTTTGGCGTGGTGATATTTAGTCTTCTAGTGCAAGGCACTACGTTTAAACCCTTGATTCGCCATTTTAAAAATGGCCCGCTGTAATGAAATGATAAATTCGGGTGAGGAGTTCAAACAAACGTCTCACTCAGTTAATGCTAACCCGGTACGACGAAAGAACAACTTAGAACCCCTTCAGACCCTGACGGGGGTCGCTTGCCTGTAATAATCTCTAGCAAACCAGGCTTATATTTAACCGCAGCCGGTTTATAACAACAGTTGCGCGAATTTTACTGCAAGACCCTTCTTAATAAGAATTTCAACAATGTCTCGCATCGTCATTGATTTGTTCTATAGATACCTTCAGCGTGAAAGAATGTGAGCTCTGCCGCTGATATTTGCCGCTTGTTAGCGCGACAATAGACGCTCAGCCTGCCAGACCAAGTGAAGCCCAACCCTCCGTTAAAAATAGGGCTACAGAGTATTTTGTCCCGTTGTCATTGACCTGCTCACGCCTCAGAAAAACGGCGACGTGCACTAAATTGGGCCCCTTATCACCCGCCAATGAGCACTGGAGTTCTACATTTTTAAAGTCAGGGTATTCTTCTATCTGTTACTAGCCGCCTGCCCCATTGGCCATGTGGTGGCGAACAGTGCCGCCTCGGCCCCAGCAACACAGGCTATTGGCAAGGCCAATATTGAGCGCTCTCGCCCCGCCGCCGAGGCCGGTGATGCTCAGGCACAATACACCCTGGCCAGGGCCTATGAACGCGGCCAGGGGCTATCGCAAAGTATCTTTAAAGCGGCCAAGTGGTTTCAACGGGCGGCTGAGCAGGGGCATCGAGAGGCTAGCTTTAGCCTCGGCGAGTTATTTTACAACGGCCGTGGGGTGCCCAAGGATTACCACAGTGCCGCCACCTGGTATCGCCAGGCTGCCGAGCGGGATCATCTGGCGGCACAGGTGGCCCTCGGCAAGCTCTACTACTCGGGCCAGGGTCTGACCAAGGATTTCAAGGCCGCGGCCCGCTGGTACCAACGGGCCGCCGAACAGGGCGACGCAGCGGCGCAGACCTTGCTCGGCCAGCTCTATTACGCCGGCGAGGGCGTGCTCAAAGATGATCCTACGGCGGCAGACTGGTATCGCAGGGCCGCCGAACAGGGCGATCGCGAGGCCCAAGCTGCCCTCGGTATGCTCTATTGTGCGGGCGAGGGGCTAATGCAGAATGACGCCAGCGCACAACAATGGTATCGCAAGGCTGCCGAGCAGGGCCATCGAGCGGCCCACCTTTGGCTCGGCAATTTGTACTACAGCGACGCTGGCCTGTCCGTGGATCAGGATTCCGCGGCGCGCTGGCTACTCCGAACCACGAATACATTACCCGCGCAGGGGCCGATTGCCCTGGGCCAGTTCCATTGCCGGGGCGCGGGCGTCGTCGCCGATTACAGCCAAGCGGCGGACTGGTATCGCCAGGCGGCGCAGCTGGGCCACAGTGACGCCCAGGTATGGCTGGCCAGGGTCCATGCCACTGGCGAAGGAGTGGCTCAGGATTATCCTCAAGCGGCGGCGTGGTATTTAAGGGCCGCCGAACGAAGCCATCGCGTGGCACAAATAGAACTCGGCAAGCTCTACTACGCGGGCCGGGGCGTCCCCAAATACTATGGTCGCACCGCGATGTGGTACCGCAGGGCTGCCGAGCAGGGGCACCGACAGGCCCAGGTCGAACTCGGTAAGCTCTATCTCGCCGGTGAGGGTGTTGCCAAAAATAACAGTAAAGCCGCGCTGTGGTTTCGCAAAGCCGCCGAAGGGGAATACAGCAATGCCCAGTTTGAACTCGGCCACCTGTATATTTCGGGCAGGGGCGCACCCAAACACACCGGCAAGGCAGCACACTGGTACCGCAAGGCCGCCGAACAGGGGCATCGCGATGCACAGGCGACACTCGCCCGCCTCTATGCTGCGGGTGAAGGCGTACCCAAAGATTATATCGCCGGCTATATGTGGGCCAACCTGGCCGCCGCCCAGGGCGAGGTGGGCTCTGGCGAATTGCGCGAACAGCTGGCCCAACAGATGAGCATCGCCCAGGTGGCCGATGCCCAGCGCCTGTCCCGCGAGTGGAAAGAGGGCGGCTCTGTGACCAGTAATAATCTGCTCAGAACCGGCACCGGCTTTTATGTATCCGACCAGGGCCATGTGGTGAGCAGTGATTATGTGGTCAAACAGTGTCGCAAAATCACCATCGACGACAGCCCCGGCGAACTACTGTTCAAAGACAAAGCCACTGAACTGGTCATCCTTCAGGGCACCAAACCCCCTGGTCTGGCGGCCCTCAGTCGCGAACCCCCACGCCGCGGGCAATATGTCACCGCCATTGGCTATCCCCTGCCCGTCTACCGGGGTGCAGACCTGCAGGCCACAGCTGGCGAAATCAGGGCTCTGGCCGGGCTTTACAAAGAAGCGCGCTATCTGCAAATCACCGCACCCGTCAATCCGGGCAATAGCGGCGGCCCCCTGCTCGATGCCAGTGGCAATGTGATGGGCGTGATTAGCGCCCGTTTTAAAACCACGGCCCTCGCCAAGGCCACCGGCGCCCTGCCCGACAATGTCAACTTCGCCCTCAAGGCCTCGCTATTGCGCACCTTTTTGGAGGCCCACAATATCGCCTTCCGCAACCGCCCTCGGGACAACAGCCGTTCAGCCATCGGGGTCATCGACGAGGCAAAAATTTATACGGTGCTGATTCGCTGCTATCAATAGTCGTGACTGAGCCAATTGGCGTAAATTATTCAACGCCACTCCAGTCACAGGACAGGCGATAATCGCCACAATGACGCGACGCTCAGGCTCGGCCACAGCCCCATCTGCTGCTACAATGCGCCGCCCCTTGAACACAGCTCAGGCACCCTGCATTGTCGACACTCAACCCTCAGCAACAAAAAGCCGTGCACTATATTGATGGACCTTTGCTAGTACTCGCCGGTGCGGGCAGCGGCAAGACCAGTGTGATTACCCGCAAGATTGCCTAGGTGGCTGGCCGCAACATTGCCGCGGTGACCTTTACCAATAAAGCGGCGCGGGAGATGAAGGCGCGGGTTGGCACGCTAGTGAAAGGCCGGGCCGCGCGCGGGCTGACGATCTCGACCTTTCACAATCTCGGCTTGAATATTATTCGCCGCGAGCTGGTGCACCTGGGCTATAAAAGTGGTTTTTCCATCTTCGATGCCGAAGACAGTCGCACGCTGATCAAAGAGTTGATGATCAATAAAACCGAGATCGATCCCGACCTCATCAACATCGCCCAGCAACAAATATCGAAGTGGAAGAACGAGCTGCAATCGCCCTCCCAGGCCATGTCCCACGCCGAGAGCGATGGCGAGCAGGCACTGGGCTTGCTTTATGAGCGCTATCAACAGGCCCTCAAAGCCTATAACGCGGTGGACTTTGACGACCTCATTCAACTGCCGGTACAACTGTTTCGCGACCACCCCGAGGTGCTAGCCAAATGGCAACAGCGTAT
>MAAC01009486.1_pt1 | contig 23389 bp, 13 predicted proteins | sample 1115981 | NCBI WGS metagenome assembly MAAC01 (sample SAMN04961126, study PRJNA320927) | seawater metagenome | isolation source: sample BD02T64 sea water enriched with oil for 64 days | place: USA:Gulf of Mexico | collected 2013-07-27
ATGACGGTTAGTGCAAGGCCCAGCAACCCATAAACCACGGGTACCCACAGGCTGCCAAAGTGGCCGAAATGTAAGCGATAGACGGAATAGACGGCTTGCCGTCCCAAGGGCCCATCGGCCAGACCCTGAGTGTCGAGGTACTGCCCGTCGACGGTATAGCGATACATCTCGGCGTAAATCAGTCGGCCCGGCAGGGTGGCAGCTATTTCGACAAATTGCTGCGCTGTGCCGAGTTTTTGGGCGACGATGAAAATCGGTTTGGCCTGTGGGAAACGCTGTTGTTGAGTGTCTAAAATACGCGCTATATCCAGGGCGACCACTGGCGCGTCAAGCACGGGGTCGGCACCGTAGATGTCCTCAATGAGGGCCTGTCGGTCACCCTCATAAAATACTGCGGCGCTGACAAATAACAAGGGTCCTAAGAGGCCGAAGAAGGCACCGGTAATACCTATCATCAGGTGGAAGGGCAGGCCCCAGACGGAGAGTCGATTGTGAATGTCCGCCTGTTCGAGGCGGCGGGTGCCACCGAGGCGCAGGCTGAACGCGTCCTTGAAAATGCGCGGGTGGGCGACGATGCCGCTAATAATCAGGGCCAGTAGCAGGGCGCCTAGAATACCGGTGATGAGCAGGCCGAAAGTGTGGGGCAGGTGCAAATAATAGTGCAGTTTTCGCAGCATGTGGGTCCAGCCTTCGACCACCGGTTCGCCGAGTGAGCCATCGGCCTGTAAATACCATTCCTTCTGGTTGCCGGAGACATGCATGCGCGGTTGACTGTCACTGGGAAGAACAACATACAGGCTGTCGGCAAACTGCCCCGTGCGTTGGCGGTAGCCCTCTATGGCGGTGGTGATGGTTTGCCCGTCGTAGTGGCTGAATTCTGCCACCAGGGGTTGTTCCCAGCGTTCAAAATAGTCGGCAAAAACGGCCAAGGTGCCGCTTAAGCAAATCAGGTACATCAGCCCGCCGGCGCATAAACCAATAATCGAGTGGGCGTCCAGGGATGACTTTAGCTGTGCCGGTGAGATGAACGATTTCATAGGAATAAATAGGCGCCAGACGCCCCGCAGATGGAGAGTAGGAACACACTGTTACGCGCCAATTTCGCGCTGCTACAGACCCAGTAGATGATGAAAGCAATGAGGAAGGGGTAGACCAGTGCAGCCACGACCAATTGTTCATCGCGAGCAATGGGTAGCAGGCCGGTAAGGGCAATTGTCGCCAGGCAAGCTGTCAGTAAAGTGAGAGGGCCGGCGACGACAAAGGTTGCCAGTTTATGCGTGAGGGAGGTGTCGGAGAAACGCTCGGGCAAGCGGGGGGCTGTTGCTTTTACTGTACGAAATTCAAGCCGGCAGGCAATGACAAGACAGGCCGTGAGCGTCAGTGAGAGAAGTACATAAATGACGGCAAATTCGATGCCGACTCGGCGAGCCCAGAGCTTGATGGCTGCCAGTAACAATAGACCGGCGAGTGGCATGAGCAGTCGGTATCTGAACGCTGGCTTCCGCCAGCCTGTGCGCAGGGCCAGAATGGCCCCGCCACAGAGGAGTAGGGGGAGTGAGGATAAAAGGAGATTCATAAGTAACAAGGCTGCTCTTAGAATTTATAACGGATTCGACCCACGGCAGTGCGTTCCCTGCCAACCCAGCAATCGCCACGCGCCAGGCACGTCGAGAAATACTCTTCATCGCTAATGTTTTGTACGTTCAGTGCAAAATCCCAGCGTCTGGTTTCGTAGCCAATCATCAAGTCGCCGAGGGTGTAGGACGGTGTTTTCAGAGTATCTGCACCGCCATAACTTGCGCCGACATAGCGTATGCCCGCCGCCATCTTAAAACCCTGCCAGTACTGCAGGGGTCGGTAGCTGATCCAGGTCGAGGCCTGTTTTTCCGCTACGCTGGCAAGCTGATAGCCGTCGGCACTTTCGCTGTCGAGTTTGCTGATATTCAGCTCAAGGGTGATATCGCCAAAATTGAGAAACCCCTCAAGCTCAAGACCTTTAATGGTGGCTTCACCACGTTGTTGTTCAAAACTGCCCGGTAGCGCCAGGGGGTCGGGCAGATTGCTTTGTTCGATATCAAAGTAAGCCAGGGTAATGATACCGGGAAATTGAAACGGCTCATATTTAATACCGACTTCTGTTTGTTTGCCCTCCTGGGGATCGAGCGCCTGACCCTTGCCGTTATCGCCAATCACCGGCTCAAATGACTCGGCATAACTCACGTAGGCGGATATTCCATTATCAAATTGATAGAGAATGCCGACACTGGTGCTGAGGGCATCATCATCTTGCTCATCGCTGGCGGTTTCGGTTTCCGTGTCGTCATAGCGCAAACCGAGAGTGAAACGCCAGTTGTTGAGACTGATTTCATCGCTGATATAAATGCCAATATCTTCGGATGTCGTTTCGGGCCGGTCGGTGTACAGGCTGTTGAGCAGGGCCTCGGGAGGGACTGCGCCATACACAGGATTAAAGACATTGATCCAGGTACTGTCATCGAAGGTAGAGGCACCGAGTGCAAAGGCATAGTAGCCATCGTTATCGGTGGTGACATGCTGATAGGTGCCGCCCAATAGTAAGCGGTGCTCGAAATGAGCGCTCGTAAAGTCGCCGCGAAAGCGCAAGTCCGCGGCGATCTGTTCAGACTCTGCGTCGCTGCGATAGAAGCTGCGTGGCACGGTGCCATCTTTATACAGCGAACCATCGGGGTTGCGTACGTAGCGGTCGCCACCAATAAATGATGGCCAGGCTTGCTGATAATCTGCGGCGGCATCGGTGTAGCGGGTGGTGAGTTCGACACCCCAAATAGCATTAAATTGGTGGTCGGCCAGCAAGGTCGCCGAAAATGTTTTTGCATCGTAGCGGTTAAAGTTGGGCTCGCCGAGATAGACGCCACTATCGATGCGCTTACCATTGGCCGCGGGCGTCAGGGTTCCCGCGATGGGGAGAAACTGTGTGGCCGTGTCACTGTCGGTTTCTGTGTAATTGAACAAAAGTGTCGCGCTGGTGGCGTCATCTGGCTGCCAGGTGAGGGATGGCGCGATGACTTTGCTTCTGTCATCAACGTGATCAACCTGGGTTTCACTGTCGCGATAGACGCCAATAACGCGATAAAGCCAGCGGCCGTCGTCGGTGAGAGGTCCCGTTGAATCAATGCCAATTTGTTCGCGACTAAAGGTGCCGCCCTCTACGACGACTTCGTGACTCGCTGCAAGCTGTGGTCGCTTACTGACAACATTGACCAGGCCGCCGGGTGAGCCCTTGCCGTAGAGTACCGACGCCGGCCCCTTGAGAATTTCAACCTGTTCCAAAGTGTAGATGTCGGGGCGGGTATTGTTGTAGTTGCCAAACAGCGATTGCAGGCTGTCCTGATATTGCGGCACATCTAAACCCCGCACCTTGACCCAGTCGCCCCGCGTTGCAAAGCCAAAGGGTTCGCCAATAACCCCGGCGGTGTAGGTGAAGCTCTGATCCAGACTCAGGGCACCTTTGTCGATAATTTGTTGCTGGGTTTCTATCGACACAGAACGCGCGGTTTCCATGATTGGGGTGGCTGATTTGGTGGCGGAATAGCGCGTTAATGACCCAATGGTAAAGACTTCTTCCACGATGGTGTCTTGAACGTGCTCGGTATCGGCGTACAAAACCTGTCCGTGACAGATCAGTAGTAGCGATGGGAGTAAGCCGCTTTTTTTCATTGCTAGATTTACCCTTGCTTGAGGTTTGAGTTGTGGATGTAAAAAAGTGAGTGAAAATTAATATTGTTTAAACGCGCTGAGTTTTTAATTAAAAGCCGTCTAAAGCCCTCGCTGAGAGGACACTCAAGGGGAGGGCTTTAGGCCTTAAATTTCTGACTTAAACTCAGGGGTGGCTTTTTAGAACAGGCTTACGGCGCCGTGTTTGCTGTGGTGATGCGAGAAGCCTTCTGGGCCTTATTTACTCGATTAAAGCGACTGACTGTGCTCGCTTAAGTAACGAGCAACACCCTCGGGACTGGCGTTCATGCCGTCTTCTCCAACCTGCCAGCCGGCGGGGCAAACTTCACCGTGGGCTTCGTGGAATTGCCAAGCATCCACTAATCGCAGGTATTCATCGACATTGCGGCCCAATGGCAGGTCGTTGATCGATTGATGGCGAATGATGCCATTGGCGTCGATCAGAAAGGTGGCACGTAGTGCGACATCTTCACTGGCAGCCTGCACGCCGTAACTGTGTATTATTTTGTGCGAACAATCGGCCACCATGGGATACGCCAGAGGGCCGACACCACCATTTTCCAGCGCCGTGTTGCGCCAGGCGAGATGGGTAAACTGGGAGTCGATGGAGACGGCGATGACCTGGGTGTTTTTCTCGGCGAAGGCCGCCAGGCGATGATGAAAAGCGATTAACTCGGAAGGGCAGACAAAGGTGAAATCCAGGGGGTAAAAAAACAAAATCCCATATTGGCCATTCAATTGCTCATGTAAATTAAAGTTTTCGTTGATAGTGCCGTCGCCCATAACAGCCTGACTAATAAAGCCAGGGGCGCGTTGACCAATTAAATTCATCGATGTTCTCCAGTGGTATGACAGGGGGGTGAAAGGTGGGTAGCTTCTTTAGTGAGGGCCGTTTCTGGCAGGCTTGTTTCCGGGCTTTCGCCCACGGCAGACCTGCACCCAGTCCATTGCCAGGGAGCGATAGACAAAGCGTGATTTATCATCGCTGTCACAGCGCATGGCCAGCATATGTAAATGTTGATAGGCCGCTTCTGCGTAGGTGTTTTCCTGAGTCAGGGCAAATTTTGACATCAGAAACAACAGCGATTGTTGCAGGGTCTCCAGAGTGGGCCGCGATGTGCCGTTGTTGTTCTCCGTAGCCAGTGGTGCAGTCGCTGTACAGTCCGCTGGCTGCTGGTTATTGGCATCAGCCAGCAGGGGTCGTAGCCGCTTTTTGGCGGCAGGAGAGGTGGTCGGTAGCGCTTTGTGCAGTGGAGACGTGTGGAGCCGTTTTATTTTTTTCTTCATTTTTGCTTTCCCTGTGCCAGTGAGTGGTGCTTGTAAAGGTCGTCCCTGTGAGCTTGTCGCAAATGATAATGATAATGATAATGATAATGATTATTATTTAGATTTAGAGGGGTGTCAAGGTGGCTTGAGAATTTGCGCAATGGATGAGCAGACACAGAGCTGTGCCTGGCTCGATGGCAATCGATACGTATAGAGAGTGCTAAGACGAATGTCCGGGAGTGGATGCTGTTTGAGAATAGGCAGAGACGCCCTTGCCAGCGACACATAAAACACGCTAGCCTTTATCGGCCGAACCAGTATTGCCAACAGGCGTAAGTGAGTTTACCCCGGGCATTGGGCACGATATAATGCGCTGCTTCCTCACTTCCACCGACCTTGGAATCAAGCATTATGCTGCGAATTTCTCAGGAAGCACTGACCTTCGACGACGTTCTACTGATACCCGGATATTCCGAGGTAGTAGCCACTGACGTCAGCCTGAAAACCCGTTTAACACGGGGCATCACCCTCAATATTCCTTTGGTGTCCGCCGCCATGGACACCGTCACCGAATCGCGTCTGGCGATTGCCCTGGCTCAGGAGGGTGGGATTGGCATCGTCCATAAAAACCTCACCGTTGCCGAGCAGGCTCAGGAAGTGCGGGCGGTGAAAAAGTTTGAAAGTGGCGTGGTCAAAGATCCCATTACCATCAGCGGTGATGCCAGTATTCGCGAGCTGGTTGCCTTGACCCAGGAGCACAATATCTCCGGGGTGCCGGTGGTGGAGAATGGCGAATTACTCGGCATTGTGACGCGCCGCGATGTACGCTTTGAAACCGACCTCGATGCCACTGTGGCCGCGGTCATGACGCCGAAAAAACGTTTGGTGACGGTACTGGAAGGTGAGAGCTCCGAGGAAGTGAAGCGCTTACTGCATAAATACCGCATTGAAAAGGTGCTGGTGGTTAATGATAATTTTGATCTCAAGGGCCTGATCACCGTTAAGGATATTGATAAAGCGGCGCGCTATCCCAACGCCTGTAAAGATGAACTGGGTCGTTTGCGCGTCGGCGCATCGGTGGGTACCGGTGCTGATACCGATCAGCGGGTTGAGGCTCTTGTTAAAGCGGGGGTCGATGTGCTGGTGGTCGATACGGCCCACGGTCACTCCAAAAATGTTCTCGAGCGCGTCCGTTCTATTAAAAGCCAATACCCCGATGTACAGGTGATTGGGGGCAATATTGCCTCGCCTGAAGCGGCCATTGCTCTGGCTGATGCCGGAGCCGATGGCGTCAAAGTGGGCATCGGCCCCGGTTCGATTTGTACCACGCGCATCGTCACTGGCGTGGGTGTGCCCCAGGTCACGGCCATTGCCAATGTGGTGAAAGCCTTAGAAAGCCGAGGTATACCGGTGATTGCCGATGGCGGTATTCGCTACTCCGGTGATATCTGCAAAGCGGTTGTCGCTGGCGCCCATGTGATTATGGTCGGTTCCATGTTTGCCGGCACCGAAGAGGCGCCGGGCGAGATTGAGCTCTATCAGGGCAGAACCTATAAGGCCTATCGTGGCATGGGTTCACTCGGTGCCATGGCTCAGGTGCAGGGTTCCAGTGACCGCTATTTCCAGGATGCCTCGGCCGGTGCTGAAAAACTGGTACCCGAGGGCATTGAGGGCCGCGTGCCCTATAAAGGCCCTGTGTCGGTGATTATTCATCAAATGATGGGCGGGCTGCGTTCATCGATGGGTTATACCGGCAGTCCCGATATTGACACCATGCGCACCCGGCCCGAGTTTGTTCGCGTCACCAGTGCCGGCATGGGCGAGAGCCATGTCCACGATGTCAGCATTACCAAAGAGGCGCCGAATTATCCGGTGAGTGGCGGCTGAAGTCATTCGAGGCTGTCGCCGTAGCGTAAAATGAGAAAACACGGGGCCAATGGGCTCCGTTTTTTATTGACCACAAAGGCTTGCTGCCCAGTCACTACACGGCAACAAGCACCGCGTTAGTTTTGAAGGAAAGCCCATGAGTGCCAATCTCCACACCGACAAAATACTGATCCTCGATTTCGGCTCCCAGTACACCCAGCTAATCGCCCGGCAGGTGAGAGAGGCGGGGGTCTACTGTGAGGTGCGCGCCTACGATATGAGCGCGGCTGAGCTGAGTGCGTTTAAGCCGGCGGGCATTATTCTCTCCGGCGGCCCCGAGTCAGTGACCGAGGGCGAAGCTCCGCGAGCCGATGACGCCGTCTTTGAATTTGGCGTGCCCGTCCTCGGCATTTGCTACGGCATGCAAACCATGGCCACGCAGTTGGGTGGTGAGGTGCTGGCTTCCGATGTGCACGAATTTGGTTATGCTCGGGTTGATGTCAGTGGTGATAGCACCCTGCTGCGAGATATTAGCGACCACGTTCACCCCCATGACGGCCGGGCTCAGCTTGACGTGTGGATGAGCCATGGCGATAAAGTCACCACTCTGCCCGAAGGCTTTCAGTTATTGGCCTCGACAGAATCCTGCCCCATTGCCGGTATGTATCACCCAGAAAGCCGTTGGTACGGCCTGCAGTTCCATCCCGAAGTGACGCACACCCTGCAGGGGCAGCGTATTTTCGCCCACTTTATTATCGATATTTGCGGCTGTGAAACCCTGTGGACGCCGGCCAATATTATCGACGATGCCATTGCCCGGGTGCGTGAAACTGTGGGCAGTGAAAAAGTCTTGCTGGGTTTATCCGGCGGTGTCGACTCCTCCGTCGTAGCGGCGATGTTACACCGCGCCATTGGCAATCAGCTGACCTGCGTCTTTGTCGACAATGGTTTGTTGCGTAAAAACGAGGGCGACCAGGTGATGGATATGTTCGCCCGCAATATGGGCGTGCAGGTGATTCGTGTCGATGCCGAGGACGAGTTTCTCGATGCCCTGGCCGGTGAAAGTGACCCCGAGAAAAAGCGCAAAATTATTGGCAATACCTTTATTAATATTTTTGACCGGGAAGCGACGCGTTTAAAAGATGTTAACTGGTTGGCCCAGGGCACGATCTATCCCGATGTGATCGAATCGGCGGCCTCAAAAACCGGCAAATCCCACGTCATTAAATCCCACCACAATGTCGGCGGCCTACCCGACGACATGAATCTGAAACTGGTCGAACCCCTGCGTGAATTATTTAAAGATGAGGTCAGAAAAATTGGCCTCGAACTGGGCCTGCCCTACGATATGGTCTATCGCCATCCCTTCCCTGGCCCCGGCCTGGGCGTGCGCATTCTCGGTGAAGTTAAAAAAGAATTCGCCGACTTATTGCGCGAAGCCGATGCGATTTTTATTGAAGAGCTCTACCGTGCCGATCTCTACCACAAAACCAGCCAGGCCTTTGTGGTCTTCCTGCCGGTGAAGTCCGTCGGCGTGGTCGGCGATGCCCGGCGCTATGAATACGTGGTATCGCTGCGTGCCGTTGAGACCATCGATTTTATGACCGCACGCTGGGCCCATCTGCCCTACGATTTTCTCGAATTAGTTTCCGGTCGTATTATTAATGAAATCTCGGGTATTTCCCGCGTTGCCTATGATATTTCCAGCAAGCCGCCGGCGACGATTGAGTGGGAGTGACTGGCACTGGCTGGCACTGGTTAGCAGTCGGATGAAAGTAGAAAGATCATAGTGAGGGAAATATTTTCAGGTCTGATGTGAGTCTTCCCTGTTTGTTCGTAGAGTTCAAGGTTCGATTACGTAAAATGTCACCGGTGTTTCTGTCGGTTAATATTTACGATCAAGTTCGAGAAAGCTCTGAATGGAACTCCAGAAACAGAATGTTGGAAACTGGTGGTTCGTAGCATGACAAAGAAGAAAAAAGGTCGAAAACGGCGGGATGACCCCAAGCAAACTGCTCATTTAACCAAGATAGCATCAAGGTCTGGATCCAATGCTGGTCGTGGATTTCGGTATCAGGATGCGGTGTCGGCTTGGTTGGCGGTGGAAATATGGGCGGGTCGGCGGGCGCCCGCCATCACGATTCCTGAGGGTGGGGACGATGTCGAGTTACGCGGCGAAGAAACGAGCTTTATCCAGGTCAAAAGTCGACGCGAGCACCTCGGGGATTATCCGGAAGGTGAGACGGCCAGGCATATAGGAGACCTATGGAACCGGTCGCTTGACTCCTCGCCACAGCCTGAGAGATTGGAGCTGGTTCTTGAGAGGAACGTTGCTGGCCTCGCTCCCCTATCGCCCCTAGAAGAACAGCCCACAAACCGCCCAATCAAGGGTTCTATCACTGCAAGACTTTCAAAATTCAGCGGAGCTTCTGATTTTCTCCCGAGAACGTCGATCATTGTGGGCACTTCACCGCAAGAATGGGCGATCAGCCTGATCGCGGATCGGCTGAACTGCTCTCCGGTCGCGGCCCAGATGTGTTTCGCCGAGTTGCTTATTCGTGTGGGTGTTTTGGCGGATGCCAATGGCAGGTTGAGCCCAGAGGACTATAGCGGGCTCTCCATCTCTGACACCGAAACGTTAATTCGTGATGTTTTAGCTGCTGTTGATGTTGACGCGATCGAGCGCGCCCTCAGGGAGGGAGTCTGCGAGCCAGTCGATTTTCTCACCCCTCTCAATGATCCGAACTTCTATCTCGGGGTCGACGTAGAACCCGGCCATATCGCGGCAGGGCTGGTATCCGAGCGTCCCCGAAGCAGGCTGGCTCTGGTGGAAGGTATTGAAGAGCGCCGTGCCGCTTTGATCGTCGGTCCATCGGGGGCTGGCAAGTCCGCTTTGATGTGGGAAGCAGCCAACATATTGCGCCATACAGTGCGTTGGTTTCGTATTCGTCGCTTGAGGATGATAGATATTCCTGCCGTGCGCCAGTTGATTCGGACGTTCCGCGCTTCGGAAGATAGTCCGCTGGGTTTCGTCATGGACGATATTGGCCGAAACGGCCCAGAAAGCTGGGGAGCATTGCTTAAAGAAGTGATGTCGGTTCCCGGTGTTGTCTTGCTCGGGTCTATCCGGGAGGAAGATGTAACACTGATTGCTGAACGTACTCGTGCAGCTGAGGTGCGAGCCGACCCCGACGATGAACTTGCTGAGCGGCTCTGGCAGGAACTGCGCGAAGCTGAAAAGACGAACTGGGCGGGCTGGCGAGAGCCGTGGCAACTGAGCGATGGCCTCCTTCTTGAATACGTCCATATTCTCACGCGTGGCCGAAGGATGCAGGAACTCCTCGCGGATCAGGTCATGGCCAGGATTTCGGATCCAGCCCGTTCGCTTGAGCTTGATATCCTTCGATCCGGCGCCTGGGCAGGCGCTGCAAATGCTGAGATCGATGCGTCGCGATTGGCCCGCACGCTCTCAGTCGGTGATGGCGATCTATCACGAGCAATGCAGCGTCTCATCCAGGAACATTTGATCCGATCATCGGCTCCCGGCGCGCTCACCGGGCTGCACCAACTTCGATCTGAAGAATTGTTGCAACTGACCCATCAGACGCTATTGCCAACCCTCGAAACAAGTTTCGAACGCACGATCGCAAGTGTGCTTGCCAGCGATCTCGAGTCCTTGGTCGCCGACGCCTTGTCAGCGCGGCGTTTGCCTGTCTCGGCAGTGCTTAATGCTGTGGTCGTCCGATTGGAGCGTGGACCGGACGCACAAGCGCTCGCATCCATACTTCGGGGTTTGGGTGCCGGGCGCATTTCTGTGGGCGTAGATGAGTGGCTGAATACTTCTGAGGCTCAAGCGCTGCCGCGAACGCAGGTTGGAAGTGCTGCAATGCTCGGAATTGCGGGGCTCAATCTTGACAGTCTCGACATCATCCCGGAGATTCAGGCCGCAGCCGATCGGCTCTCGCAGATAAAAGGCGCGCCGGAAAAATACCCTCGCCGCCTGCTCATGGAGCGTATGTCCCAGCCTACCTTGCTTTCTTTAATCGAGACTGCGGATCTGACGAGCCTGGATGAGATTCTTGGGGCCTTAGTCGGTGTGCCTTTGTCGACTGCGGTACGGGCGGCGCTCAGGCAAGCTCCAACAAATCTGTTGAATGCTGATCTACATCTTGTGGGGTCGGTAATGGGCACGCTGACGGCACTCGATCGTGAGATTGCGACCCAGTGGGTCACCGAGGTTGGCCAGGAGGCACTCTTTGCAAAGATACAGGCAGAAACCGCTTGGGCTGGACCTGTCTCGATCGAAGATGCGGATGACGGAGTGATCGTCCATTGCGATCTTTGGTATGTCGCTGGCTCAATACAAGGAAATCCTCACGATGCGGTTGTGAGCTTGTGTGAGTTGATTCTGGCTCTGTGCCCGTTGGCTGACATCGCAATGTCGAAGGCAATCACCGCAAGCGGCGAATTGGCAGGCCTTGCTGAGGTGCCGCTCGCGACAAAACGGATACCGCGAGAAAACCTCCCCCCACCGTCTATTCCACAATGGAGCAGGCGGTGGGGGGACTTGATTTCTCGTCGCGTTGCCGCTCCAAGTTATAGCGACTATCTCGCCAGAGGTGTGGATATCCTTGAAGTCCTTGTCCCGACGTTGGAAAAAATCTTTGATAGACATCTTCGTGGCAAGAACCCACCTGCGGCTCTATTCGACAAGCTCAATTCCCTCAATACAAGAGCCGAAGCGCTGACTCCTCCAGCGGTTTCATCATTGGATGCTTCAGGTGTAGGAAGTAGCGAAGTAAATACCGCAGTAACCAAGTTCCAGAACCTGCTTCACAGTACGAGCGTTAATCTGATCAAAAAATTTGCGAAGCTGCCTGAACAAGCAGGCACGTATATCGCTTGGTTGAACGATCTCATCGCTGACGTAGGCACGGCAATTACTGAGGAGCCTTGGCAGCTCATTGGCGATGAATTTCCGCCAACGCTCACGCGGCTCAAGACACTCCTGGAAACGCTACAGCTGTTGGCGAGTGAGGCCGATGCAAGACAGGCTCCGCCAGCGGTGACATGGAGTAGCCAGGGAAAGCGCGCGCAACGGGGAAATACCTTAAAGCTGGTTTCTGTCGCGGCCACGGCTGCGGGGGAAAAACGGTTGGCGAAACGTAAGGCAGAAATAGAACGGTCAGCGAAGGAAGCCGGGATCAATGCGGTTTTCCATCTCCGCCTCGACCCGACGGGTATTCTTCCGTGGCCTCCAGCAGATGTTCTTGCGTTGTTACCGGTGAGTGATGTTGCGGGCGCAGTGAATGCCCTCGCTCAACAATCGGATCAGTTACGATCATTGGTGGATTCGTCTACCCGCCTGACAATGATGCCTATCATCGACGGCGTTGCGCTGCAGGCCCTCGCAAAGTCTGGTTATCAGACTCTCCTTTCTGATGCCGAAGGTGCTACTGTCTGGGCTGAATACCTCAAGTTGCCCTGTGCTCCGTCTGCTATCGCCGGTTTGTATGGAGATGTGCTGAGCCTGGCCAGTGAGCTTGGGGCCATGGATTGTAAATGTCTCGGTGCTGAGACCCGCCCTGAAGAGGAGAGCATTGTCCATCGGAGCCTGGAATCCTCATTTACCAGAAAGAGGGAGGAGTTGCTCAGCCGACTCGATGTCTTTGACCCAGGACTGCAAACTGATGTATCCGAACTGCTTGAGTACCTGCGAACCGGAGATATTGATTTTGCAGCAGAAGCGCAGGAAGCGATTGATGGGATTTCTACGGAGATTGTAGAAACAACAGGTTACTTGATCCTGCTTTTAATCGAAGCTGAATGGGAAGAAACAAAATCAAAAGTTGTTCGGAATGAGTCGAGTTAGGTGGCTGAATGCAGTTGAGCTGCGCCCACGCTGATGTGGGAGACCTTCAATAGCCTGATATGGCGCACAGGAATTTTCTATTGTTCCATAGAGTAGAGGTCTAGAAACTAGCCGCCCCAGAAAGGGTTTTTTCCGCTTCTTCGCAGACCGCCTCCCAATATTATTCAATGGTTGCCATCAGATGAGTAAAGATGGCTCGTGCAGCATCTTCCGAAAAGTGAAAATTGTTCGCTACCCCTAAATCGGTTTTAAGCTGGCTGTGATTACGTTAACTCTCCCGAGATAATGAATTTATCCCAGAAGCTTTCAAAAAATGAAAGTTTCTGATATTTTATGTTTTTGGAGTGATGCTATTGATTTACGGCGGATAGTACTTGGGTAAATTGTTATGCAGACATTAACCGAGCAGTTGCTGGAAGAGGGCCTTAATGACAGGGTCTTAACAGATCTTCAGTTGGCTCGGCTGATTTGGGGCTCTAGTCAGCGCCGTTATAACCTGGTTAATCGGGCGATGAGGGCGGGCGAGCTTATTCGGCTGCGCCGTGGACTGTATATGTTGTCCGATAAATACCGCAGCCAGCCCTGCCATCCCTATGTGCTGGCGCAAAAGTTGCTGCCGGGCAGTTATGTATCGCTTGAGACTGCATTGGCTTTTCACGGCTGGATTCCCGAGGCGGTGTACACCACCGCCTCTGTCGGGCCGGGTCGTCAGACGAAAGAATACATCTGTGAGCCCCTGGGTAGATTCACTTTTCATCCGCTGGCTATTGAGTCGGGGTATTTTCTGGAGCTGGTAGAGCGTGTACAGCTGGGTGAGCAAGCCGTATTAATAGCTCAGCCAATTCGTGCACTACTGGATCTGATCTGTCTGAAAAAAATGGACTGGCAGGGCCTTGCCTGGTTTGTGGAAGGGATGCGTATCGATGAAGAAACGCTGCGCCGGGTAAGTGGGGCAGAGCTGCGCACCTTGAAACAGGTGTATAAACACAAGCGGGTTAAGGGTTTTATTGCCGAGTTAGAGATCGCTCTGGGGTTGGAGTTGGGCCATGATTGAGATTATTCAAAAGCGCCTTGATGCGTACAAAGCCACGAATCCAGTAGAGGAGGAGCAAGCTACCAAGGAGATTATTCAGGAGATAGCCCTTTATGCCCTGTGGCGCGGCGGTTTTTTTGAGGTGGCGGCTTTTCAGGGTGGTACCAGTTTGCGTATTTTGCATGACTTGCCGCGTTTTTCGGAAGACCTGGATTTTATGCTCAAGGTGCCGGACCCTGATTTTGACTGGTCGGGTTATCTCACCCAGCTACTCGCCTGTTTTGAAGAGTATGGCCTCAAGTCAGAAGCCTTACCGAAAGGGCGAATGCAGCAGCGGATTAAAAAAGCGGTGATTAAGGATAATTCGATCACCAATCAGCTGAGCTTGTCTTTCTACCGGGGCCGTGAAGGCCAGAAGATTAATATCAAACTCGAAATTGATGTAGAGCCTCCAGGATTGTCAGGGTATGCATATACCTATTTAGATTTCCCTACCGATTATGAGGTGTGCCATCAGGATTTGAGTAGTAACTTTGCTCTTAAAATTCACGCTTTACTATGCCGAGGTTTTTTGAAAGGCCGGGACTGGTATGATTTTAACTGGTATATCAAGCAAAAAATTTCGCCAAACCTGCCACATTTGAAAAACGCCCTGATGCAGTATGGTCACTGGCAGGGGCAAGATGGTTTGGCGGTAGATATTCCGTGGTTGAAAAAGATTATGCAGGAAAAAATTGACGACATTGATTGGCCAGCAGCAGCAGCGGATGTGGAGCGCTTCCTGAAACCTGGGGAAGTGGAAAGTATAAAACTGTGGAGTGCGCGCTTTTTTTCGGCAAAGCTTGACGCTCTAATTTAGAGCGGTTGAGTTTTTAATAGAACCTTACATGCGGGTAAATCTTTCTGGTATTCGAAAAGAAGCGGTGAGTTTGTCACAAGCTCTTACTACTATGACGCGTATCCGCACTGGGTTGCGGCCTGGAACGCTGAAAAACCCGCTGAACGTTATCGTGGTAAGCAGTGGCAACTATTACAGGCGCGTGAAAACTACTTGGCTAAAGATATGGATGACAGGCCTTATGAAGCCAATTTCGGCGCACTGGGTCGAACCTTCCCCCACGGCTACGGTGACAATAAGTATTTAAATCTTATTGTCGGGCTTAGCCCTGCAGTTGATGAGTTAACCCTCGACTTTGCCAAGCAGCTCATTACTCAGGAAAAACTCGGGACGGGTGAGGCGACCGATTTCTTTGCGGTGAGTTTCTCTGCGACTGACTATGTGGGCCACTTGTTCGGACCATCGAGCCTTGAAAGTGAAGATAATATTCTTCGCCTCGATCGAGTTTTGGCGTCGTTTTTTGAATTTCTCGATAAGACGGTCGGGCTTGAGAACACCCTGATCGTGCTCTCCGCTGATCACGGGGGTCCCGAAGCGCCGGAATACGCGCAATCCATTGGCATCGAGACAGGCCGGTTTTCATTTGATTATTTCAAAAAACCCAATGCATTAACGAGCGCACTGAAACAACGTTTTTCTCGCGACGATTTAATCCTCACCCATAGCCATCCCTATCTCTATTTAAACTACGATGCGATGAGAGAGGCTAAATTAGATCCTGCAGTGGTAGAGCGTTTTGTTACGGCAGAAGTTATCAAGTTACCCGGCATTGCCTATGCGATGAGTCGCAGTCAGTTAATTGATGGAGACTATGCTGATGCCCCCATGCAGCGCCAAATTCGGCGAAACTTTCATTTTGACCGTTCGGGTTCTGTCCATCTGATACCCGAACAATACTGGTTCTTACATTCGACGGATGAGGCCGCCAAAATGGGCTTGTCTGGACTGGCTGCGATACATGGTTCTCCCTGGACTTACGATACCTATGTGCCTATTTTCTTTGCCGGTCACAAGATTCCCGCGCAAAGAATTTCCCGGCGTGTTTCTCCTACTGATATTGCACCGACGATAGCCTATTACTTAGGCATTAAACCGCCCTCCGGTTCGGTCGGTACGCCCTTAAGGGAAGTGCTTACGGGAAGCCCCTGATGCCCCTTATGCTTGTAGTTAAGCTCCTGACGGGCGTTTTGTTCGGCTTGCTAAGTCTTGCCGCTATGGGCACGACCTTGGCAGCACTACAGGAGGCTGACAACGTTAGGGTGACGATGTGGCTAGAGCCGCAGAGCAATATCATTGCGCGTCAGCAAATCAAGCTGCAAATCCAGATAAGCACCGACACGCGATTCAGCGCTGGTACTCGCATTGGCGCTATTGAAATTCAAGATGCTATCGTTTTACAACGTGAAAAGTTCGCGCTCAACGCTGTACAGACTGTTGGTAATAAAAGTTGGACGATACAGCAGTGGACCCTTGTGGTTTATCCTCAGCGGGGAGGGCAGTTTGAAATTCCCGAGATACCACTGCATATATCCGTCATGGGCGAGGGTTCTCAATCAATAATCGGTAAGATCTCAAGCGCCGGACTTTCTTTTACCGCGACAGTTCCTGAGCAAATGGCAGACAAGCCGGGCTGGGTTGCGACCACTCGATATGAAGTCGAAGAACATTTTGATAAGCCCCTGGATCAGTTAAAACCAGGTGATGCGCTTGTGCGTACTACTACCATTTCAGCAGACAACTTGTCGGCAATGATGTTGCCAACGCATAAAGCTGTAGATATCAATGGCATTGTGATTTACCCAGCTCCGGCGCAATTAAACGACCAGACGAATCGTGGAGAATACCGTGCCGAGCGCACCGCGCAGGTGACCTATATCTTCGAACAGGCCGGTGATTTTCAACTGCCTCCGCAAACTTTTTATTGGTGGAATCTTGACACGCAGTCCCTCGAATTTATAACGCTAGCCTCGCACGATCTAAAAATCACTGGCGGGCAGGGTGCCTCGGGTAGAGACGATGAGGCGAGCCTAGTAGAGGATGGAAGTCAGTTTGGCTCTCTAATACCTGCACTAAAGAAGGCAGGCATTGTCTTATTGCTAGCATTTATCATCTGGTATGTCGGGTCTAAGGTACACCGTCGATTGGCTTCTTTGACGCCTGCTCGCTCGGTTCAGGTTTCCGAACGGGCCTTACGCAAGCAGTTTGAGGCAGCTAGTCGCAAGGGTGATCTAGAAAAAGCGATTGGCCTGTTTTATCACTGGCTGGACTGTTACGGCGGCGAGCAGTTTAAGGGTTCGGTGCGAGAAAGCCTTCGATCAAACAATCAGGCTGAGTTGAGCCTGGCATTTAATGAAAGCATGGCATCGATTTACGGCTCCGATGAACAGTACGTCGAGTTGGATTTGTTTGCCAAAAGATTTTTTAAGGTACTAAAAAAGGCCGATAAATTGCCCGGGATAATCAGTTTAGATCTTGATTTGAAATTGAACTAAACGGCAGGGCTTACTCTAAAAATTATTATGGCTATGGCTATGGCTATGGCTTTCGGTGCGGATTTAAGCGGCTGTAATTTGTTCAGTACATACTTTGTGCGGATCACTGGCGTGTAACAAAATTTTATAGATTTCAAACGTTTATTTGTCGAAAATAAAAAAGGTGTCTACTCTATAAGCATATTTACTACGCCTATGGGCCTGGTGTGTATAACAAAGGAAATTTATATTAATAATAAAGGACAGAAAAACATGAAAAACAACAATAATGATAAAAGTATAAAAGATTATCAGGGGAGCCGAAGTAGGAAGTCTAAGGCCTTCCTGTCCGCCGTTTGGGTATTTGCAGTCATGGCGATTACGGTGGCTGATCCCGCAGAAGCCGGTGGCGGCCACAAGGTTGGCTACGAGGTTTGGGGTGCCGACCAATCTAATTCGGTGGCCGGTGCTGACGCGAGGGGGGTCGATGGCAGCTTCATGTGGGTCTGGAATAGCGAGGATATCAGCCGGCAAATTTCCCGTGGAACCCTCGCCCAGTCCCTTGGCTGCGATGGTAATAATGTTCCCGGTGAGGGACCCTGCGATATCAAAGACGTGTTCCCCGGGGCGCTGGTCGAGTACGACGAGAATGGCGCCACTGACACCGTTTTAAGCGACTACCTCTACGGCCGACTTCATGGGATGGTGCCCGACCCTCAGAATCGCTATATGAACGTGAACCTTTTCGGTCCGGGCAACGGTTTCGTCGGGATCGTCGACGGTGAGACGAAAGAAGCGGTCGCCTTGTTCCGGGTCACTGGGACAACGGCTGGTCAGCGCGTTCACATGTCGGACTGGAACAGTGACGGTAGCGCTATTCTTATCGCAAACCTGAATGGCAAGGTGCTGGAACGACTCGATATCACCCGTGATCAGGACGGGACGATCACCGGGGTGGCATTCAATCAGGCTGCCGGTCTCGGTGTCGGTAAGGACCTGGACATAACCGCGAAGGCGAAGGTTTATCTTGGCAGCAACGGGCAGGATAACGCCATGCTCGGCGCTATCGTCGGCAACTACGCTGACGCTGATCTTGGCAATCTGACACCCGCGGGCAAGTGTCGCGAGAATGGCTGTGACAACGGGCCGGACGGATCAAGTGGTGGCCGGGTTAACAACGTTATCATCTGCCCGATCGTTTCCAAGCATAACAACGCGTATATCACCTTCGGTGGCGGTGGCCTGCTCATTGCTGACACGAGTACCACGCCGATGGCTATCGTCGGGGAGTATGGTCAGGAGGTGGTCAACGGCGCTGGTTGTGGCGGTGTCCAGGTCGGGCACCGTATGTGGCTAAACGCCGGCATTTCGGCTTCCGGAACGGGTGCCGAACAGTCGACGTTCACCATCTATACCATCGACGACCAGGCTTTCGGGACGGTTCAGCCAGAGAACACGCCGGCCCCGGCCGTGATTTACAAGGACTCTGATGCCCGCGATGACAACGCAGCGAACACGGCCACGATCGGTAACATTGAGGGAGATCCGGAACCAAACACCACGGGCCAGCTGCCGGGCACCACAACGCGACGTGACAGCCACGGTATGACAGCCACCGTGAACGGACGCTATGTCCACACCGTCGATCGGATACAGAATATCGTTGAAGTCATTAATACCGACAATCACCAGCGCTTCACCTACGACCTGACCTCGCGGAACGGTCTCGGCCACGGCGTTGGCGCTTGCGAGGAGGCGTCGGTGGGCGACGATTTAGGATTGCCTATCAATGACCCCGCGCCTGATCTGCTCGAGGCGACACCTGACGGTCGTTATCTCGTCGTCGCATTGCGAGGGCCGGTGCCGGTTTCTGTGACCCACTCCGCCCAGGGCAGCTGCCCCGGGGTTGGGATCATCCACCTAGAGGGTGGGGGACACCACGGTAAGCTGGTGACTGTGCTCCGAACCACGAATACTGTAGACGACACGCCCGTTGTTGCGCCCGGTGGTCACGACTACACCGGCGCTGAACACAGTGATGTCCACGGCGCTTCGGTGCGTCTCCGTGTTGAGGATCATTAAAAAACGCAGAGCGAAATGCCATAAATGGGATTGGCTTGGGACGCGCAAAAGCCGCGCGCTGAAGCAATATTTCAAAAAGTAAAAAAAGCCGCTCTCTCGAACGCGGCTTTTTTTACTTGATTAATTTATCACTTAAAAATTGTTGTACCGGCATTGCCAAAGCCGCCGTATAGTTAGCGCTCGAGCCAGGAGTCAATATAGTTTTAGCAGAGAAGCGCGCATCGAGATCCCAAGGTATTGAGGGATGCTCGTCCGTGGCATATAAGTCATCGAACAAAGGTTCTAGTTCTTTAAGGCTTTATCGATAATCTTGTACACTTTACGGATCGGGTGGTTTCAGGGAACTCTGTTTTCTCGGTCGCAATAACTGTAGATAGAAGCCTGAGCATCAATCTCTACACTCATCCTGGGGTTACCTTATTGTGATTTCTGAAGGGTTTTTCAACAGGATTCTCGCTTAAGACCTTCATCATTGCTGGTTTTTCGAGGCTCGTTAATAATCGGGTGGGGTGAGTCGATAGGTGGTAATGGTTTGCTCTGTTTCAAGTACTAGCATGCAGCGCGGTTGTGGGGGCTGCATGCTAGCGTGCGCTTATAGTTAACTAGAGCGTCGTTTAAAACCCATTCAAGTAGAAATAAGTGGGTGCTAGTCAAACTGAGGCTGCAAGGGTTCCCGTCACAGGCTGTAGACAGTAGTTAGGTGAATGGTGTAGCTTGTGCGCAAAAGGCTGTCAGCAGTATCTTGCTGTACGCACTTTCTAAAATAAAAATAAAAATAACAATAAAACAAAAGGGGTATTTCCTCATGGCACGTTCTATAACCTTTACGATAGAAGGTCTAGTTGATACAAAAATCACAGTATTAGAACTTGATGACGGCACTCTGCAGTTTGATCTTGAAGTGCTGGGCACGGGCTTTATTGGCGATTTGCGTGGCTTGTTTTTTGACTTGAATGACTACAATGCTGATACAGACGGCTGGTCTGTTACGGGCATTGACGGTAGTGAGGAGCTTATTGGCGACACCAAGTTTGGCGAAAACTCTGTCGATAAAGTTCAGGGCGACGTCAATGTCAAGGGGCCAGTTATCGCGCAGCAGGGGCTGTTCGATGCTGGTATAGAGTTCGGTACAGAGGGCAGAACTAAAGATGATGTTTCTTCGGTTAGTTTCATCCTGGCTTCGGACTCGGGTGACTTGTCGTTAGATAGCCTGGATCTCGCCGACCTGGCACTGCGTTATACCTCTGTCGGCATGATGGATTATCGCGAGGGAAGTGCGAAAATCGCCGGAATGACTAGTGGCGTTGCGTACAACGATGCGTTTGAGGTGGATGAGAATACCCAGGGTACGATAGACCTTCTGGATAATGATACCAACGGTATCCAGGCTAACGGCTTGCGGAAAACAGTCATTTCTGTACAGGATACTGTTGGCTTGTTGCCAACGGCGGCGAGCACCGATGGATTTGAACGAACCGTTGTGATTGATGGTCTGGTACTTGGAACATTGACGATCAGTAACGACGGCTACGCGACTTTTGTTGCTGATGGCGCCGATGTCGACAAACTCGGACACGACGCGATTAAAACCTGGGGTTTTACCTACGAAACCCAGTCCAGTACGGGCAATCTTGCTACCGCCGACGTTGTTTTAACCATTGACGGACAAAATGATCAACCGCTTGCGTTCGATGTGTCGGCATCTGTGGGTGAAGATGATGCTTCCGACCCACGGGATACCAGCCTTGTTGGCGACGGGGTGACGGTCGGTTTTTTGGCCACGGATATCGATATTGGTGACACCTTAAGCTATCAGCTTACTTCAGCGCCGGTTGATGAATTCGGCAATCAGTATGGCGCAGTCACCAATAACAATGACGGCACCTTCACTTTTAACCCCCTCGATAATTTTCAGTTTTTAGACGCTGGCGAATCCCGGGACGTGAGTTTTCAATATGTCGCGATTGATGATTCTGGTGTAGGTACCACACCCGTCTTCCCAGAAGAAAGTGATACCTCTGACGCAAAAACAATCACAATTACCGTGAATGGCAGCGATGACGCCCCCTGGACACATGACGATCAGTTGTTGTTCATAACCGAAGATCAGTCCATGTTCGGCACCGGGGACGCACTTATCTTTCAACCGGACTTGCCTTTCCTGGGTTTTGATTCCGGCTATCAGAGCCTGTATGCGACCATTATTCCGAGCTATACGTTCTCGGGTGATGTCCTGGAAGGCATTTTTGACGGCATTGAAGCTATAGGCCAGTTTTTCGCAGATGTAGGCTGTGAAATCGGTAGCGTGTTCGGTGCTGACTGTGACGTGGATATAGATTTACCCAGTAGTATTACAACACCGCGGGTGGGTACTGATGGATTCCTCGATGCCAAAATCGGACTGCAACCTTATTTCTATTTCACCTCGGGTGATGTGGATGCGGAAATCCCTGTCGATGTGTTTTTTGAATACCCACGCCAGGTGGAAGCGGGGGAAACATTTACCATAGACAGCCTGTATTCTCTTGACGAGGGTGCGACGTTCAGCACGATGAGTCCAAATGTTAATTTTGGTATGGACTTTATCTTAGATGTCGCCGCTGACCTGGATCTTAAATTTGGCAGTTCAAGCATCGGCCTTTTTGACTTCGATACCGGCGATTTCAGTGGTTTTGAAGGCGAGCTGGGCGAGCCGGGTTTTAATATTTTTGCTTTCTCGGCAGAAGACGATCTGGAAACATCCATCGACCTTGCCGGTTTTGGCACACTGGATTTGAATTTCCCGGTCATTAACACCACTGGCGAGCTTGATCCCCTCAATTTAAATACACTGACAAGTTCCGGTGAAGACGATGTCGCGGTACTCGATATTGATATCGATGCGATAGCGGCGGAATTAATCTCTGCGGCGTTAGGTGGTGCTCCTTTCAGCTTCGGTGAATCGGGCAGTGAAGGCTTAACTGTCAGTGTGGTGGGGGAAACGCTTAATCTTTTGTCGGTTGAATATGCCATTGATTTACTGGCAGTGAACCTGATTACTACCCTCAAAGCGGTTCAGGACTTTGAACTCAGCGTCACGGATTTGCCATTGCTTGCCACGCTTGAAGATGGCTCAACCATTACTGGTTTCTCTCTGGGTGATGAGATCACAGTTACCGCACCCGAAAATAGCGATTTTGACGTGGATGTGGATGGTGATGCAGATGGTTTGATCGACTTTTCCATTGAGATCGATATGGACGCTATTTTCGATCACCTTGCCTGGCTGGGTCTGGATATGGAGATCTTTACAGGCTTGCTGCGCTTTGACGTGGGCGTAACGTCAGATTTTGCGAGTAACTTGCCGACCTTTAGTCTGTTCGACCCGAATGGTGACGATAATGGCTTCTTCCTGGCAGAAACTACAGACCTGCTTTCAGACGTGCCCTTGGCGACTCTGTTTGATGATGAGTTTGTGATCGAAGGCTGGAATGCCGACACCACGAGTTTCCTTTTCGATATCGCTTGATGTAGTGCCAACATTCGTACCGCTCAAATAGGGTGGCAAAACCGTATTTGAGTGGTCGACTTCGAGGCGGCAGCTGTCAAACAAAGTTGATAAGGTCTCGTTGGAGGGCTCCTAAATGTTTCTCATCACTAACGCTTTAGACGATGGCGCTGAATCCTAACCCTATCACCTCACTATTTTATTACATCGTTTGGCAGATTTAATTAATTATTGTTGAGCCTAATAGTGTTGATGCCATCAGCACTATTATCTTTATCGACCCAGGCCGGTACATCTGCCCGATGATGCTTCTCACTGCTTTTCAATTTATTTATTAATGAGACTTCGGGTGTTTGCCCGACCCTGGTAACTAGGTGCCCTGCATTATCAGGCGTGGTGAGCGAGTGGTCATGCTCAGTGCTGACGACGGCTTACTTGTTTGTTCACTCTTTCTCTAGGTCTCCTCAGCCGTTCCTTTCAATGACACCTTATTTTGGTGCAGTCCCCGCCTGGTTTTTTTGAAAACGCTAAACTATTGGCATGAGCCGCTCAGTGTTTGTTTATAATTAAAATCTAATAGCTCTTGGATTCAACTTCGAAGTGCATAACATTTAAGCCGCAATCTTTAGCAAATGTTCCTGCATGATCTTGGCGGGTGTTTGATAGTTTAATGCCTTCCTCGGTCTGTTGTTGAGCTTCT
>MAAC01018675.1_pt1 | contig 23383 bp, 25 predicted proteins | sample 1115981 | NCBI WGS metagenome assembly MAAC01 (sample SAMN04961126, study PRJNA320927) | seawater metagenome | isolation source: sample BD02T64 sea water enriched with oil for 64 days | place: USA:Gulf of Mexico | collected 2013-07-27
GGCTTGTGGCTCTGAATACAAACCTGGCAATTTCAGGCCATCGGCATGATATTCGGGGCGCGGCGTGATACTTGCGCTCACCTTGGCGTACATATTGTACCACCAAAACATCTTCCCAAGGAACATCCAGTTCTTCCGCAATCAACATGGGCATAGAGGTTTTTACGCCTTGGCCAATTTCTGGATTGGGGGAGAAAATAGTCACCTTTCCTTCGTTTGATATTTTTATATACGCATTAAAATCGTTGAAATTTAACCGATTAAGATCTACTACCTCAAGTGGGGTATCGGAATCACAGGAAGTGAAGAAATTGAATCCTACTAACATTCCGCCACCGACCAAGGAGGCTGTTTTTAAAAATCCTCTTCGGCTAAATCCTATTTGTTCTTGCTTTTTCATGGGGTTTCTTTAAAGGGAGGATTCGTTGGATTTAGCGGCTACGGCCACTGCTTTTTCGATGCTATTATAGGCGCCACAACGGCAAATATTTCCGTGCATAGCGGATCTAATCTCTTCGGTATTTGGCTGTGGGTTTTGCTCTAGAAAAGCCGCTGCCGTCATTATTTGTCCCGATTGACAATACCCACATTGGGGTACATCTACTTCTTTCCATGCTTGTTGTACGGGATGGGTCCCTGTTTGGGACAATCCTTCAATAGTTACGATGGCTTTATTGTTTAAATCGGCTACGGTAATACTACAACTACGGATGGCAGTTCCATCCATATGAACCGTACATGCACCACATTGGCCAATACCACACCCGTATTTGGTACCGACATATTGTAAGTGATCACGTAATACCCATAGAAGGGGAGTATCGGCATCGGCATTTACCGAATGTGTTTTCCCATTAACTAGGATTGAAAAATTAGCCATAATATCCGTTTAGATTGAACTTTTAAAATTAGAAAAAATTCCATGGCCGAGAGGGAATTTATGAGGAATGGTAAAACTTAGTTTTTCACAATTTCAGGAATTGTAGTCCAGCAAATACCGACACGACCATAGCTACTATAGCGAGAAGTTCTAATCCGAAGTTGTTTAGACCCCACGGTTGAATTAGGAGAATCAAAACACTACCCAATACCCAAAGTAGATCTTGAACAATGATGAGTTTAACCCAAGCGGTGTTGGTGCTTTTCCTTAAAGCAACAAAAGCTACCCAGATGGAGAAAAACACTAATCCCCAGGCTATTTGTTTTAACTCATGTGCACTTGAAAGTCCCATAGCAGACGAAATACCTTCTGGGAAGAACAAAATACTACTGGCACTTATGGCACTAAAACTAGCGTTGATTCCTAGTACTTTCTGTAACGACTTGTTTACCTGATTCATCGTTCTTGTTTTTCTACCTGATTCTTCAAAGCTTGATTCATTTGTTCAAATCCATTTTTTGTGTTTTCTCCTATTAGAGCCAAAAAGGGCAAGGTCAATAGACCCGTAAATTTTTCGCCATGAATTAAACGGGTTTTATTTTCCCTAACTTTTTCCAGTTTAAAGTAATGTTCGCCATCAAAGATGCCGGTCATTCCAAGTTTCCCTTTCCATCTAAACTCTTTATGGAACTCGTTTTTTAATACCACAGGGGTAAAGGTCATGGAACTCTTACCGGGAGGATGAATGGAAACCACTAAGGATTTACCTTCTTGAGGATTCCCCGTGATGGATTGAATAAATGGATTCCAATTTGGGTAATTTTTGAATACCATTAATGTTTGCCATACCTGATTTAAGGGGGCATGTATGATCACCTGTGTTTCTATACTTTTCATAGTCTGTATTATTCATTATTGATTTACATCACAAAAGTAGGAATGGGCTAAGGCTTGGAAACAAGGACTAAACGTCAATAAATAGACATTTCACGCCAACTCATATTATGTGTACTTTTGGGTATGGCATTCAACGGAAAGTTTTTGGTGAATTTGGCCCTCTTTGCAGCCCAAAGAGGAGTGGATATAAAAGAGGTATTGCAACACGTTACCAAACCAATGGAAGAGCTGTGTGCGGATGATTGCATGGTTTCTAACCCAGAGTACCAAGCGGTTATTGAAAATGCGATGAGGCTGACCCAGGACCCTCATTTTGGATTACATGCCGGGGAGAATTTAAATCTGTCGGCTGCCGGGCTCATTGGTCAAATTACCCAAACGTGTGGAAGCATTCAGGAAGCTTTGCACTATTGTTGCGAGTTTGCCAATTTGGGTTGCAGTGTATTGCCCATGCGTTTGATGGAAACAAAAAAGGGATATGAAGTCAGAATTACCCCGGACCCGGAATGGCGGTCATTTTCGGAAGAGACATTTCGTCAAACCTTGGATGGAGTACTGGCTTTCACGATTCGAGAGTTGGAATCCCTAAGCTTATACCAACCGTTCCCCATCGTGATTCATTTGCCTTGGAAAGCGGAAGGGAGTCCTTCCGAGTACCATCGTGTTTTGGGGGAGCATATTGTATTTGAGAAAAAGGATATTGCGATTCATTTATCAAAAGAGCACGTAGAACAGAAAATTGTAAATGCCGATTACAATTTACTCCGAATCCTGGTGGCTCATGCCCAGGAAAAATCAGATAAACTAGAAGGGGAGAGCGGTTTTAGTAAAATAGTCAAACAATCGGTCTTAAAGCTGATCAAACCCGATTTCCCTAGCTTAGAACAAGTAGCGCATCATTTAAACATGAGTCCACGAACCCTGCAACGAAAACTGCAAATGGAAGGATTTAGCTTCCAACTAATGGTCAACGAACTTCGATTTGAGATGGCTAAGGAATACTTAAAAAACCCGGAACTAAGTATCAAAGAAATCTCGTACTTACTTAATTATGCGGAGCCGAGTGTGTTTATTCGTTCGTTTAAAGCGTTAACGGGGAAGACCCCAAATAACTTCCGGAGAACTATTTAAATTGGTAGGTAAACAATAACCCAAACACACTTCTGGTAGCGGGATGTTTTACGTTAATTTCCTGATCTAATTGTAAAAAAGGATTCAATTCTAATCTTTTATTTAGTTGATAATTGGCTCCCAAAACGTACCGATTAGATCGAAACTCACTGAGTCCATTCACCTTATAATAACTTTCGTAGGAGGCGTATGTTTTCCATTTTTTATTGAATTTGTAGGTCAGTACAAATTTATTTCTAAAAAACGACCTGCTTTGTCCGGTATATACCACCACGCCACTTTGAAAACGCGCCCTATATTTAAATTCTAAATTCCAAGGTTTAATTTTCCATTTACTCGATAAGTCCAACGAAATACGTCTCGTATTCCTCACTTCATTCCGAATAGAGTAACGGTATTGCGCTTTGATGGCGATGACTTTATTGATCTTGTATTTCACACCCAATTCCATGAAATTCACCCGAATTTTATTCCATTCTTGGGTAAACCGAATTTGGTCATCAAAATTTACGGTAAACTTATCGTTTAGTTTCTTTTTTAAAGTAAAGCCCGTCCATAATTCAGAGTAATGAGGACCATCTGTTAAGGGGTCTTGGGCTTGGAGTCCGAGTCCCGTAAAAGCCAAAACGAAGAAGACAACTAATTTCCTCATTCTATTATCCAATACAACCCGTTACAAAATACAATGCAAATGACAGCGCTAAACCGGCAATAAAGGTCACTAAAGAAATTCGGATCAATTTGTATTTCCGATCCAAGGTGAGCCCTAAATAGTAAATATCTTTAATCAGAGAACTGTAGAGATAGTCACTATCATTCAATTTCTGAAGCATTCCCCATTCGTATTCTTTAACGGACATATTATGAAAGTTTCCAAAATAGAGTAGGTTACCTTGCTTGTTTTTAATCTCTTCTTTGGTAAATACCCCTTGCGTTTTATTAGGTGCGATCGCCATAACCGCAAAGGCTACAGAAAGGAAGCTTGAAATAGAAAGAATAGCCATAGATAGGGTGAATTCTGCGGAATCTGCCGCTTGCATTCTAAAAGCCCCCCCAATAATTACGGTAAGAATAATAGAATTCACCGTAATCATAATATTAGCCTTCTTATCCACCATTTCGTTCAAGGTGTAATGGTTTTGAGAAGTGGTTCTAAATAAGGTTTGAATCCCTCGTGAATCACGGCCTTTGATCGACTTTAGGTTCTTCCGAAGTTCCTTTAATTCGCTATCGTTAATATCTAATTCTTTCTTTAAAACAATTTCTTTTTGGCGGTAAAATCTATTTTGATCCTTTTCTAAACTTAAAATTAAAGACGCAATTTTGGGCTCTATATTTAGTTTCGAAAATTCTGTTTTCGCCTTGTACTCAGAAAGAGATTCAATTAAAAAGGTATTGTACTTTTTTATACTAATAGAGATGTCTTTCAATAACAACTCCTTGTAATGCAATTCCATATGATGTTTACCGTTTTTACCGATAAAATCCATTAAGATGGCATCATTAAACGAAACGGATAGTTTGTCCGGAGAAGCCTTATCCCCATAAAAATGGGTCAAGATGTGAAGTACAGAATCTATTTCTTCTTTATTATATCCTGCTTTTTCAAGCATACCAGGACCAACTTGATTTGCTTTCTGACTAAATGCTAATTGTAAATCTGTTTTAGAAGCTTTGGTGACATGGATTTCATTAAAAACAAAAGCATACAGTAAAATGGCGGTTTCTACCCGGGTACATTCTTGATCCGTTAATTTTTCGACTTTGCAAATTTTATCCAAATTTTGCGTTACCCGATTCACAAAGTTCAAGTTATGGTACAATATGGTCTCCGAATCGGCCATTATTTGTTCAATAACTTGTAGTTTAATGCGTTTGTGTTTTTCCATACTAGGTTCTAATTGAGTCCGTACTTTTTACGATTGGTATGATCGGTACGTTCCAATTTTCTTTTTAATTGTTCTAAATTTAATTTCCATTGAAATGAATTTTCCGGTACTCCTCGTTTAGATATAAAGTACAGGATTTCCATTTCAATATCCTCCGTAAGTTCATCTACAATACAGTTAAACAACTCGGGCGATAATTGGCTATACCAATGTTTTTGTCGTTCATGTAAGCGCGCCTCAAATTCTGGATCAAAGGCTAATAAGGTTTGGTAAGTTCTAGATATATAATCGTCTCTAAATTCCATTTCGGGTAAGAGGGGGTTGTTGGTCCGTTCGGCAGCCATATCCAAATCAAATAATATAAACCTGAATTTGGAACCATTCACACTATAAGCCCGAGAGTTATTGTGGGGCCAATCCGTATTTCCAATATAGTCTTCATACACGATGTAATCAATAAAATTATCGATATCCAAGTACCTATGAATGGTCTCCACATCTTCGTCTCGAATGGCTTGAAGAAAGGTTTCGGCAAATACTTCATCTCCTTCTTTAAACTCTAACTTATGATTTATATTATCCATTTTCAGTAGGGTAATATCGCTAGAATCCACGTGTAATAAATGACTTAATCCCATGGCATCTACATCGGTACGTAAATTATGTAAACCATAATATTCTGAATTGATAAATACGTGGGCTGGACGTCCATATTTTGTTTCTAAATCAAACCCTGCCCGAAGGGCTAATTCGGTATACGCCAAATCTTTCATCATGGTAATCCCATAATCTTGACTCGAATTTCGCATTCTAAAATTTTGGATCGTCCCTAGATCATCTCCGGGGGCAATTACCTTCGGGCTTAAAATTCCCAATTCGAAATTGTTAAACGGTTGGTGAAGTACAATCCCAATAGGTTTCATGTCCTGAGCTGCAGAGCCCACTCCTTTAATTTCAATGTGGGCATCCTCTTCCACTAAAAGCGTCTTAGTAGGTCCATAAATAGTGATATGAGCAGGAATTACGATTCGGGCATTATAATTCACCAACATTTTAATGAGCTCCATTGAATCGGCCTCAATATGAACGATAGGCAACTGCGTGGCCATGGTTTGGATTTGTAAATCTGCAACCACCGGAAGTTCCTCTTCGGTTTCAATTTTTGAACAGGAGAACAAAATGCTGATACCAGTTATGAATAACCACCCGTTTCTCATAAAATATTGAATTTTAATCCCAGTGAAAATTGATGTTGGGGATTGGTCACTAAATAATGATCCTTTAAGGGAGATAGCGCGATGGAATAATGAAACATTGCATCTAAATTACCGAATAAAGGGTAATATACTTCAGACTGAAAGGAATATCGAAATAAGTCGGAGGTTTGGCTAATGAAATTATCAAAATCTAAGTTGTTTTCAAGGGTGAAAACAGCCCCTAGTTTTAATCCAGACTCAAAATGATACAGGGCACCCAAACCCAGTAGAACCTTATATGTTTCAGTCGTAAAACCAAGGTGTTGAAAATCGCCTTCCGACTTCAAGTATTTCATTCCAATACGAGAGGTGATTTCAAACGGACTCTCCTTGATATGATAGCCATTCACTAGGTTGAATTGATATCCTTGATGCCAATTCTGACTTATCGTAGTATTGGTAACTCGCAAATTCTTGGAATTAAAACCAGTGGTATAAGCTGCATTTAAAGCCAAAGTATATTGTGCCTGTAATAAACCGGTAGTAAACACCAGCGTAAGCACAAGCAATAGCTTAAAATACAATTTATTAGATAAGAAATTCAAAAGTATGAATGTATAATATTTGTTGTTTTTTTGATTTGGCGGAACAAATGTACTCCGATTCATCAAATGAGGAATTAATTTGCTTAAACTTTATGATAAACGGGATCGTTAAAAATTCTTAATTGACTAATGAAGTTTATTCTGGAGGGTGAATTAAGGATGAAATAGGGATGGATAAACCAAAGACTACAGAAACATAGGATAAAGTATTAAAGCGACTGAAATCAATAGGATTCCTTATTTGAAGATTGAATAAGATGAATTGATTTCTCTATTCAAAAAAAAAGGACCTTTCCGGTTGTAGAAATTTCCTTTCTAAAAAACCTTTTTTACGGGGCATTACATAGGTGAGGAACGAGGTATTTTCTTGTATCTAAAAGCATCCTTTCCAAAGTCTTTATTTTTCAGGTTAAACTTTCGTAGTTCATTAATAATATGGGGATTCTCCACCACCATTTTTGAGACTAAGTCATAGGCTAGGTTTCTCAATTCTGGTGCTAATTCCTGACTGTTACGGTATTGGAAGTGAATCACTTTTAGAAATACGCTATGGTTATGGTAGTGAACATCCTTGGTATAGATTGCATTAATTGCTTTTAATCGATCTTTTTGATTTTCAATATTTGAAAAATAAGAATTTAAACAATCGTAATTTTTGTTTCCATCAAGCCAACCTTCCAATAATATAGATTGGGACCTGTCAACATCGTTAATCTTATTTTTATATACCATTGCGGCTGGAATATATTGTTTCTGAGAGAGTAAAATATCCGCAGCAATTTTATAATATTTAATGGATTCAGGTACACGATGTATGGAGGCATATAAATCTCCCACTTTACAATAATCTTCAATTTCTTTGTAAATCTTAATAGCCTTTTCGGTCATTTTAGCTTGGGTATAACATTCCGCAGCTTTTGATTTATTATTCAAATGTTTCAGGTATACCGTAGCTGCTTCTTGATACAACTTTCCATTTTCTAAAGTTTGAGCCCCTAGATGGTAGTTATTTAACAATTTGATATACACAAAAGCAGCTTTTTCATATTCTCCCTTTTTAATCAAGGATTCGGCTGTTTTTATATATTGGTTATTCAACACCAAGTTCTGATCACCGATGTCCACATGATAAGACGAATTGGAATCGTTGTTTCGACTGTTCCAATTGAAACTGGAGCGGAATTTAGAAAATGAGTAATTTCCAAGCTGGGATCCTCTGGGGTTTAAATTATGATTAAGTGGTATGGCGTATTTTAATGCTTCTTCTGGATTTCTTTCCAATAGCTGAATTAGTTTTTCAATTTCATTTTTATTTCGGTCCTCTAATTCTTTAAAATCTTGGTCCCATTTATCCACCCAATCCTTATGCGACCCAAAAAACTTTTTTAATTTGGATTGCGTTGAATCTTCTGAGGCCGCATTTCCATCCATTTTCAAAACCTTATTGTAGATAAAAAACCTTAATTTCTCGAATATATTTAGAGGTTTATGAGGAATTTTCTCACGATGTTTGACCACATTATCTTCGAGTTTTTTAAGGGGGTCTTCATTTGGAACGGCTTTAATTTGAAAACTTTTAATTTCTTGCGGGATAAATACGGAATCTTGCGGTTTAAAAATGTATCTATATTTTTCTTTTGGAAGGGTTAAATGGTTGACGATTGAAAAAGGCTCGTTAAATTCGACTGTTCCAAATTCAGGATGAATGATATGAATGAATTTGGGGAATAACTCGGTTAATTCAGCTAAAAGCAGTGTCGGGGTTAACCGCGATTTTTCGGGAATAAATAGATGGGGAGTTACCCGCTGACAGAGTTCATTTCCACCTACGTCTTGTGCCCTTAATTTTTGCGAGGAAACAATCAAACATCCCCAGATAGAATTGGGGGTGACATTTGGGATCGGGTAGATTTTAAGGGTACTCCAATCCATAGATAACCTTTGCAATTCAAGGATCCATTCCTTTACAGAGTGGTTTTTAATCAAAAAACCTCCATATTCAAAGTCATTCGTTGTACTTGGTTTAATGCGAAGCTTCATGAGATAAAATTTGGTCAACAAAAGGTTGGATGTAATCACTGAAAAATAATTGGGTACTTATTGTTTCTTGCGGTTTGTAATTTTCATCCACGGGAGAAACACCGGCAACTGCACCTAGTTTTTCTAACTCCTCTTGGGTGGCGTAAGCTTCTTCTTCAGAAAATAAATGCAAGATTTTACAAGGCACATTATCTACTAACTCTTTAGCGTGTTTAAGTGCGATACTGGCTTTTGATTTTAATAATTTTATTATTTGTAATTTTTGGTTCCCTGTTTCCTTTAAGGTCACCTCAAAAAGAGGTTGCTTACGGTAAAATTCATTTCCGGCAAACACCTGCGGAGTGGCAGCTGCCAAATGAGACCCTATTACAGAAGGAACGTAAATGTTTGGGATATCAGAATGGCTACTTTTAAGAATTATTAACCCCGAACTCACCATATTTACGGTACTTCCGTCTGGAAATTCAAAATTCCCTTCGGCTATCATTTCGGCCTTTATTACGTGGTTTTTGGAAGTTTGTGTTTTAAGTTTGATGAAATTTCCTGTTCCAAGCATTAACTCATGGACATTAAATATAAGGTGGTCTGTTTCGGTTATCCCAATGTCGGTCACCTTCCAAAACGCCCCATTTTCCTTACCTGGTTGCGATAAAAATTGGGTCACCCATTTATCATTTGTATTGGAAACATTCCGGAGTTCATTTTCAGTATAATTTGATTCTTCCATTTCCCCATTCGGGTTTATGGACCAAATTTGATTTCCCGATTGGTGCAAGAATTTTTGGTTTTGAAATATAAATCCTAATTTATTATTTTTCCAATGCTCCAAATGGAACTTCTTTTTTTGTTGCGTATGCAAATTGGTTAAGGTGATTTGTCTTTCCTGATTGTTATATTCTAGAAATAGATAGGAACCATCCTCTAAGACCCCAATTCCAATCTCATTATGGTTCGCAAACGCATTTTCTGAGACCAAGTCCCAACCCATTTCATGGGTTTTTAATAATCGGTTATTAAACCGTAAGATAGCACCTCTTTTAGAAAAACAGAAAATGTCATTGTTTTCGGTAACCAAAATGGATTTATAACTCCGTGGGCGCTTAAAAAGAATAGGGTATCCCTTTATATTCATCCGTTGGGTATTCTTTTCTTGAGGACTCTTGTTGTGCTGCAACCTGCTTAAAGGTAATTCTAGATGTTGAATATGTTTCCGACTATTTTTCAAGTTCTTATATAGATCTATAGACCCTGAAAAATCACTGATCATTAAATATTGAATTTGACTTTTATAGCTACTTAAAACATCCAACATTTCCATTTGCTGCATGATAGACTCTTCGGAAAGCAAGAACAGTTCTATATTATTTTTGCTATGGTAATGCTTAAAGTATTCTTCTAAACCCGTACGAGAATTAATACATGGATCTATAATTTGGAGGGCTTCTATGATAGCATCAACGGAGTTTATTTGAATGGGATAAACTTTGTTTCCAATGAGGTACGATTCACAAATAATATCGGTCTTTGGGTGATTTGCGATTGCCAACATAGTCGCAAATGAAATGGTTTTGGGGGTTCCCCAGTTTTTTAACGATACATCAATCAGGATAACCCGTTTCTTTTGATGGGTACTTGGAGGAGCTTCTCGTCTTAAATACAAAGATTCATTGTTTGCTATACGAGACATAAAAGTCAGGTCATCGTAGGCAAATTCAGAAATTAATAACTGATTAATATTGCCCTTATTGGTTAGGTCAGAAACACCTCCTAAGGGTTGCTGACTAGCATTAGTAGAGTGGAAGGGGATTTGAATTCCTGACCAAATAAATGGGACTAATGCGGCCATGGTTTGAGTCGATGTATTCTTTTGTAAATCATCAATTAAACGGTTTGAACCTTTGTCACCAGTAATCTCAAGATCTTTCTCTAAGGTAGGTATCTCAACTATTTCATAAATAATTTGATCAATAGATTGAAATTTTTTAGCTAATAAATAGAGGGTTTTTAAATCCTCTTGTACAACGAAACTAGAAAGGGCCACTTTTTCTTGATTACCAATAGTTTGCGAAGCGTTTCGCAATATATTTAATGCATTTTCAGATTTATTAATGGCCAATTTATTATGAGCACTTTTAAATATTGCTTTAAATAGTAAGGGTTTTAATTTACCGGTCTTATACTTTTCAGGTACCTGACTCAATAATTTCAAGAAATCAAACGCATTATTAATGGAGGTACTATCGGTTTGAGATATGTTTTTATGAAAAATGGCTTCTACTTGATAAAGTAAATTTTCGCTATCATGTCCCGTAGCAATAACGGTTAAAAGAAAAGCATTAAACGATGGGAATCCTGTATTTTCTAATTCAGCGAGTAAATTCATCACCAAACCTCTATACGCTAGAGTATTATAATTTGGAATGGTTAACACATCGCCATCCTCTTCCCATTGCCAGAAATAGTCCGTAAAGGATTGAAAATAGGGGAGGTTTCGCATAATTATTTATTTAGGTTTAACGAATGGGTTGATCTCCTAAACGAACTAAGGGTTAATGGTTGCACTTTTTCTTTTTCAACTTTGAAATAGGTTGAATCTGTGTTCCATACAATCCACGATTGGTAGGTTGGGTTTATTTGCTGATTTATAATAGAAGCGATTGAAATTAACTCGAACTGAAATCCGGATGGGATAATAAAATCATTCTGTACCTCGTAAACATTACCTTTAATGGGTAAAAGTGGGGTGCCCAACAACAATGCCTTTGTATTATTTAGGAGTACCCACTTCTTATTTTTGAGCCTAATTTCGGGTGCCGATTCTATGTATTCTTTCAAATCAGATAGAGAACACAGCATAATGGTTGGTTCAGATTCTGTTTGGGATGGAATCAGCAAGGGATCAATACGTTCCGTTACCCCAAAGAAATTAGGGTTAAATCTATCCAGCTTTATAGGAAGGACAGTGGTAATTGGCTCCCATTTTAAAGGGGCATTACCGGCACAAGGTAAAAGACTATTGAATGGATACAATTGGCCATTTTTACTATAAAACAACTCTTTGTATGGGATGCTTTTTATATCCAGGGATTCAAATTGACCGGAATCAAAATTGGTGACCCACATATGGTTTCCTTCTACCGCAATCTTTAAATGCGTTAAATGCCGAATGGAACCCAAGTCTTCTTTGAATTGCATTTCAATCTTCAAATATAATCTTACACGACCTGCAACATTTGTTTCCATAGAATATCAATTTGGGAAGTTAAATGCTGTTTATGCGTTTCATCTTTTATCCAATTGGAACGGGTTTGAATATACCGTAGTTTATCTTTAATTACATTTTGATCTTCAAATGTGAGCGTATCAGATGCCCAAGACTTATGAAGTAAATTTATTTCTTTCATGAGCGCTTCTGCATCCGGCATTTTATTAAACAAAGCTTGTGGATGTGCCGGTTCCGCTTGGTCTTTTTCAATTATAGTATCAATAACTCCAGCCAATACTTCTATTTGTTCCTCCGTATCCCAAATGTATTTAAGTACCCATAAATCCGATAAAATAGCTTCTTCACGATGACACATTACCGCACTTGCGGCAATTAGGTTTTGAATTTTAACCGCTCTACGATCTGAAATTTTAATTCCGGTATTTCTCAAATTATGAATTAAGTCTATGTAAGACTTAGTAATAACATGGAGACTCACCTTCTTACATGCCTTTTGCAAGGCGATGATTTGATCTGGATGGACATCTGGAATATCTTCCGTTATGTTTTTCTCTAATTTCCTTCCTGCAATTAAAACGGATCCTAATAAATCCGGATCAACATAGTCGCACCGTACACGAATTAAGAAACGATCCAATAAGGCATTTAGAGATTCCTCTTCGGGTAATAAATTACTCGCACCCACAAACATTAATGCGGGAATTTTACGGGTTTCTTTTCCTCTCCGGAATATTTTTTCATTGAGGGCCATTAGTAAACTATTAAGAATAGCACTATTAGCATTAAAAATCTCATCCAAAAACACCATAGATGCCTCGGGAAGCATTCCTTCTGTATTGGTGATCAGTTCGCCCTCTTTCAATTTTCGAATATCAAAAGGACCAAATATTTCATTGGGTTCGGTAAATCGAGTTAATAAATACTCGAAATTTTTCCCTTCATGAATACAATTGGATAAGGTTCTTATTATCGCACTTTTAGCGGTTCCAGGAGGTCCCAGTAAAAACGCATTTTCATTGGCAATTAAACTAATACCCAGAAGGTCAATAATTTCATCTTTTCCTACAAAGGAGTTTTTTACGTAATCCAATACGTTTTGTAATTTTTCTAAGTTATGCATCCGTGGTGGCTATATTAAATGTCTTCCAATATTCCTTCTTATACAGGCCAAGGTTACCTTTTATATACGAAACAAATTGGGGGTGTAAGGCTAAGTCAATATTTTGATAATCCGTTATTCGATTTAAATAAAGTTGTTGGAGGCACTGTGAATCAAAAATGGGGTGGAGGTCCAATTTTTCAATATTCAAGGAATGACTAATACCCGAGAAGTGCCACGTGTGCATCAGTCTATCCAGTATTTCAATTAAGGAATCATCGCTATCAATGGCCCGTAATTCATGAATTAATTGTGGTAGAAACCGAAGGCATAAATCTACCGATAACATGGTACTGGCATTGACTTCAAAGGTGGCTATTGGAAATAATGTTTGTAATTCTTGTTCTTCCTTTGTACGGCAAAGAAGTAGTTGCGCGGTAATATACACCGTTTGTGCGGCCCATAATGCTGCCATGGAATGAAAAAGAGGTGGATCAAAAGGATAATTTAAAGATTCTAATTCATATTCGTTTTCCAAGAATTCAGACACACTTTCATTTTCAAGGTCTGTAACCGATAAAAAATTATCGTGTAATAAAACATCTTCCTGTTTACGAAGGGATTCAATCATACTCAAGAAGTAATTCTCTGTCATGCTGCTGTAAAAGTAACTTTAAGGCTTCGCAACAAATGTAATTATTTCGATAGTTAAATAGAGTGCTTTTTATGCAATCATTAATTATGTAATCCAATGGGTAAATGAAGGTTATTACTTCGGATACTTTCCAGTAAATCACTTGAAAACCATTGGTTACTAAGTAGAATAGGGGGGGGCACCTTTATTTAAGATAGCCACTCATTACAAAAGTATTTCCTTCACCATCTTCAAAAATGACATCACAAAACTCCACGAAAAAATCGGGTGTATGCTCTTTCGCTATTAACCGAACCGGTTGATCTTTCTGGGCATAATATACCTTATCAAAACTCTCCAAGAAGAAATGAATATTGTGTCTATTATCTTCATAACCATGATCTTGAAAGTGGTTAATGGTGGTGTAAATACCTTCATCGATGGTGTCCATATGATCGGGAATACGTAGTGTACAGTTTGTTAAATCGCCCGTAAGAATCCCCGAAAGTCTATCCGAATAGACATGCAAGCCATTAAACCCTGGCTGGGAAGCACTTAAATCTCCCGTAATATGGGTCAGTGGAATAGTACAATTTATTTCAGCAGCTAAAGTTGTTACCGAAATAATTGGGCTTTGAATTTTATTATAAAACCCCATGAAGTAATATTCCGTATTGGGCTTAAGGTTATAAATTTTAGGGTGATTGGTAAAATCAAACATAACCTCTAAATAGGGAGAATTACTATCAATTGGAACGGTATCATAGAACAATTTGGAATAACCGCTGTTACTCCAACCAATGACATTATGCTGCTTTAGGTAGATAAACTGATGCCCAATAACCTCCGCTTCTAATTCAATATATAATCCTTCATCAACGGGTTGATTGGGAAGAACTTGCTCATTGCACGAATAAAATACGAATAGGAAACTTAAAAGGAAACCCCAAACGAGGATGGTATTAATTTTAAAGGATAGTAACATGTAGTTTAATTAGAGTTTTACACAAATGTACTATTGGAATTGGAATTTTGCCTAACATAGGAATGGATTTACGCTTTATAAGGGATGCTTTCTTATTCCTATTTAACATAATATTAATTATAGGAAAAACATAGAGTAAATCGTGGATACGCAGTATTTAGCATAATACCAGTTCTCGGTGATTTATGAGGAACGAATAAATTTCCTAGAACGATACGGTATTATGTTAAAACGATTTACGGCTTCTAACCAGAATCGTTTTAGGTACAAGTAATACGATTTGCAGAATACTTCGATGAACTCCGCATAAATTACCTAGAACGCCAGATATTACTTCGACAAGCTCTGCACAAGTATTTCTACAAGCTCAACATAATTATGTTAAAACGATTTACGGCTTCTAACCAGAATCATTTTAGGTACAGCTAATACGATTTACAGAATACTTCGATGAACTCCGCATAAATTATGTAAAGCCAACTCTAATTATCCATCCAAAATAATCTACGTCCAATTTGCCAACTCATTTCCATACAACCCAGATCCTTAACCAAATGCATTATCCAGATTTCCGTAAACCTAAAACAGATTCACCGCTTCTTTTAATTGCTCGCCAATCATCCAACAAATACTTAAACCCTTGAAAATTCAAAACCATCATTCCAAATAAGCGCGTATTTGAAATCAAACTGGCCAATTACCCGTATAAACGCTAAAACTCATAGAGTAATACAGCAAATGGCGAATTCAATAATTTGCACAAAAGGTTTTTGCGCTTTTTTACACATGGATCTCCATGTACTAGTAATCTATCAAAATTTTGCCCGCAGATTCTTATTAAACCATTTATAGAACTAATTATATGTATTCAGCTCTGTTTTAAGGAAGATTTGGAAAATATTAATGAAACCCGGTCAGGCCAAATGTTCTTTCTAGTTCTCCCCCTCCACACCCATTTGATTCACCTTACAGGATTCACAAAAAAGGGTACTTATTGAAATTGATTATTTCTTGAATTGTTTTAGGAAGTTATTAAGGTGGAACTGTAATATTAGGTATGTTCTATTCCAAGGGTTTTTAATTCAATTCCTTATAATACTAGAGTTCTAACTCAATACTCCAAATAATTATACATTTGAAAGATAAAAACAGCCCTCATTATATGAACTTAGAATTGGAAATAGAAAGCTTAAAGCAAACTAGAAAATCATTAATAACTCTTAGCATAATTGGCTTGATTTTACAGAAACTTATTCTTCAGTCAACTGGAAGTTTTAAATTTCTAGGATTTAGTATTCCTATTGAAAACACAACGTTTTTACCTACATACATAGGCATAGGAATTATTTACTTAATCATTGTTTTCCTATTTAAACTTTTAAATCAGTTTTTAGAGCGTAAATTCATAGAAAGTGAAAATAAAACAGAATACACACATTTAGATCCTGATTCAATGTGGGTCTATTATTGGAGATACAAACGTAATAGAACAGTTTTAGGTTATTGGATTTTTTTCAACAATACTCTTCTGCCCATACTCCTTTCTGCTTATTGTTTGTACTCCATTTTTTGTCCAATACTTAACTCATAAACTCCTCATTAGGTCTCCCACTCCACACCCATTTGGTTCACCTTACAGGATTATTTCATGATCATTTACGGCTTCGAATTCCGAGTCAAAAGCTCAATGCTTTGCAAGGTTCTACTTTTTTAGTTTAAAGTTCTCTCTCAAATGCTTGGCGTTTGGATTCGACTTGAAACTAAAAAAGCTCGATACATTCGTATCGAACTTTTGCCTCTTAGTATCCTTACAGGATGCACCAAAAAAGTGTTCCGTTCCGTTTTTAAGATAATTGTAGTAAAAAACTTTTCTAAAAGGGATTGGTAACAAAGCTTTTCTTTACACCAAGCAAAGTAACCTTTCGACAAAAACTCAAGGCAGGCATAACGTTATCCATTATAGGAATAAAAGTAGTTGTTGGTTGTTGCTAACGAAATAATGAACTTATAGCTCAGATCTATAAATCTTGGAATTAACGCCATCACATACCCATAAAAGTTCGTACCTATTACTGGAGAAATATCCCATAGTAAATTGCTTTAATTCTTTTTCTTTTTTTACAGAATTTTGAGCGTCCAAAACTTTATTTTTTGCAATACCATTTGGGTTTAACATACAAGAGAGGTAAGTAATAGACGGAACAGAATATGAATTGGGAAAAGTGAAAGTACTGCTTTTAAGAGACTCTCCACTCTCTTCATCCAATAAGCTTACCTGCCCATAATCGCTTGGTAAATTAGCCATGTAATACACTAAAATATCTCCATTCAATACAGCGAAACTACACCTGGTGGTTTTATAAGCGATACTTAGTGACACTTTCTTTTCAAACTTTTCAGTTGATTCCCATAGTTTTTCTCCTGTTTTAGATAAACTACCAATAGTTGCAGAATTATAATCTTCATTAATAAATTGATAATAAATCCTCTCCGTTTCCTTCAGGTATTGAAATTTCACACCATCAGAGTTTTTGGCCTGAATTTCTTGTGATTTACTATGAATATTTAGCGATGAGGATAAATTCTTCTCTTTCACTACCCCATCCTTTTGGATATTCACTAAAATCGTACTTGCACTTTCCTTTTTGTTTGTGAAATTGCAAATAATATTCGCAGATCCTTGGTCTTCAAATAAAAACTCCCATGTAACAGATCCTTTATCCCCATGAGAAGGTAATTGAAAATTTTGTTCTGTTCTATTCATTTCATTGTCAAACCGAACCCATTTGGCATTAAATGGTTCTCCATTTTTAACCTTTTGCTTTTCAGAAACAAAAATAAAATTCATGTTGTTTTCACCCACAAACTCAGCAATTTCAATCCACTTAGATTCATCAAAAACTTTCTCTTCCGATAGCAATTCACCTTCCATATTACAACCAATAATATATAAGTATTCCGCTTCTTTTTTATAGTAGACTAAACTTGAATTACCCACCGAATAAATCATTTCTTCAGAATTGGATACATAATTTTCTCGTCTACTATAGGTGAAATCATTTGCATTAACCGACCACTCTTCTTCAAGGTTATAATTGTACTTGGTAAAGCGATCATTTTGAATAATAATGCCGTTTCCACCCATATCTATCATATCTGAGATCAATCCAACTTTTGTTTGGGCCTGTGCAAAAAGTAAAGATCCTAAGGTTAAATAAGTGGTTAAGAGTATTTTGTTCATCTATCTAAATTATTTGGGATCAAAAGTAATCAAATTCGTGTATCGAGGGAGCCCAACAATAATTCACTTTAGGCTATCCATGATAAATTCCAGCACGAAGCTTCGACCTTTTTCGTTTAGGTCAAAAATGAATTTCATAATTCAATCCTCCTGTAAAAAATTGTTTTTTCATAAATAATTTAAAGAACAAAACTGGAATCAAAATTACCTTGTTCTCCCACTCCTCCCTCAACTGGTAAACCTTGCCGGATTATTTCATGATCCTTTACGGCTTCGAATTCCGAGTCAAAAGCTCGATACATTCGTATCGAACTTGTGCCTCTTAGGATCCTTACAGGATGCACCAAAAAAAAGTGCTCCGTTACATTTTTAAGATGATTGTAGGTTCAAAGCTTTGCTTTTTCACCAATCAAAGAAAGAAGGTAAAAGGAATGTACCTGGAGCATGCACCCCCTTTACACCCCGGAAAGAAATGGTTTTGTGCGATTGATCTGCGGTAATTACCTGTTTAACAAAATCACGCAATTTCACGGGCAGAATAAATGGCACGGGAAATGTATAATTGGCACGCATACAAATGATTTAAACCTACAAAATAAAAACACTAAAAACCATGGTTTTAGGAGCCATTGCCCTAGAGCTGATAGGAGTTAATGTTTATAATGCCAAGTGTGATATTGCCGCTTGTTTGGCGGTAATTGCTTCTTCTAAAGAAGCAATAAAATAATTAAATATAGATTAATATGGAAAATTTTGATGGAAACTGGACTTTTATTGATGTCGAAGGAACTGGTAATTATGCTACAATAATTGAAGATAAAGTCAATGAATTAAAGGTTGATGTTAAAAGCATACAATCATTTGTTGCAGGGCACTATTTTAGAATCTTTGCTGTAGATAATAGCAATAATCCAAACGTTAAGCCAACTCATTGGAAATTACGTAATATCGAAGGTACAGGGTCTGCTTGGATTCAACAATTAGACCAATTATTGGGTTCAGGAAAAATCCATATTTTAGGTTCTAATAGTGTTGGAACTGTGTTTTACCTGCAAAACGATTAACTTAATACTGAAATAAAGGTTGATAATCTGATTTAAGTGATGATTTGATGGGTGGTATTACTTTCCAGCCAAGTTCCCATTATGTACCTGGCGAAAACTCTTTCAGTATTACTGTTGGAGAATTCAGTTTTGAACTGGATGTAAGCTGGGTTTATTAATAGGTGAATATTAAAACTAAATATAACGAGTGTGATATAGCCGTTTGTTAGCAAGCATTAACTGTATCACATCAAAATATTTAGTGAAATTTAAAAACCCAAAATAATAAAATATGGAATTAGCAGACTATTTAACCATCGCAGCAATAATATTAGGACCAATTGCATCAGTTCAAATTCAAAAACTTTTAGAACGAAGAAAAGAAACAAAAAAAGAAAAAGTTCGAATATTTAGAATTTTAATGGGCACAAGAGGTTCTAGTTTGTCCAAAGCACATGTTGAAGCTTTAAATCAAATTGACTTAGTTTTTGAGGATAAAGAATATCAATCGGTTAGAATGGCATGGGGTGAATACCTTGATAACCTACACCAAACTTTTGACGATAATACTTTCTCCGTTTGGGTTAATAGAAATGAAGACCTCTTGACAAATTTGTTATATCAAATGGGCTTGGCTTTAGGATACAATTATGATAAAGTTGCAATTAAAAGAAATTCATATACACCTGTAGGTCATTCAAACGTGGATAATGAAAATCAATCTATCCGAACAAACTTAATAGAAGTACTTAAAGGAGAAAAAATCCTGCCAATGCAGCTAATACTTGACGAAGAAGAATTAAAGGGTCAAAAGGAATTACGTGATTTAATGTCTAATTATTACAAGCAAGAATTACGTAACAACAATGGCTAAAAAAACGCTTGCTAACACGCACTATATTTAATGCTAAGTAAAGTTGTAGGCAGAAAACAAGAGACCCGTTGGCCTTGAAGCATTAATTTTTAATATAGAGTGTGATATAGCCGCTTGTTACATGCAAGCTAATACAAACAAAAAATAATAAATAAAATGAACAAGAATTACCTATTAATCCTATCAATTGCAACAATGGCTATTTCATGTGGTCCAAGTCAAGAAGAAATAAAAGCAAGAGAAAAACAAATATCCGACTCATTAGAAGTTGTAAAACAAGACTCCATTAAATTGGTAAATGAGAGAAAAGAATTAGAAAGAATCCATCTTCAAAAAATTGAGGTTGGGCAATCTCTAATGGAAACAAACCTCGCAAATATCATTGACAGACTTAAGGTTAAGCAAGGCCAGGAAAAAGCTGAATTAAACCGAATTAACGAATTTCAATGGGGAAGAGCTCAATCAACAAAGGACAACCAATTAATAGCTCAACAACAAAAAATTGATATTATTAATGATAACATTCGGAGAATAGAAAAGGAAAAATCTATGTCGAAGCTTTTTAATTCTTTTGACTTTCAAAGCTCTCCAAAAGGAACAGTAGAACATTTGTTTTATGCAGCTCAAAATGATGACTATAGCAAAGTTCGACATTTATTAGACCCATATGGAGAATACAATTCTGATGCTCGCCAAATTTGTCTTGTGGAAATGCTACCTTCAGACCAAAAAGCTGAATGGAAATTAATTTTTGAAAATGGCAGAATTATGAGTGAACCCGTAATATCCGAAAACCATGCGGAAGTTGAAATAGCAATTGGAGCAACTTCAAATAGATTAGAAAAAATAAAACTGATTGAACACATGGAAAAATGGTATATTATGAGCTTATAGCCCGCCTGCATGTAACAATCTCTATATTTAATGCTTTAAATTGGGGTTAGGAAAGTCCTTCTCTCGTAGTCCGTTAAAGTGTAATTTTGGATTTTAACCGAAGAAAAATTAAAACAAAAATTAAACGTTAACTCGGTTCGCAGCTTCCGAAACTTCGGTATTCGAAACCGCACTAAACATAGAGTGGCGTTATATTCTACTATGATTACACCACCAAAAAAAATCATTAACAAAGGGATTGACCCGTTTATATATATGGATGCGACTGAATTTCATGATACAGCTGAACTAATTAAAGGAGGAAATAAAACAAGAGCATTAATTGTTAACTACGCATTCTCAATTGAACTCTACATTAAGTGCTTATTTGTTACAACTGAATTTAACCTTATTGATAAGCCAGGATATCCTAACTATAAACGCTCAATTAAAACTTTAAGAGATCCCAAACACGATTTATTAAAACTGTTCGAAAAGCTACCTATATCAGACCAGTCAGAAATTTCAAATTTATATTCTAATAAATACCAGGCTAAAATTTCAGAACATTTGAATGAAATCAAAGGAGACTTTATTAAATGGCGATATGCTTTTGAAAAGCAGCAATTGTCTTCATGTACAAGTGCACTTGAACAAATCTCTGATACCTTAAAGGAATATATTGAAAATCAAATGCGTGAAGGAAAATTCAAAAGACAATCATAGGCTACTTGCCATATAATAAACGTTACAATCATATTCAACACAAAAAAGCCCCTTTCCATCAACCGGAAAGGGGCTTTAAGGAGAATGCTGTTGAATTTATTGCTAATATTTGGAAACAAGAACAAGAAAACGGGAAGTAACCCCAGATAAAAACAACAATGAAAGATCTATTTAAATTTATTAAATCCTTAATGGAAGGTTCTAAATCAAGGTTGAAAAACCCTTAATTCGAAATATCATATGTCAAATAAATACTATTGGTTAATTTATTCAGTTTTCGTCATCGAATCAATTTTTCTTTTGATTGGAATTAAAATTGGGAAAATTACCTATGGAATTGATGTTGCAACACCTTTATCCGCTATCGGAATTTTTGCAGCCTTAGTAATTATTAGCATTTTAACCTTTATTCCGGTAATAAATAAAAATAAAGAATATATAATATATAAAATCCTCCTATCGATAGCGCAAATATTACTCATTATTAGCTATTTAACTGATGACCAATTTGCGTTTTTATAAGACGGAAATTGGGACTGTCAAGAAGTGGACGAAAAAATATCTAGCTACAATTAGCTCTAAATTTAATGCTTAGTATTGTGTATCAGAAAGTAAGAGTAACGTTACCACACACACACAAAAAGCCCCTTTCCATCAACCGGAAAGGGGCTTTTTTATGCCTATTCTTTTAATGAATAAAATGCCTCAGAAACTCTGCTTGCTCCTGAATTCCTTCGGCAAAATTGGCTCGCTCAAGGGGCGTCATTACATCAAAACGCATTGAGCTGCAAGCGGCAACCAAAACCTCCAGCGCATCGGCTTCGGGGTTTGGATGATGGTCTTGCAAGGTGTTTACTAATTCACGAGTTTTCTCCTCGTAGATTGATTGTTTACTCTTTTCTGTTTGCATGTCTGAAAAGTTTAAAATGCGCAAAAGCCCCGCTGTAGCTGTGCAAACACAATTCAGAGAATTGAGATTACCCTTGTTTCCTAGGGGTGCAGCATGGCGGAACTTTCGCTTATCGTAAAAAAAATAATTCAGATTTTCATCTAAATTGTGTTTGCATAACAAATATAGTCAATTTCTGATTTTGGGGGATTTCTATACCTAAAAGTTGTTTTATGGGGTGCTCCAATAATAATACCCCCACCCTATTAACCGGGGTGGCTTACGGTTAAAATCATCCCTCCATCAAATAAGTAACCAATGAAGGCAAATTGGTGTTGCCGCTGAAATAAATGAGTATTTCGTACACGTAAATGGTGGTGAAACTTATGGTTGTAATTAGCGAAACCATTAGAGCGATATCACCCTGTTTTTTAATGCGTTTGAGTTGTTTATTTGAATTCATGGTTTTAGTTATTTATGGGGGATAAAACGGTAAAATATTCGACACCACCGCTTACTTCACGGCCACCGTGTTGGCTTAAAACGATTTTGGTTTTTTTATCGACTTTTGGAAGCCCCGGATTGAAAATGAACTGGTTATACTTACAAAAGGCCAATAGGCGTTTTTTGAACATTTGTGGCGATCCACTAAACTTGGTACCTACTACTTTTTCGTAATCTTTATGCATTTCATGTCGGGATATGCGTTGCTCTAAACGGGTAACCGTACTGGTTCCGCTGTCTAAGGGTTCGGTAAAGTATTGATCGGCCCAAAGCATAAAGCTCTCGCCCATTTGCGCACGGTATTGGCGTGTTGTGAGGTCGTTGTTTGGCGTTTGCACCAATCCTATCTGTAAATACAATTGCACGCACCTAAAGGCAAGGTTCAAGAAACGGTTGTACTCTTCGGAATCCCACTCATCAAAGAACATGTGACCAAATTCTGATTCGTCACTTGGTTTGCGTTCATCGGTATAATAATCGGAAAAGGAAGTGAAAAATACCCGATCTCGTGCGCTCGAATTGTTGGCTGTTGGTATAGGATAATGGTTGTTTGCGGTTGGCTGTTCGCTATTCGATGTTCGCTGTTGGCTGTTGGTATAGGATAATGGACAATGGATAATGGACTATGGTTGTTGGCTGTTGGCCATTTGC
>MAAC01011387.1_pt1 | contig 23376 bp, 19 predicted proteins | sample 1115981 | NCBI WGS metagenome assembly MAAC01 (sample SAMN04961126, study PRJNA320927) | seawater metagenome | isolation source: sample BD02T64 sea water enriched with oil for 64 days | place: USA:Gulf of Mexico | collected 2013-07-27
CAAATGTTAGTTTTGGAAATTGTGAAAGCCAAATTTCAACAACAGTTACTGTCTTCGACGGACTTCTAGATCAAATAACAGGACCAAATCATGCTTGTGATCCAGAATTAGTTACATTCGAAGCTTTAAATAGTATTTCAAGCTATGAATATACATGGTACATCAATGGGGATACATTAACAGGGGCAACCGTACAGTACTACTTTACAGAAACCGGTCTTTATGATATTGCATTGTATGTATTTGATTTTGAAAATGGATGTGAATCGTATGAAGAAATTGACGATTATATTTATGTATTCCCTACGCCAATTTCAAGCTTTGAAGTAAATGACTTTGAATTCACAATTGGTGAACAATTGGAAATAAAAAACTTATCTGAAGATGCGACCAGTGTATCCTATACAATTCCAACCATAGGTTTTGCTAGTATACAGGAAGATACTAGAGTAATACTAACAGAAGTTGGTCAACATACAATTGCTCAGGTAGCTTACAATGGAGAATGTGTTGACTGGACTACAATTACTATTGATGTATCTCCAAGAAAGCCAGACATCCCTAATGCCTTTACTCCAAATGGAGATATGTTGAATGATTTTTTCTATATAGATCCATACCATAACGAAGATATCAAGGTTGATATCTTTGATAGATGGGGACAGAAAATATTTCACTCAGATAATTACGAATTTTGCTCTCAAGAAACGGGAGAAGCTTGTTGGGGAGGCTATAATAGCTTCACAGATAAAAAATGTAGCAAAGGACATTATTTTTACATAGTAAAGCTTGCTACAGGTGAATCTTATAAAGGTAGTATACACCTATTATAAATCTTAAATTTCATTAAAAGACTTTCTTTAACTGCTATATCTAAACCGATTAGCAAACACATTTACACTTTACTTATATAACAATCAGCCTATTGTAATTCCAAAGCAATAGGCTGATTGTTCATTTATTTCCCTATCTTTGTTTATCAATGACTTAAGTATTGTAATTTTCTGTGTACATTATGAAGAAATATTTTACACTTTTGCTCGTTTCGATTCTTTCATTTTTTAATCTAGAAACATTAGATGCCTCTCATATTACAGGTGGTCAAATGACCTATGTTTGCAACTCTACTGGGAATTACGAAGTAACCATGGTTTTATATCGTGACTGTGGTGGAATTAACTTACCTGCTGATGCTATTCTACATATTTACCGACATGACAACGGTGTAGAAACAACTATATCAACTCCATTAACATCTAGTAGTTTTATTTTTGATGACTTTGATAACCCTTGTGCAACAGTCCCTGCTGGTAACTGTGTTGAAAAAGGAGTTTATGTTTTTGAAGATGTTACTATTCCCTTATCTACAAATGGATTTGTTGAAATATACTATCAAACAGCTGCCTTATCAGATGACTATATAGGAAACGTTCCAAATGCAAGTATCTATGGGATAACGGTGAACGCACTAATCCCTCCTATCACTACAAGTACTTGTCACGATAGTCCAACGTTTAATTCAGATCCTCCATTGATCCTTTGTTTGACGTTGCCATTAGCTATTGACCTTTCTGTTACTCCAAGTAACCCAAATAACACGATTGAATACGAATATTTTGCACCTTATGATAACAGTCCAACTTCTCCATTAGATTGGGATCCTGAAACCAATAATTTTGACACGGTACTTTGGGATGTCGGATATACGACCTATACGCCTTATGGAAGTGCTGGGGGAACCAATATGACAATCAATTCAAATGGATTTATCCAAGGTGTTATAAACCAAACAAATCATTACTACGCAGGTGTACGTGTAAAAGAATATGATTCTAGTGGAGACCTTTTAAGTATTATCTCTAGAACCTTTACCTATATTACTGTTGACTGCAATATTACGACCTCTATAATTGAGTTTTCTGAAACTATTACTTGTGGTGAATTAACCGTTGATTTTCAAGAGAACAGTACTTCTTCTAATGAATTCTATTGGGAGTTTGGAGATCCAAGTTCAACAGACAATATATCAACGGAAAATGACCCTAGCCATACTTTTACTGAATTTGGGGAATATACCGTTATGCTTATCAGTTTCACAGATGATATTGCCTGCGCAGATACAGCTTTTGAAACAATTGAATTATACGATGCTCTTCCAGCAACTATATTACCGAATGACCCGCAATGTTTAGCTACCAACTCTTTTAACTTCGTATCTGAGATAGAAGGAGCTAATGACTATACCGTTCTTTGGGAATTTGGTCCAAATGCATCTCAACCCAATTCAACAGAACTGAATCCAACAAATATTTCTTACGAAATTACAGGTAACCATCAAGTAACATTACATGTATATTATAGAGATTGTGAAACTATAATAACAACCTTTGCCATAGTGTTTGAAGGATTACTAGATGAAATTACAGGACCTACTTATGCCTGTGATCCATCAACAGTAACTTTCCAAGCTTCTGCAAATATATCCTCTTACGAATACACTTGGATTATCAATGGAGACACACTAACAGGAGCAAGCGTAGAGTATTATTTCGATGAACCAGGATACTATGATGTTTCATTGTATGTCTTTGATCCAATAAATGGTTGTGAATCTTTAGAAGAAATTGACAATTATATCCAAATATTCCCTACACCTCTAGCAGGGTTTAAAGTTAGTGACAATCAATTCACTGTTGGTGAACAATTCCAAATGTGGAACGAAGCAGATCTAGAAACAGGCGTTAGCTATGCTATCATTACAGACGGGTTCTTTAGCACTCTTGAAAATCCTTTTCATATTTTCAATGAACCGGGACAATACGATATCATTCAAACTGCAGTTAATGGACAGTGTGTAGATCAAGAAATAATTTCAATATCAGTTTCTCCTAGAGAACCTGAAATTCCAAATGTGTTTTCTCCGAACAATGATATGCTAAATGACTACTTTAGCATGGAAACCTACTTTAACGAAAACGTTCAACTTGATGTTTACGATAGATGGGGAAGAAAAGTTTTCACAAGTGATAGATATGAACTTTGTGATTCAGAAACTGGAGAAGCTTGCTGGGATGGAACCAACCAGTCAACAGATAAAAAATGCAAAAAAGGAACTTATTTCTATATTGTAAAACTTAAAACTGGTGAAAGTTATAAGGGGACAATTAATCTATTTTAAAAGCAAAAACTAAATGCAATTTCGATTTATATTTCTTTCAATTTTTATTTTTTTTTCCGTACAAACAAAAGCATCTCATATTGTAGGTGGTGATTTGCAATACGAGTATTTAGGAAATGATTTGTACGAAATCACCTTATACCTATATAAAGACTGCGCTGATTACGTTAATGATAACGGAACCATAGGAACACCAGTAGATTTTCAACCTATTTATTCTCCCATAGGCCCTCAACTATCGCCATGGGACTATGCTAGAGTTTTTATCCATACGAGTGCAGGACTGTTAGATAGTGTGTACTTTACCTCTATTGATACAATAGACATACCAGTAAATAATCCTAATCCCTGTCTTCAAATTACTGAAGATCTATGTATAAAAAGGGCGACCTATAAAGTTCAAGTATCCCTCCCCTCATTGGTAGGAGGATATCATCTTTCATTTCAGGACTGCTGTAGAAATATTAATACAACTAACATTGTTGATCCCTTTAATACCGGAATAACCATTCCTGCATTTATTCCAGAAAGAAACACATTTGGCGACAATTCAAACCCTTTAATCAATCTGTACCCTCCTTTGGTCATTTGCAAAGGACAGGAAATAAACCTCTCCCAAATGGCCACTGATCCAGACGGAGATGATTTAGTATATGGATTAACTACACCTATGGACGGTGATGAACAATATCCATATCCACCACCTTATATGGATGTCCAATGGGAAGTGGGCTATTCTAGCTCTATGCCTTTAACAGCCAATCCACCACTAGCAATCGATGCCACAACAGGTCTACTAACAGGTGTACCAACATTAGAAGGAACCTATATTGTAGGAATTAGTATTAAGGAATATAGAAATGGTGTTTTACTATCTGAGTCTATAAGGGATTTTAGATTTCTTATCCTTGAATGCAGCCTCACTGAAGCTTCCTTTCCACAGGAAAGTCAAATATGTAACGGTCTAGAAGTAGATTTCGTCAACAACAGTAGTTTTGCTATGGATTACTTCTGGGATTTTGGAGATCAATCTGTAACCACGGATACTTCTAGTGAAGCCGCTCCAAGTTATACCTACCCTGCCCCTGGGATCTACTCCGTTATGTTGATTGCCAACCCGGGTTTATTGTGTGCTGATACTTCTTTTATTTCATTTTTATTAAAAGATCAATTGTACCCTGAAATTGATAGTCTTCCTATTATCTGTTTCGAAGATAATTCTTATGACTTTAGCTTTTCAGGGTTTTATCCAGTTAGCACAACTACCATTGTCTGGGATTTTGGCCCTGATGCCGATCCCCAAAATGCCAATGTTGCTGAACCTGAAGGAGTCCATTTTGAATCCGATGATGAACAGATGATAATTGTTACGCTTTATCTAGATTCATGTCAAAATTCTGACACCTTATTTTTCACACCCGAACCGGAGGTCCTTGCTCAACCAGACGGGCCAATTAACGGTTGTGACTCTTTAGATTTGACTTTGTCTCCAATACCGTATAACGCTAACTACACCTACGATTGGATTATCAACAATGATACTTTCTTTGAAACAGATTTCCCTTCCATTCTTCTAGGGGAAGGACAATATGATGTTCAATTGACTACTACTTCAGAAATTGATTGTGAAACAACTATTGACCTAGTCGATTATATTACAATTCATTCGCTGCCAATTGCTGGATTCGCTTTAACAGATACCATATTTGAAGAAGGAGATATTATTGGATTGATTGACCAGTCTATAAATGCCACAGAGGTTGATTATCTTATCAATGAAACAGATTATATTAGTAACCAAAACCCGAATTTTACTGCTGGTGTTCCTGGATTTTACACAATTACCCAAACCGTAGATAACCCAGGAAATTGTCCAGATGAACATACTATAGAGATTGAAGTGGAACCAAGTTTTGCTATTGTTTTCCCTAATGTATTTTCACCCAATGGGGATAATTTGAATGATTATTTCAGCCCTAAACATTTTAAAGTGAAGTCCTATACGATGAAAGTATATGACCGCTGGGGGGAAATGGTGTTCAATGGAGATAAACCAAAACCAGAACACAGATGGTATGGAGATAGAATAAATAAAGATCTTTCTGATCAGGCTGTCTATTATTACCAATGTATCTATACAACAAACAGGGATCTTATATTTGAACATGAAGGGACTGTTACCCTACTAAAATAAAAAAAGCCTTCTCAATTGAGAAGGCTTTTTTTTATTGGATTGAAGGCTATTGCCTAATTCTTATTTTCTTCGTTTAGCAATTCCTTTAGTGGATTATCACATCGGAATCCAAACAGACATTTTTCTTTAATAATATGATCTACATATTCTGGAATCATTTCTTCCCAACCTGATTCATTTTTACGAATCATTTTAAGTACTGTTCTAGAGAATATTCTCAGTACTTCTGGATCATAGTCATGAATATCTACTATACGTTTATTATAGACAAAGTAATCATATAATGGACGAATTCTAGGGTGCATCGTGATGTTATCAGTAGTTTTCAATTCTCCATCTTCCGCATCCTTGTATGGATAAACATACACCTTCAAATCTCGATTAAACATCTTTCCAAATGCTTCCAAAATTCCACCACTTAAGTTTCGATAATATTTATCATCAAAAATTTCAATCAAATTAGGAACACCAATGATGATACCCATTCTTTTCTTGGTAAAAGTAGAGAAGTACTCCAATAGTTTGTAATATTTCTGATAATTGGAAATCATTACAGTTTGTCCTAATGAACAAAGTATATCTGCCCTATCTAGAAAATCTTGTTCATCAATATCTCCTTCCGCCTTCAGATTATTCAGGGTAATCTCGAACAATACTTCTAGCTTATCTTTCTCAACTTTTGGATCTTTAACAAAAAGCTTATAAGCTTTTTTGATCATATCTATATTCACCTTCGTTACAGGTCTGAAAGAACCACGAATGGTTAAAATATTCTTTTTATAAAGGACATCTGCTGGTTGAAGATTCCCTCCATCAGGTCCAAAAATAACAGCATCTGTCATACCATTACGAACCAAATACAGACTCAACAATCGATTATCAACTTCTTCAAAATCTGGCCCATTCATTTTGATGGTGTCAATTTCCACCTGATCTCTGTGTAAATTATCATACAGAGCTTGAATCAAATCCTTTGGATTCTTGTATTGATACATACAAGCATGCATAAAGTTCACCCCAAGAACACCAGAAGTTTCCTGCTGAAGTTTGGTATCCGTTTCATGCAATTTAAAGTGGATAGTAATATCATTAGGCTTAGATTTAGGGTCGAGTTGAAATCTCATCCCCATCCATCCATGTCCTTTGATGGTCTTACTGAAGTTAATAGTAGCAACATTATTTGCAAAAGCAAAGTAACGCATATTAGGATGATCTTCTCTATGCAGACGCTCCATGATAAGAGTATACTCATGAGAAATCATTTTATTCAAACGAGGTTCACAAACATATCTACCACTAGCCTCTTTCCCATAAATGGCATCACTAAAATCCTTATCATAAGCGGACATCGCTTTTGCTACTGTTCCTGATGCAGCACCAGCTCTAAAGAAATGTCTTACGACCTCTTGTCCCGCACCAATTTCTGCAAAAGTTCCATAAATTTCAGGATCAAGATTTATTTCTAATGCCTTTTGTTTTGGTGAAAGTATTACTCTCTTCATTTAAATTGGTTTTGATAATGCAAACTAATCCCCATCAGAAGTAAAAAAGAAGTGCTTAATTACTTAAAACAAAAATATAAGTTTTATACTTTAGTGCGAAACAATAAATCGTTAATTTTTCAATTTATTATTAGTCTAAAATACTAGCTATGCAACTAACTTTTTTAGGGACTGGAACATCGCAAGGAGTACCTGTTATTGCGTGTAATTGCCCAGTTTGCACATCTAAAGACCAAAAAGATAAAAGACTACGTACTTCCGTTATGATTCAACATAACGAAAAGACAATTGTAATTGATTCAGGTCCAGACTTTAGACAACAAATGTTACGTGAGAATGTCAAGGATATTGAAGCTGTAGTATATACGCACGAGCATAAAGACCATATTGCAGGTATGGATGATGTACGTGCTTTCAACTACTTTTCTAAAAAGGACATCCCCTTATATGCCAATGATCTGGTTGAAAAAGCACTTAAAAGAGAGTTTTATTATGCTTTTGGAGTAATAATTTACCCAGGAGTACCCAAGGTTCAAATTGTCAACATAGCTAAAGACAAGACTTTTGAAATTGCTGGTGTACCTTTTCTACCTATAGAAGTAATGCACTATAAGCTTCCAGTGCTAGGGTTTAGAATAAATGACCTTTGCTATATTACGGATGTAAACTATATCAGTGAAGAAGAAAAAGAAAAAATAAAAGGATGCAAAGTTTTAATTCTAAGTGCTTTGAGAAAAGAAAAACACATCTCTCACTTCACGCTAAGTGAGGCCTTGGAATTGATTGCTGAAATAAAACCCGAGAAGGCTTATTTAACCCATATAAGTCATCAGCTAGGAGGACATAAAGAAGTAAGCGAAGAACTTCCAAAAAATGTGTTCCTCGCTTACGATGGCTTAAAAGTGGAATTCAATTAAAACTGATTAACCACTTCTCGTATTTTCGATAATTTATAAAGTAAATCGTCTAATTTATCCAACGGTAACATATTTGCTCCGTCTGATTTAGCAGTGGATGGATCCATATGAGTCTCCAAGAAAATTCCATCTACTCCACTTGCAATTCCTGCCTTTGCAACCAATTCAATCAAAGCAGGTTTCCCTCCTGTTACACCAGTTGTCTGATTAGGTTGTTGCAATGAGTGGGTAATATCCAACACTACTTGAGATCCCATTGCTTGCATTGCTGGAATACCTCTATAATCTACAACCATATCCTGATATCCAAACATAGTTCCTCTATCAGTCAATAGAACATTATTATTTCCAGAATCCAATACTTTCTGACGTGCAAACTGCATAGCCTCTGCTGAAAGGAATTGTCCTTTTTTGATATTTACCCATTTTCCCGTATTTGCTGCAGCTACCAAAATATCAGTTTGACGACAAAGAAATGCTGGAATTTGCAATACATCAACATATTTTGCAGCATGAGTTGCCTCTTCTGCAGAATGAATATCAGTAAGTACAGGTATATTAAAGTGCTCTCCTACTCTTTTTAAGATGTCTAAAGCCTTGTCATCACCTATTCCAGTAAAGGAGTCTAAGCGAGATCTATTGGCCTTTCGGTAAGATCCTTTGAAAATAAATGGGATTTTATATTTATCCGTAATTCGGATAATCTCTTCCGCAATTTCGAATGCCATCGACTCTCCCTCTATAGCACAAGGGCCTGCAATCAAAAAAAATTGATTGGAATCTACGTTCTTTAAATTTAATGATTTTCCGATCATGGTATATAATACTTGTTAAAAAGTCATTTTCTGAAACAAATTTAATAGATTTATCTGACTTATTTTTTTTTTCGTATTTCTAAAAATTTATCTTTGATGACTATTTATAAAAACCTAATGATGAAATTGATTCGAAATATTTCCAGTATTGGTCTATTTTTTAGTTTTCTTTTACTTCAATCTTGTGTCACAGACTTGATAGAAGATACAGATGACCTAACAAATGGAGACTTTACTCAATCTTGGGCTTTTCCCATTTTGCACTCTACAGCTACTCTTAGCGATATCGGTAATATAGAAGATATTGAGACAACTGAAGAGGGACTGATCCGGTTCGCAATGCAAAAAGATTCTATTTTTTCTATTCAAGTCGATGAAGTGGTTGAATTAGATCAACAAGTTCCTTTTTATCATACAATGTCTTTTGAAGATGTCGTAATTCCTGATTTTTCAACAACAGGAGAAACTTCTTTCAATGACATGTTTGATAATGTAAATACAGCTGCTGCTAATGCAATAATAGCCTTGCATGGATCTACCGGCCTGGTGCCAGCATTTAGTTTCACTTCTGGAGGAACATATGATGCAGATTCTATTGCTGAGTATGACTGGATTGAAATTGAAAGTGGTTCAGTGGATGTTGAAGTTTTTAATACCTCAAACATTCCATTAATTAATGTAGCAGTTGATGTATTCGGTCTGAATGGATCATCTCTAGCAATTGGAACTATAAATTTTGCTACAATTCCTGCTTCGGGATCTGCTGTAGCAACATTAGACTTAGCAGGAAAAATAATTGATAACAATATTTCATTTGAAATCAGTAGTTTTTCTTCAACTGGAAGTATCAGTGCAGGTGTTATAGATCTAAATGAAAAATTAGAGTTTACTTTTACGTCTAACAGCATTAAAGTAATAAGAGGTGTTGCTGATTTCGATCAACCTTTCTATACTGGTAACTTTGATTATCATTTGACAGATTCTGACAGTGTAGATCTAGCTTCTCAATTTACTAAAGTAAGGTTGAAATCTGGAACTATGTTCTACTCTATTTCTCCAGGACTTACAGAAAGTACACTTCTAGAAGTTCGTATTCCAAATTCAGATGATGGAACTGGCAATGAAATAGCATTAACTATTAATCTTACTCCAAATGGAACAGGGAATATCACAGGTAGTATCCCACTAGCAAATACAGAATTCTTATTAGATCAAAATATAGCTGAGCCATTCAATAATCTAGGTTTTGAATTTAGTACTAGCTTCTATGAGTCTTCTACAGGTGTCAGCTTGCGTAGCTTTGATTTAACAGAAAACTTCTCCTTTATCTTCAATCTATCTTCTATTGAATTTGAATACATAGAAGGATACTTTGAGAATAAGACCATAAACTTAGATCAATCTGTATTCCAATGGGGATCTGATCTTTTCAATACCATGTCTGGTGAGGTAAATATTGCCAATCCAGAACTTTCAATGATAACAAATAGTTCTCTAGGAATCCAATTTGGTTTAGATGTTGACGGTGTTGCTAAAAACCTAAGTGGTGATTCAGTTACGATGATATTTGATGAAATTGCTATTCTAAATGGTCCCAATGTAGCACAAGCTGGACAAAAAATAAAAGATAGCTTCCTTTATACAAAGGATAATTCTAATGTTGAAAATATCATTCCTATTTTACCAAACAGATTTGTAACTTCTGGTGATTTATTAATGAACCCTACTAATACAGATTTGAATTTTGCTTATGATACTAGCTCTGTTCAAGTACATCTAAGAATGGCTCTTCCAATGGAAATGATTGGTGGTAATATCCATATTGAGGATAGACAAAAATTTGATCAAGATGGATACAGTGATTTAATTGATATTTATGAAAGTGAAGTAATAGAAGCGGTAAAACTTCATTTTGAAATGGAAAATGCTTTCCCTTTCGCTGCTAATGTATCCCTTGTATTGATTGACTCTTTAGATGGAGTTTCTGAAACTACATTAGACACAATTAACCTTCCTTTCTTGGTGAACCCTGCAGGTGTAGATGCTGATGGGGTAGTAAATGAACCAAGCTTCGCCAATGTTACTGTTGAATTAAACGATAGCGAAAGAGCAGCCATGCAAGTGGCAAATGTCTCTATCCTTGTTATTGATCTGACGCCAAATGCTGATGATCCTGATTCAGAAGTAATCAAAGTATTTGAAGTCGATTACCTAAAAACAAGAATAGGTATCGAAATCAATTCAGCTTATGATCTAGCAGGCGAGGACGAATAATTTAACCACCATTGGAAAAGACTACTTTATGAAAAAGATAATTTCAAGTTTAATTATATTTATTTCGGGTGCCCTATCTGCTCAGACTCATCAACCCTTGTTGATGTACGGATTTGAACAAATCCCTGGATCAATGGAGTTGAATCCTGCATTGACTATGCAGAACGACTATATGATTGGTATTCCAGTTTTTGCTAATATCAACCTATCCGCTCATGCAAATAGTTATGCATGGGAAGACATCCTGAAAAGAGAAGGAGACAGAACCTTTATTGACTATCAGAATATTTCTGACGTTACTAGGGATAAGAACTTTATCAACACACAATTCAGTACTAACATACTACAAGGTGGTATCGCCAATTATAGTGGAGGGTACTGGTCATTTGGATTGAATACCAATGTAGATGTTCATTTAAACCTACCTGGTGATGCTTTGGACCTAATCCTTTTTGGGAACAATGACTCAAGAAACGTAAACAAATGGATGTCTTTAGAAAATCTAGACGCAGAAATTTCGGCTTATACAACATGGCATCTTGGTTATTCATTCGACCTGAATAAACGTGTTCGTTTAGGAGGTAGATTAAAAATGTACAACGGTCTTGCAAACGCTTCTATTCGTGAAAATGATTTCGAAGTAATCACTAAAAAAGAATCACTAATTCCAAGTGAAATTGAAGTGAAAGGTTCTGCTCAAGTATTCTGGACTGGGATAGATGCTTTTAGTGATGACCCAGAGGATCCGGCAATGTCTCCTATCAATTTCAACAACCTTGGACTTGGGATTGATTTAGGGATTGACTATATGTTCAATAAGAAAATGTACTTGTCTGCAAGTATTGTTGACCTAGGATTTATCCAATGGAACGATGAAGGTCAAGGTTACGATGTACATTTAGATTCAACAATCAAATGGTCTGCATTTGCTTTCGATGTATCCGGTGATCCTGATTTATTAGAGGATGAAATTGAAGATTGGTTTGACGAAATGGAAGACAATCTAAAAACAGATTCTTTAACAAATACAAAATATACGACCATGATGGCCATGAAAACGTATATTAATGGGACTTATAGAATCAATAAAAATAATTTCTTATCTGCAACATTTGCAGGTCAGTTACGTGGTGATCACTACACAGCTGGTTTAGGGGTGAATTATCATATAAGAGTTGGTAAATCAATCAACCTACGTACAGGAGTTAGTTATATGGATAATCAAGCTGATTTTGGTATTGGTACCAACTTTAGAATTGGGAAATTCAATATGTTCCTAATTAGTGATAACCTTATGTCTATGATTAGCCCTAGAACATCTAAAGGTGTTAATTTTGCAATGGGTATGAACCTTCAGATTAACAAGAAAGGTGGCAAGAAAAGAAATGCTTACGGTCGTACAAGATGGGATAACTCTAGTGATAACTAATTGTTGATTAAACATAATTTAAAAGCCAATGGATAAATTCCATTGGCTTTTTCTTTTTTTATGCTTTTAAGAACTCACTACACTAAATAAAATTTATCATATTTGTAAGAAGTAATAGCCACAAATCAGCCTACTTTGAATACATCCACTTTTCACTCTATACTAAGAATATGTGCCTATCTATTTTTTCTGGCACTTTCCTTCCCTCCCCTTTCTGCGCAAAACAGTAAAACGGAAAATGATCTTCAATCAACTAGTTGGAAAGATCAACTTTCAAAGCTTTCTTTGGCCATGCCATTGGATATCCCTATCTATTTGGCTGGCAACTTCTGTGAATTGAGACCCAATCATTTTCACGGGGGAATAGACATCAAAACTCAGGGGAAATCGGGACTGAAAGTCTATGCTAGTGATGATGGGTATATAAGTAGAATCAAAGTCTCTCCCTATGGTTATGGGAAAGCCATCTATATTCATCATCCAAAAACTGGTTTGACAACTGTATATGCTCATCTATCAAAGTTTGAACTTAAGTTTTCCAAGTATATCAAGCAACTTCAATATCAAAAGAAATCCTTTGCCTTAGACATTAATCCCAAGACTGAAGAATTCCCAATTTCAAAAGGTCAATTCATTGCCTTTAGTGGTAATTCTGGAGGATCTCATGCTCCACATCTTCATTATGAGATCCGAGAATCAAAAAATCAAGAACCTATCAACCCCCTATATTACCCCTTTGATATTAAAGACCATATCGCACCAGAGATCAATGGCCTTGTGAATTATAAACTAGACCCAGAAAATGTATATTCTATAGTTGGCTTCAATAGTTATAAGTTATCTAAATTAGGAAATGATTATAGTATTAAGGATACCATAAAAGTTCCTTTGATTACTTCTTTTGGAATTAAGTGTTATGATCGTTCTGATGGCATGCGAAACTTAAACGGAGTTTATGAAGTACAAATGACTGTTGATGATATCCCTTATTTTTCATTCAAAATGGATCAGTTCGCATTTAGTGAATCGAGATATATCAATTCCTTCATTGATTATAAATTATATAAAGAAAATAAAGGACGTTTTGTTAAGTGCTTTGTTGAACCTATGAATAAGTTGTCCATCTATCCTGAAGTAAAGGACAGTGGCATATTGAAACTTCAAAAGGACTCTATTTATAATGTTCATTATACTGTAAAAGACAATCATGGTAATGTTAGCTACCTTGAATTCACCATGCAAGCTACAGAACAGACACATTGCATTCCAGACCCTAGCCTTTATAAAGCCCTTTGTGGCCAAAAGAATCATTTTAGATTTCAGGGAGCAAGCCTTCAACTTCCAGCAAATGCATTATATTCTAATCAACAGCTAGACCTTGCTAAGATTGATACAGTAAAAAATGCGGTAACGGCAAGTTTTTCCATTCACAAAAACACTAGCCCTTTACATGGTAAAGCAATACTTAATTTACCCTTCTTAAATAATATGGATAAGACTTTAAAACAAAAATCTTGTCTTATGAAATTAAAAGAAAATGGAGAATGGACAGCGATAAACAGTCAGGTTAAGGAAAAGTCTATTTCTGGAAAAATCAAAGAATTTGGAATCTACGCAGCTTTTTTGGATACCGTTTCTCCAACAATTGAATTGGTAAATATATACCAAGATAAGAACATGGCTGAAAGGATTAGCATTCGCGTTAAAGCCACAGATAAAATTTCTGGAATAAAATCTTATAATGGATATATTGATGGAGAATGGGTATTAGTGGAATATGATGCAAAAAATGACCTCTTTATTTATAATTTTGAAAAAGGCCCTAAGGGCATAAAACATCTATTTGAATTTCACGTTAATGACAAGAGAGACAATAAAAGCGTAATAAGAATCAATTATATACGCTAGTTTATTATTTTTGAAGTCTGAACCGTTGAGTATTCCTCAACGAGATAGATGAGCAAAATAGCAGCAATAGCCAATCAGAGCGCAAACAATGCATATAACTAAAATATTATTTTTCTTTTTTCTTATCATTCAAGTCGGATTTGCCCAAAACTCCTCTATTGAAGGAGACATTATCGAATTGAACGGAATAGCATTGTCAAATGTAAATATCCGTTCAAAATTTGGGAAAACTACTAGTAATGATAAAGGACACTATAAATTAGCACTTCCTTCCAATAAAAAGGTACAAGTCACTTTCTCTTCAGTCAATTCTATTCCTCTTTCAATTTCAATTAGACTAGCAGAGGGAGAACATCGAATTGTAAATGTCACTTTGGAATTGGAAAATACCCTACTGGAGGATATTGAATTGAAAGAGAAATCGGAAGGTAGATTTGAAAATGAAATTAAAATTAGTACAAAAGACTTAGACAATATTGGAACAGCAAATGGAGGGGTAGAATCCTTAGTGAGCTCTATCTCTGCCTCTGTAACTTCTAATAGTGAATTGAGTTCTCAATATGCAGTTCGTGGTGGGAATTACGATGAGAACCTTGTGTATGTAAATGGACTCCAAATTTATCGTCCTTTTCTTGTTCGATCAGGTCAACAAGAGGGATTGAGTTTCCTAAATCCAGATATGGTATCGGAAATCAAATTTTCTGCTGGGGGTTTTGATGCTAAATATGGTGATAAATTATCCTCTGTATTGGACATTACATACAAGAAGGCAACAGCATTTAGAACAAAAGCTTATCTCAGTTTTGTAGGTGCCGGAGTAACGATAGAAAATCCTTTCAAAATCAAAGGAAAGAATCTTTCATTCATAGGTAGTTTACGGTACAAATCGAATACATTCTTATTGAATTCATTGGATACTCAAGGAGACTATAGACCTCAATTCACAGACTTCCAAACCTATATGCACTATCCTATTGGAAAACGCTCTAGCTTATCCTTACTTGGGAATTATTCAAACAATATTTATCAATTCACTCCAAAAACTAGAACCAGCGAATTTGGAACTGTTCAGGAAGCATTACAATTGAAAGTATTTTTTGAGGGACAGGAAATAGACAAATATGAGAATGGTAACATTGCCTTACAATATGAATTCAATGCCGCTGATGATCTTAAATTACAATGGCAGCTTTCACATTTCAGAACACTAGAACAAGAGTTCTACGATATTGAAGGGCAATATATTCTTGGTCAATTAGACAATAGCCTTGGATCAGATAATTTTGGTGATGTTGTTGCGGTAAGAGGTGTTGGTGGTTATTTAAACCACGCAAGAAATGAATTGTATGCACGTGTAACCAATTTCAACCATAGAGGTACTTATAACTTCCTTGATAAGGGAGATCTATTATGGGGACTGGATTATCAACATGAAGTGATAGATGACAATATTCGTGAATGGCAATTCATTGACTCAGTTGGGTTTTCTACCAACTATTCTTCGGATGATTTAGAGCTGTATGATTTTATCAAATCTAGTCATGAGAATTTCACCAGTAACCGAGTGCATGGTTTTGTTCAGTATCAACGTAGCATGTACAATTCAGAGACTAAGCGCGCATTAAAATATAAATTAGGATTGAGGGGTAATTACTGGGATGTAAATGGAGAAGCTTTCCTAAGTCCTAGGGCACATATATCTTATAAGCCTAACTGGAAGCGAGATATTATCCTAAAGGCCTCCATAGGATCATATAATCAATCACCATTTTATAGAGAACTTAGGAATAGAACGGGTAATTTGAACCTCGATATCAAATCACAAAAATCAACTCAATTTGTACTTGGAATAGATTATGCTTTAGATTTATGGAACAGACCATTTAGACTGAATGCAGAAGTCTATCACAAACAACTTTGGGATGTTATTCCATACGAATTAGAAAATTTACAAATTCGATATTCGGCAGAGAACAATGCCAAGGCTTACTCTTCAGGACTGGAGATGCGTCTAAATGGGGAATTTGTAAAGGGAATAGAATCTTATATAAGTTTAGCATTTATGAAATCTGAGGAAGATATTCAAGGTGATGATTTTGGATATATTCCAAAACCAACAGACAGAAGAGTCAACTTGAACATTTTCTTTCAGGACTATTTAAATAATAATCCAAACTTCAAGGTACACCTAAAATTGGTGTATGCCAGTAGCATGGCAATGGGACCACCACAATCAGAGCGAAAAGAGCAAACACAGCGAATGATTCCCGCCTATAGAAGAGTAGATTTTGGTATCTCAAGAAGTCTTAAACGTGAGGGTCAAAAAGACGCACACAAAATGTTTAAGAATTTCAAATCCATTTGGTTGGGGGGAGAAGTATTGAACTTATTTGGCATCAGCAATACAGTATCTTTCCTTTGGATTACCGATGCTAACCAAACACAATATGCCGTACCAAACTTTTTAACCTCCAGAATAATCAATCTTAAGTTGATAGCAAGTTTCTAGTTATGCGTATAGTAGATCAAATACCCCATTCTGCATTTAACATTATCCTTTTTGCCACAGAGAAGGATTTCATTATAAAATTGGAAGCTGGCCCTATGGAGCAATCCTATAAATTGAGCAAGGAGCTATTTGAAACAATAGCTGATGTAAAACGTTATTTATCCCCTCAATTTATTGATAAGGCACATGACCTATTTAATGAAATGTACCTCAACAGACAATCCATGGTGGATGCTATTAAAAGAGATCAATAAAACCTAATGTTCGTACTTTTTATATCCATATTGTCCCTATTTATTCTTTCCTCTAAAAATGTGAAAAGAAGATTGCCTCTGGGTTTCCTTTTGGCTTTTATGCTTTCTAGTGGGTTAATGGCGCAGGAACAAGTCAACCTAAGGGATTTTGTTCGTTTGAATGATATTGGGATTAAAATCATCGACCAGAAGGCCCTGAAAAAACACTTGGCAGAATTGGAGCTAGATAAAGCTCAAAAAAAACTTTTTTTGCAAGATGTTAAGAAGCAGAAAAAGGAATTAAAACCTGAATTAAAAGAATACAATAAAGTCGTTTACGAACGAAGGAGACTTGAAGAAACATCCGTTAGAATGGGTAGTGGATCAGACTCATCCAATGTCCCCTATACACAAAAAATAAAAGAAAGTAAGGAGTCCATACATGCCAAAAAGGAAGAACTTGTTTTCAATAAAAAGGAGATTCTTGAGGAAGAATTGATTCCTGAAAAAGCCAAATCTTCTCTTATTCCAAATCGAAGAGAAAAATTCCCTTGGAGTAAAAAACTTAAACCAGACTGTGGAATAATTAGTTTTGTAGATCCCATATATAAGGACACTACCTTGGAGATGAAATCAAAAATAGTGTATGATAACTATTCCAATTTCCTCCGTTCTGAAGATCAACCTTTAGCGACATGTAAATTGGCTCTATTAAGGGAGAGAGATGTCAATTATATTGTAGTGGAATGGAAAGAGACTTCAATAATCCCACAGGCAATCTGGCGACTATCTGAGGACGATCTACTGACAATAGTCTTGGAAGACGGATCTAGTTTTGATTTACCATATATAGGCGTAGAGCGATCTGCAATTTGCAATAAGGATCAGAGCATACAGCTATTTAAAGCGAAGTATAGTTTACATACAGTGCAATTAAATAATCTACTAATTTCGCCTTTAATGGAATTGTCAATTTTATCAGAACAAAGACAAATTACCATTCCTATTGGAAAACGGTGGATTGATAAGGCTGAAGATTGGAAACCAGTTGAATTTTTCTTAAATTATATTCCTTGTTTTAATTAATTATGGAAACTATTTTAATTTGTGGAGGATCTGGTCTAATAGGTCAAGAATTAAGGAAAAGTTTACTTTCTCAAGGCTTTAATGTTATTATATTAAGCCGAAATAAAACGGGGGACTACCATGATAAATGGAATCCTTTAGAATCACAATTCCCAAAAAAGTATCTGCAATCTGTAGATCATATAATTAATCTTAGCGGTGAAAACATCAACCAAAGATGGACAACAGGTGCTAAGGAAAGAATACGCTCCAGCAGAATAGATAGTACGGCTTTTTTGTATGATTTATTAGCACACAATGAACATCAGATAAAATCATTTATCAATGCTGGAGGAATTAGCATATATGGTGATCATGGAGATGTCCTACTTACAGAAAAGGACAACCCTGGAGTAGATTATTTATCTAGGCTCTGTATAGATTGGGAAAGAGAAGCTGAAAATATTAGAGCCTTAGGAATACGTACAAATATTGTCCGTATTAGCCCAGTCTTAAGTAGAGATGGAGGATTTTTAAAAATATTGGTCCCTATTGCTAAAGCTGGTGTATTGAACCCTATAGGGTCTGGAGAACAGTATTTCCCTTGGATTCATATAGAAGACCTTTGCTCCATTTTCCTTTTTCTACTTAACAACAGCAACTGTAATGATGTCTGGAATGCCTGTAGTCCAGAAAATGTTCGACAAAAAGAATTTAATCAAGTCCTATGTGCACAATTGAAAAAACCATACTTCATGCCAGCTGTTCCCGGCAAGTTGATTCAGGTACTTTTTGGCGATCGCTCACATTTATTTTTAGATAGTATATGTTCCAGGCCTGAAAATCTTCTCCAAAAGGGATTTCTTTTTAAATTTGCCCGACTGGATGAAGCATTAAAAAACGTCCTGAGTAATTGACCCTATGAACAACCACTCCAAAACAGGTGTACTGCTTATCAATTTAGGCACACCAGATAGCCCAAAAGTGTCAGATGTAAGATCTTATCTTAGCCAATTTTTGAACGACCCCAGAGTAATAGATTTGCCTTGGCTAGCTAGAAAGCTATTGGTTAATTTCATTATTGTACCCTTTCGTGCTAAAAAATCAGCCGAGGAGTATAAAAAGGTATTTAATCAAAAGGGCTCTCCACTGTTGTATCATACTCGCTCTATAAGTGAAAAGGTACAATCCATATTAGGCGAAGCATATGGCGTTCATATGGCCATGCGATACAAGAATCCATCTATTGCATCAGTCCTTGCAGAGATGCAGGCATTGCACTATGACAAAATCATAATATTACCACTATTCCCTCAATATGCATCCTCAACAAATGGTTCAGCCATTGAAGAGGTTATGAGAATTGTAAGTAAGTGGTGGGTCATTCCAAATATTGAATTTATCAGTCATTTCTACACGGACGAAACCTATATTGATTTAGTAAGCCAAAGAGCTCAGACTTTTGATTTTTCTGCTTACGATCATATTCTATTTAGCTTCCATGGTTTACCAATTCGACATATAGACAAGGTATTCAAAGAGCGTCCTGCTAGCCTAGAGGAACGTAATGGAGACCTTAATCCGAAAAATAGTTATTCCTATGAAACGGCCTGTAAGGAAACGACAAAACAAGTAGCTTTAAAATTAGGTTTAAAAGAAGAGGAATATAGCATATGTTATCAATCTAGATTGGGTAAAGAATGGCTTTTACCCTATGCAGACAAGAAGATAGAGGAATTGGGGAAGGAAGGAAAAAAGAAATTATTAGTTTTTTCTCCTGCTTTTGTAGCAGACTGCTTAGAAACATTGGTTGAAATAGGTGAAGGTTATGAGGAGTTATTTCAATCCTTTGGAGGAGAAAGCTTGGAATTGGTCCCCAGTTTAAATGATGGAGATGATTGGGCTAAATGTATCAGTAATTATATCAAAAAATAAGCGATAATGGACAAGGGAAAAGCCAGATTGCAAAGCATCTTAAAGTTCAAATGCCCTCGCTGTTTACACTCCAATTTATTTGAATCTAAGATCTATCAGTTGGGTAAATTGGGGAAAATGCATGATAGATGTCCACATTGCAATGAAAATTTTATTCCAGAACCAGGCTTCTATTTCGGAGCAATGTATGTAAGTTATGCCCTAATCACAGGTCAATTTATTTTATTATTTGCTATTATTCATCTTATTGGATTTGATTGGGGAATTTGGCAGTTCATTTCTCTATTCCTTGTAATACTGGTAATCCTAGCACCTATTAACTTTAGACTTTCTCGCGTTATTTGGTTAAATATTTTTGTTTCCTACGATGATCAATACGATGAAATGTAAAAATAGTATTTATTGCATAACTAATGATTTCTGGAACAGCCAACATAACAGCAAATTATAAACTCTAAGGAGTTGCTATTAATATCTTTTATAGTATCTTTGCTGGACTAAAATATATATTATAGAAAGAATTTAAGAAGAAAGGCAGTATGTTATAATACGCTTTATTACTTCAATATTAGAAGTCAAAATGAATAATTTCTCTAGTATTTTGGTCCCAAATTTATAATAATTAATTGCTTAATCGATCCCCAAATTATGGCTATTAGAACAATGACCTTCATTGATGGTGGCTGGATGTTCCACAACAAAAGACATTTGTTAGAAGCATTCGATTCACCAGACTTTGATGTTGATTACAAAAAGATCCCACTTTTAATAAGAGAGCATTTAAAAAAAGTAACTGGTAGTGAAGTTGATACAATTAGAACTAACTTTTTTGGTTCAATGCCTATCAATAAACCAGACTTCAACCCAAGTAGACAAAAAGCATTTTACAAATATTTACGTGAAGAATGTTTTTTTGAAGCAGAGGTTTTTGATATAGATTATCAAAATGATGATGATCTAAAACCAAGAGATAAATCTTTGAACATAGCCTTTGCAGCATCCATCATGGGTAATGCTGCTTTGAATACTTTTGATGTCGCTGCATTCATAGCAGGTGACCCGGATTATATTCCATTAATAAAAAGATTGCGTATGTTAGGTAAACGTATCCTATTAGTAGGTCTTAAAGACTCTATGGACACACGTTTACAATCCAAAATTGGAATGTTTGACTTTCCAACATTATATTTGGATGAGAACTTAGAATACTTAAAATTAGAGCGTAACGACCATTACAGAGAATGTATGGCCTGTCATGAAGCCGAACTAACCAATTGGCACGGTGCAGAATTCTACTGCTCTAATTGTAGAGAAAATGATAATAGAATGGCATTGAGAACTTGTGATAGTTGTGGTAAAGTTGAAGAAACAACTTGGTCAGAAAACTATTACTACTGTTTTGACTGTAGAGAGAGTCACAGAAAAACAAGCACAAACTCTGCTGTATTTTAGAAAACAAAAAAAGCTACTTATTTAAGTAGCTTTTTTTTATGCATAAAAAAAAGGGAATCCATGGATTCCCTTTTTGCATTTAGATCACTGATCTAAACTTATTTCTTTACACGCTCCGAATAAGAAGCATTTGCTGTATCAATCTTAACAAAATCACCTTGATTGATAAACAATGGAACTTGTATAGTTGCATTAGTTTCCACAGTAGCAGGCTTTGTAGAGTTGGTCGCTGTATTACCTTTCTCTCCTGGCTCTGTATAAGTAACCTCCAATTCTACATATTGGGCTACATCTCCATATAATGGCGTCTCTTCATCCACATGGAAAACGATATCTACCATAGATCCTTCCTTCATGAAATCTGCACCATTGATCATGTGCTTATCTATAAAGATTTGCTCATAATCTTGTGTATTCATAAAATGACATCCTGAATCTTCAGCATAAAGGAATTGATACTTTCTAGTCTCAATTCTTATAATCTCTATTTTTGCACTTACAGGGAATGTATGTTCAAGGTTCTTTCCCGACTGGATGTTTTTCAGTTTTGTACGAACAAACGCAGCACCTTTACCAGGCTTTACGTGTTGGAACTGAACAATTTTCCATAAATCGTTATTGTACTTAATACAAACACCATTTTTTATCTCCGAAGTATTCGCCATGTCAATTTTTGTTTTGAAATACAAATATAGGAATCCCTCCTCTAAAAACAAGTTTTTACCTACTGCTAAAGCCCAAGGCTATACTAATTCGTTTAATTTTTAACATTTAAAATGTCAACTGTTTGAATAAATTATAGTCCAAACTCAATAATCACGGCACTCCTAGATGATTTCTCAACGTATGAGTGGGATTCAGCCCATATTATTAAATTATTAAGCTCCATTTTTTTGATGTATATTTGGTCGATTATTGAGTATTCAATAAGTCCCCCTAATATTAAAAGATTTAAAAAATTTGACGAAGTATGATTCATCATGCAAATTTAGTGACTGCTTATATAGGCACTGGTGTTACTGCTCCTCTCGTTCATCAATATTTATTGGATCAAGGATTTCAAGCGATGCTAGAGGATGAATTCCAGAATAGTGTAAATGCAGGTTGGGTATCTCCAGGATCCAGAGATAAAATCAAAGTATTGGTTTTTGAAGATGAACTAAACAGTGCTATTCAATCACTCAAAGACTTTTTTTCTAGACAGTAGTATAATTTAGCCTTGTTAGGGTATCAAGTATCCTAACAGGTTTTCAATTCTCTCCCCTAATTCAATTCTTTTCACATACAATCCCACTGTTTCTGCCCCTAATAGATGTTGTGGACTATCATCTATAAAAAGCCCCCTTGAAGCATCCAGTCCTTCTAGTTCCAACAATGCACTAAAGGAACCCGTATGAGGCTTTCTCTTTCCAAAAGTATGACTATAATAGGTTTTTATAAAAAGGTCGTTAAAAGCTACCAAATGACTCTCCCCTACCTCTTCTTGTATGGCTTTATAATGGGTAACATTATTATTGGAAAATAGATAAATAGGCATCTCTTTCCCTAAATCCTTCAAAAAAGCTATCGATTCTTGCCTAAACCCTAACAACATTTTGTTCCAAGCCGCTTTCAACTCTTCCCTACTACAATCTGAAGTGCATAAATCTTGTAAGGCATCAAAAAAATCGTTCTCGGAAATTTTCCCTTCTTCAAACTGATCCACCAATGTTTCCTGATTTGTTTGAGAAAAAAAAGCACTAAAATCTCTCCCTCCTATCTGACTTAATTCTTCGATTGTAGCGTGATAATCAACATCGTAGATCACCCCGCCCAAATCAAAGATGATATAGTCTATATTTTGTGTCATCTTTTTCTATTTAAGGGTTTGCAAGATATAAAAGTATTTCCTAATATTGCAGTCCAATTGGGGCCCATAGCTCAGTTGGTTAGAGCACCTGACTCATAATCAGGTGGTCCTTGGTT
>MAAC01015883.1_pt1 | contig 23369 bp, 20 predicted proteins | sample 1115981 | NCBI WGS metagenome assembly MAAC01 (sample SAMN04961126, study PRJNA320927) | seawater metagenome | isolation source: sample BD02T64 sea water enriched with oil for 64 days | place: USA:Gulf of Mexico | collected 2013-07-27
TTTGCTTCTCTTGAACGGTAATCTCCTCCTTTTACAGTATCGTAAAACAAACGGTAAAAAGAATCTCCATCACCTTGGTAATTTTTTGCGGCATTGATTCCTCCTTGAGCTGCAATTGAATGTGCTCTACGTGGAGAATCTTGGTATGCAAATGCTTTTACATTGTAGCCTAATTCTGCTAATGTTGCAGAAGCAGAACCACCTGCCAATCCAGTTCCAACCACAATAACATCAATGTTACGTTTGTTCGCTGGGTTTACTAAATCGATATGATTTTTATAATCTGTCCATTTATCTTTTAACGGACCTTTTGGAATTTTTGAGTCTAAAGTTGCCATACGGTTTGTGTATTAATGATTGAAATGATGAAAGACTGCGATAATTGCAAATCCTAATGGAATTAAGATTGCATACAACTTACCAAAAGTTTTCAATCCTTTAGTATATTTATTGTTTGCTCCAACAGATTGGAACGCTGAGTTAAACCCATGTAATAAGTGCATTGCTAAGAAACCAAAAGCAACTACATATGCACCAACTCTTGCAGGGTTCATAAATTTGTGTTGTAATTCTTCAAAGTATCTGTACTCACCATTGTGCATTCCAGACCAATCTCCTTGAATAAATTTTGTATTGATTTCTGGAAACCAAAAATCAATAAAGTGTAATACTACAAATGCTAAAATTGCTAAACCAGACCAAATCATATTTCTACTCATCCAAGATGAGTTTGCTGCTCCATTGTTTTTAGCATATTTTACAGTTCTAGCACTGTTGTTTTTCAATTCTAAAATGAACCCCATTACAAAGTGAAATACAACACCAAATATTAAAACAGGCTGCATTACATATTGAATTAACGGATTTGTACCCATAAAATGAGAGATCTCATTAAAGGTTTTACCGTTGTTAGGTAATATTGAAGTTATGTTTATTACAAAATGTTGTAATAAGAAAAACATTAAAAAGAAAGCCGAAAGCGCCATTGCAAACTTTCTAGCTATTGAAGAATTTAGTATTCCGCCCATTTTTTATTAGTTAATAGTTGCCACAAATTTACAGCTATTGAGTTGGTTGCGCAAAGAACTTTTTTGTTTTCTCAGGTATTTAGAACTCGTTTAAATAATTGTTAATGATTTCTGCTATTTCTTTTGGCTTTTCTAGTGGAATCATGTGACCACAATTTTTTAGGATAACTGAGAAAGAAGTCTTCAGTTCTTTTTTTAAATCAAGAATGTCTTGTGGTAAAACTAGCGCATCTTCTTTAGAACCAATTAGTAAAATAGGGCTTGTAATTGTTTTTAATTGAGTTGTAATATCAATACGTTTTGAAGTTGCTTTTAATTGCCGAATTAGCACTTCTTTGCCTAAATCAGCATCCATTTTTTTTATAATATTGGATAATGTTACATTTTTGTGATTATCAGGGTGCAAAAACTGTTTCACTCTAGTGTTAGAAATACCTTTGTATCTATGGGTTTCTAAAAAGGCAATGGTACTTTTTCGTAAGCTTATTTCATTTTCAGATAATCCTTTTGCACTCGCTGCGATACTAATTATTTTTTTAATTTTTTCTGGATGTTGACTAGCGAAATTTAAAGCACAAAACCCGCCTAAAGAAAATCCCACTAAAATAGCTTGACTTTTGATTTTAGAATTGATGATTTGATTGATTTCTTCAAAAGAAGTAGCAGAGGTAATGTCAATATATTCAGGACTGTAATTTTTAATTTTAGGAAATACAAATTGCCATAAATCGTTATTACACATTGTTCCAGAAAGAAAATAAACTTTTTGCATTGACATACTTTTTGATACATCAAAAATAGTAAATAGTTTATTTAAAATATGCTAAGTTTACACTCATATCAATAATTTTGAAGTTAACCATTACCAACCTACTTATGAAAAAATTTCACCTATTAAAAACTATTGCTTTTTATGTATTTCTTGCAGCTACAATAACTAGTTGTAACAATGCCAAAGAAAATCATTTTATAAGTGATTTTAATTCAACTTCAGAGAGATCTTGGATTGGTCCAGAATATTGGTCAAACCCATTGCAAGATTGGCAAATAAAAGATGGAGAATTACAATGTTTAGTTAGTAATAAGAATAGAAATGTTCATTTGTTAACGAAGAAACTGGATAGTACAACCGGTAATTTAAAAATGAGTGTTGCCATTAAATTACATCAAATAATTACATCAGAAAAGAATAAAGATTGGGTTGGTTTTAGTATTGGTTCTAAAGGAAAATTTAATGATTATCGTGACAATGCAGTTTTTGGAAAAGGATTAAATATGGGGATTTCTACCAACGGAAACTTATTTATTGGTAGCATTGAAGAAACCAATCCGAGAAAAATAAAAATCCAAGATTTGATAAAAAGAAGAGCCGTTTTAGATGTAAATATTACTCCAACTAACAATGGATATCATATTGTTTTTACACTTTTTGATAAGAGTCATGAAAAAATTATTTTAAGGACAGAAAAAACTATAGATGCTTCACTAAAATTAGATGGAGATGTCGTTTTAGTGAGTCATTACAACACTGATAGAAAAGATCCTAGAAAAAATAAACCAAGTGTATCCTTTAAAAATTGGCAAGTTTCTGGAAGTAAAATTTCTACCCATAATGAATATGTTTATGGGCCGGTATTGTTTTCTCAATATACGTTGAGTAGAAATACGTTGAAATTAACAGCGCAAATGGCACCTGTAATTTTGAATGATGAAAAAGTTTATTTAGAAGTGAAAAAGGGAACATCTTGGGAAACCATTAGCGAATCTTCTATCGATAAAGATGCAAGAACAGCAACATTTAAAATAACAAATTGGAAAGGAGAAAAGAATGTCCCATACAGAGTCAGCTATAAAATTGACAAAGGGAATCAGCCAAAAGAAGTATATTATTGGAAAGGAACTTTTAGAAAAGACCCTAAAGACAAAGAGGAGTTTGTAGTAGCTGGTTTTACAGGAAACGATCACTTAGGATTTCCAAATACAGACATTACAGATCAAGTGAAATACCATAATCCAGATGTGTTATTTTTCTCTGGCGATCAATTATATGAACCAACAGGAGGATATGGAATTCAACGTTTTCCACATGATATAGCAACATTAGATTATTTACGGAAATGGTATATGTATGGTTGGGCTTTTAGAGATTTAATGAAAGATAGACCCACAATAAGCATCACAGATGATCATGATGTATTTCATGGAAATATTTGGGGAGCAGGAGGAATAGCGACGCCAAAAGAATTTGGTTATGGAGCCAAGGCTCAAGATGCAGGAGGATATAAAATGCCAGCACAATGGGTTAATATGGTAGAAAGAACCCAAACTAGCCACTTACCAGACCCATTTGATCCAACGCCAGTAAGTCAGGGAATTGGGACGTATTATACCGATATGGATTACGGAGGAATTAGCTTTGCTATTTTAGAAGATAGAAAATTTAAATCAGCACCAAAAGGATTGTTGCCAAAAGCAGACATTTGGAATGGATGGGCGCAAAATAAAAAGTTTGATATGAAAAAAGAGGGAGATGTTTCAGGGGCAAAATTGTTAGGAGATAGACAGTTACTCTTTCTTGAACATTGGGTTTCTGATTGGAGTGAACAAACATCTATGAAAATGTTATTATCACAAACAATTTTCGCAAATGTTGCTACCTTGCCAAAAGAAGCAATGTCTGGGGCAATTATTCCTAAATTGAGAATTATGCATCAAGGAGATTATGCTAAAAATGATAGACCTGTTGCAGATTTAGATTCAAATGGTTGGCCGCAATCTGGAAGAAACTCTGCGGTAAAAACTCTAAGAAAAGGATTTGCAGTTCACTTGGCAGGAGATCAGCATTTAGGTTCAGCAATTCAATATGGTGTAGATGATTTTAATGATAGTGGTTTTGCTTTATGTGTGCCTTCAATCTCTAATCACTGGCCAAGAAGATGGTATCCTTTGGTAAAAGGAGTTGATAGAAATCCAGATAAACCCAAATATACTGGAGGATTTGAAGATGGATTTGGAAATAAAATGACTGTACATGCCGTGTCTAATCCAACATTTACAAATAAAAAGCCATCAAGATTACACGATAGAGCTACTGGGTATGGAATTGTTAGATTGAATAAAAAAACCAGAGATATTGTACTAGAATGCTGGCCAAGATTAGCAGATCCGAAAAAAGGAAATGAAGACCAATATAAAGGTTGGCCAATAACTATTACTCAAGAACAAAATTATGGGAGAAAAGCAGTGGCTTATTTACCTGAGTTGAATATTACAGGAATTGAAAACCCCGTAATTCAAGTAGTAGATAATACGGCTAAAGAAATTGTGTATACACTAAGAATTAGAGGAAAGAGTTTTACACCTAAAGTATTTAATGCTTCACATTCTTATACATTGAAAATGGGTGCTTCTACCAACAATTTCACTAAAACAATAAAAAATATAGTGCCAACTAAAGAAGCTTCTGCTCTTACTATTAATTTTAATGAATTATAAGATGTTGAAAACTATTGAATGGTTATTTAGAATAGGGGTTTTTATGTGCTTTTTGGGGCATGGTTTGATTGCTTTAGGAGGAAATATAGCATGGTTACCATATTTAGAGATAGTTGGTTTTAAGGGAGAATTTGCTATTAATGTGATGTTTATAATAGGAATATTAGATGTTATTGTCGCATTATTCATTTTACTAAAACCAATAAAAATTATAGTTCTTTGGGCAAGCTTTTGGACACTTCTAACCGCGTTAATGAGACCAATATCTGGAGAATCTTTTTGGGCTTTTGTAGAACGAGGCCCTAACTGGGTTTTACCAATTGTTTTGTTTTTGATTCTTTATAAGAACAATCAAAAAAAAAATTAGTTACTAGAATTGATTAAACACTTACTGTTTTTCCATTTTCCTTTTAGCTCCTTTTGTGTAATATACTTGTCATCACAAGTCAAGTAATTTCTCTTGGAGTCTTTTTTTATAACCTTTAATTCTCCAGCTAAAATAGCATTGACAATTGTGTAAATTAGGCCATCTTTTGGATGCGAAACTCCTTTTTGAGTAAAAGACAAACCAATATCATTATTGAATAAATCCATTTCAGAGGATACTTCATCAGGGGCTTCTCCATCTTCTAGCAAGCTATTTTTGTATTGTTGATAATTTGCTTTTTCGTGTGCTTTTCCTAATTTTCGAGCTGCATTTTTACCAATTTCTTGATGCAAACGCGCCATCCAATATGCGTGTCTAAAAGCATCTACTTGTCCACCACTTTTATCACCGTCTAATAACGGTGTTTTAGCAATAGAATCTGAAACATGTTGTGCTTCTTTGGCTACTTTATATGCTTTCTTTGCTTTGAAAATATGTAAGATTGTCCAGGTTTTTTCTGAACATGATAATTTTTTAAATTGTTGCCAATTTGATTGAGAATGTCCTATAAGAGAAAACAATAAGAAATAAAAAAACAGTACCTTTTTCATGAGATAAAAGTACTGTTTTCATAAAACTTTAAGTCATAAATTTATTTAATTTCTAAAGTTTGTTTTTCGTCACCAACTTTCAAAGTGTATTTACCTTTTGGTAAGTAATATATACCATTTTGTGCTGCTTTTAATTTCGATTTCGGATTTGCTTTAGCATATGCTTTTCTTCCTTTTTTAGAGAAAGAAACATCATAAGAAGCTGCATTAAATCCTTTATCAGCATGTACTGTAAATGAATTTACAACCACATTTCCAGCAACTACTTTAACAGTCACTTTTTTTACCGAATTAGAATATAAAGAAACAGCTACTTTTGGTACATTTGGTGTTGACCATTGACTCCAAGAACTACCCCAACGTGATGAAGAACGAATACTTTTTAGGTCGAATAAATGAACAGATTCACTACTAAAATGATTAAACTTCTGTAATTGAGCAATATTGGTTCTGTAAATAGATCTACCATGTGTTCCTACAACTAATTCTTTATCTCTTTTTTGAATCACAATGTCGTGAACAGCAACATTAGGTAAACCATTACTAAACGGATGCCACGTAGTACCATTATTAAAAGAAACATACAATCCATTGTCAGTTCCTACATATAAAATATATTCATTAACAGAATCTTCTTTAATTACGTTTACAGCAGATGTTGGGATATTGCTACTAATGCTTTTCCAAGTTCTTCCATAGTTTTCTGATGAATACACATATACACCAAAATCGTCAGAACGCATTCCGTTTAAAGTAGCATAGATTCTTCCTTTTTTATATTTAGAAGCCTCAACTCTGCTTACCCATAAATCTTTTGGTAAGTTTCCTGTAATATTGTTCCAAGTATTTCCACCGTCTTTGGTAACATGAATTAAGCCATCATCAGAACCCGTATAAATCAATCCAAATTGCAATGTGCTTTCAGAAATTGATGACAATGTTCCGTAAGGCACATTTCCTTTTTTACCACCAGTTGTTAAGTCATCAGAAATAACTTCAAACGTTGCTCCTTGATCCATAGAACGCAATAATTTGTTTGCACCCATGTATAAAATATCTTGGTTGTGTGGCGATAATAAGATTGGTGTTTGCCAATTGTAACGATATGGAGAATCTCCTAATTTATGTTTTGGATGAATAGATTTTCTTTTACCTGTTTTTAAATTTAAACGGAAGTAAAATCCAAATTGAGAACCAGTATAAACAGTCTCATTATCTCTACTATCTATTTGAACTTGCATTCCATCTCCACCACCAATTCTTTTATAAGCGTAGTTTCCAGATCCGTTCCATCCTTTTGAAAAACGATAGTTACTTGACCCGTACCAAACACCATTATCTTGTAAACCACCAAAAACATTGTATGGTTTTTTGTTGTCTACATTAACCGAGTAGAATTGCCCAACTGCATGTGGATTGTTTTTTGTCCAGTTTTTACCATCATCTAAAGTGATGTTGACTCCACCATCATTTCCATTTACGATATGGCCTAATTTAGTAGGGTTTATCCATAAAGCTTGATGATCTGAATGCATATTTGATGCACCAATATTTTTAAAAGATTTTCCTCCATCATCAGATTTTAATAAAGGAACACCACCGATGTATACCTTATTTTGATCGATTGCACTAACACCCATAATTCCGAAGTAATATCCATAAGAACTATAAACGCCATCTAAATATCCTTTGTGTGTTTTTTTCCAAGATTTACCACCATTGGTAGATTTATATAATTCAGCTCCAATTACTGGCGAATTGAATAATTTTGAGTTTGCATCTTCTAAATACGTTGCTAAATGACTTGGCTTTATTGCTCCAGTTCTAACAGCAGCTTTTACAGATGCAGCAGTTTCACTTCTATCAAAACGATTGCTACGTAAATAACTATTCAACTGTTTGTTTTCTAATTTCATGAAATTAGAAACAGACATTGTTTTAAAATCGTCTTTCTGAATTCCGCTTCCTTTTTTCTTAGGTTTTGCAGCTCTTCTAAATTGATTGTCTAAGAATGCATACACAACATTATCATTAAATGCCGCAAGCCCTATTCTTCCAACACCTGTTCCAACAGGAAACCCTTTCCCATTAACTGTTAATTTTTTCCAAGATGAACCTGCATCTGTACTTTTATAAATTGCAGATCCATTACCATCTCCATCAAAATCCCATGATTTACGCATACGTTCCCATGATGCTGCAAACAATACATTAGGATTTGTTGGTGAAACACTAATGTCAATTACACCCGTCATATCATTAATAAATAAGGTGTTTTTCCAAGTTTTACCACCATCAGTAGTTTTGTAAACTCCACGTTCTTTATTTTTAGAATATAAATGACCAATAACTCCGATAACTACTTCATCAGGATTGTTTTTATTGATGATGATTCTACCAATATGATGAGAATCTGACAAGCCAACATGTTGCCAAGTTTTTCCTTTGTCTGTAGATTTTAAGATTCCGATTCCAGGATATGAAGAACGAGAAGAATTACTTTCTCCAGTTCCAACCCAAATAGTACCATTTTTCCAGTCGATAGCAATATCCCCAACATTCTGAGTTGGTGAATTGTCCATTACTGGAGTAAAAGTTGTACCATTATTATTGGTATACCAAAGTCCTCCAGAAGCATAACCAACATAAAATTCATTGGTATCGTTTGGATTTACATCAATATCTACCACTCTACCACTCATAATAGTTGGGCCAATGTTGGTAAATTCTAAGTTTTTTACAATAGATTTTTGAGTTAAATTTTGTTTTTGAATCAATGCGTCTTGCACTGATTTTGCTGAGGATGTGTTTTGTTGAGCCGAAATTGAGAGTGTGGCTAAAAAGAACAACGTTACTGATCTTAATAAGGTTTTCATTATAGTTGATTTAAGTTGATGAAATTACTATAACTACTATCAGTAACAAAAATATTAACAAAATTTTAAGGATTTTGGAAAATCATAAAAAAACAATCGTATTCCCAAGTGTTTTGATTAAAGTGCTCTAGATAAATAGCTGTACATTTGTAGCGGATAAAAACAACGGTTTTCGTTGTTTTCGAAAATAGATATATGTCGTTTAAATCATTAGGATTAAATAATGCTTTATTAAAAGCAGTTGAAAAACAAGGATATAACAGTCCTTCTCCAATACAAGAAAAAGCAATTCCACTAATTTTAGAAGGAAAAGATGTATTAGCATCAGCACAAACAGGAACAGGGAAAACAGCTGGTTTTACCTTGCCAATGTTGCAAATATTAGATGGAACTAGACACCCAAAATATAGACCAATTAGAGCATTGATCTTAACGCCAACTAGAGAATTGGCGGCTCAAGTATATGATAATGTTAGAGATTACGGTACTTATTTGAATATGAAATCTACTGTGGTTTTTGGAGGTGTAAAAGCAAAAGCACAGATAGCAACCCTTAGACAAGGAGTTGATGTGTTGGTTGCAACGCCAGGAAGATTACTAGATTTAGAAAATCAAGGCGCCTTGTCTTTAAAGAGAGTTGAGATTTTAGTATTGGATGAGGCAGATAGAATGTTAGACATGGGCTTTTTGAGAGATATCAAAAAGATTATGAGTTTGATGCCTTCTAAACGTCAAAACTTGTTGTTTTCAGCAACTTTTTCTAGAGAAATAAAAGAATTAGCATCTGGTATCTTAAGAAACCCAGTATTGGTTGAAGCTACTCCAGAGAATACAACAGCAGAGAAAGTTTCTCAAAAAGTATATCGAGTAGACAAAGGGCAAAAAACATCGTTACTTACTAAGCTTATATCAGAAGGTAATTGGAAACAAGTCTTAATATTTACTAGAACAAAGCACGGCGCAAATAAACTTACTAAAAAATTAATAGCAAGTAATATTTCTGCAGCAGCAATTCATGGGAATAAAAGTCAAGGTGCAAGAACAAAGGCCCTGGCGCAATTTAAGAGTAATGAAATAAGGGTTTTAGTAGCTACAGATATTGCAGCTAGAGGTTTGGATATTCCGTTATTACCTCACGTTATTAATTTCGAATTGCCAAATGTACCAGAAGATTATGTGCATAGAATTGGAAGAACAGGTAGAGCTGGAGCTGAAGGAGAAGCATTGTCTTTGGTTTGTATTGAAGAAATGGAATATGTACGTCAGATTGAGAAATTATTAAAGCAAAAATTTGAGACTGAAATTATTGAAGGTTTTGAACCTCAAAATAATGACGAACCTGGAAAACCAAATTCTAAAAAGCCTAAACAAAAAAATCATACTCCTAGAAACAGAAAGCAAGGAGAAAATAAAGCTGGTAGAAGTAGAAATGACAATAGGTCTTCGAGAAGAGACAGTAGTAAAAAACGATCTAGATAAAAAATATTTATTTGTGGTTCTAAAAGTGTAGAATTTCAGATTTTACTTGATTCAAGTATTTACTCATAAAATTCATATAACGAAAAACGCCTATCAATTAATTGATAGGCGTTTTTTAATACTAAAAAGTGTATATATTAGATAACTTTCACGTTTACCGCGTTCATTCCTTTTCTACCTTCTTGTAAGTCAAATTCTACATCGTCTCCTTCTCTAATCTCATCGATTAATCCAGAAATGTGTACGAAATGTTCTTTGTTTGTGTCTTCTTCAAGAATGAATCCGAATCCTTTAGATTCATTGAAAAATTTTACTGATCCTTTAGCCATTGTAATAATTTATTAAAATAATATTAGCCGCAAAGATAGTATTATAAAAAAATATGAACAACAAATTATAATCTTTTTTCACATAATATGTAATTTAATCATTTTGTAAAGGTTTGAAAATCAATTCTTATTGTAGTTTTTGTAAAGAAAAAACGATAAGCACACTCAGATTGTATAAAAAATAATGATTAAAAAGCTCGATTTTTTCTTTCTTTAAATGAGTACATTTGTTTCACTTAAAACTTGACCTAATGAAGTATCACACAATAAATAATCAACTTTTTGTAAAAAACAGAGCAAAATTTACTGCTCAGATGAAATCAAAGTCGATTGCAGTTTTTAATTCGAACGATGTTTTTACAACTGGTGCAGATAGCACATTGCCTTTTCATCAGCATAGAGATATTTTTTATTTAAGTGGTGTAGATCAAGAAGAAAGCATTTTGGTATTGTTCCCCGATGCTATCAATCCTAAACAAAGAGAAGTGTTGTTTGTAACAGAAACAAATGATCATATTGCTATTTGGGAAGGAGCAAAATTAACCAAAGAACACGCAACAAAAACTTCTGGAATTGAATCCGTGTATTGGTTGAGTGATTTTGATAAAGTGTTTTTTGATTTAATGACCGAAGCAGAAACTGTGTATTTTAACACCAATGAGCATTACCGTCAATCTGTTAAATTAGAAACTAGAGAAGATCGGTTTATCAAAAAAGTAAAAGAAAACTTCCCTGCACATAACTGGGCAAAAAGCTATCCAATTCTAGAAAGTTTAAGAGGTGTAAAAGAGCAAGAAGAAATTGACTTATTGCAAACAGCGTGCACTATTACAGATAAAGGATTTAGACGAATTTTAGGATTTGTAAAACCTGGCGTAATGGAGTATGAAATTGAAGCAGAATTTATGCACGAGTTTTTACGTAATCGCTCTAAAGGTTTTGCGTATACACCAATTATAGGTTCTGGGTATAATGCCTGTGTGTTGCATTATATAGAGAATAATCAAGAATGTAAAGCTGGTGATATGTTATTGATGGATGTAGGAGCAGAATATGCAAATTATTCTTCTGATATGACACGTACAATTCCTGTTTCTGGTAAATTTACAGATAGACAAAGAGCAGTGTATAATGCCGTTCATAGAGTGAAAGATGCAGCAACTGAGATGTTAATTCCTGGAACTATCTGGGCAGAATATCACAAGGAAGTAGGTAAAATAATGACTTCAGAATTGCTAGGATTGGGATTGATAGATGCAGCAGATGTGCAAAATGAAGATCCAAATTGGCCAGCGTATAAAAAATATTTCATGCACGGAACTTCGCATCATATGGGCTTAGATACTCATGATTATGGCGCCTTAAAAACACCAATGAAAGCCAATATGGTTTTTACTGTTGAACCCGGAATATACATTCCAGAAGAAAATATGGGAATTCGTTTAGAAGACGATGTTATAATTCAAAAAACTGGATCTCCATTTAACTTAATGCAAAATATTCCTATTGCTGCAGATGAGATTGAAGATTTGATGAATCAATAATCAAATGAGATAAATAAAAGTTAAAGCGGGTGAAAACTCGCTTTTTTTATGGAAAAAAAAGTAGATTCGCAGCTCTCAATTAATTCATGGTAAAAAACCCAAGCAGAAAAAAACAAGCTAAAGTCCTACGTGGTTTTAGAAAAGTACATCGAACAATGGGTGCAACCTTGTTTGTTTTCTTTTTTGTTATTTCTGTAAGCGGACTTTTATTGGGTTGGAAAAAAGACAGCTTCGGAGTTTTGCAATCTAAAACACAACAAGGAACTGCTACAAGTTTTAAACTATGGTTGCCCTTAGATAGTTTAAAAAACAAGGCGCTGTTTTATGTGCAAAAAGAGATTGAAAATAGCCAATTCCTAGAAATAAAAAGGATAGATGTTAACGAAACTAAAGGCGTTGTAAAATTTGTTTTTACTGATTATTACGGTGTTCAATTAGATGGCGCCACTGGAGATTTGTTATTGCTAGAAAGACGCTATTCTGATCTTATTGAAGAATTGCATGATGGTTCTGCATTAGACACATATTTTAGAACTTCTGGCAATCCTATTAAATTGATATATACTACAATAATGAGTATTGCTTTATTATTGTTTACCGTTACAGGTTTTTGGCTTTGGTTAGGCCCAAAAAGAATGCGAAGAAGACCCTAAAAAAAAACCTCTCAAATTTGAAAGGTTTAGTTTATCTCTTTTGTGTGAAAATTTATTCTTTGTCTTTATTACAATTACATACTTGTCTTTCTGGATGTTTCTCGTCATAAACTTGGTACCCCCAGCAATTTGGACATTGTGTATTGTTTTCTTTCATAATTGGTGCTTTTTATTGTTGATAAAAATTGATTTACGAAGGGTTAGTCGTAAAATTTTTAAAAACATTCACAAGGATAAAAATTAATATCGCTGGTAACACCCAACCCAAACTAAATTCAGAAAGTGGAATGTAACTTTGAATGCCTGTTAGGCTTTCTGGGGTGATGATAAACTTTAGAAAATCTGGAATACTAAATAAGAAAGTGACCCCAACAACGGCTTTAAATACAGTAGGAGATGCTATTCTTTCAGGTAATACATTTAGTAAAATTAATATGATGGTTATTGGGTAAATAAACATCAACACAGGTAGTGCAATTACAATAATATAATGCACATCAAATTGCCCAATTAGAATACCTAATAAACAACCAATAATAGCAGTAATGGTATATGCTTTTTTAGAATTGTTAAAGAGACCTCTAAAGTAATCAGCAGTACCCGTTACAATTCCAACTCCAGTTGTAAAACACGCTAAGGCAACTAACACACTTAAAAAAGTAGTACCAACATTTCCTAAGGTTTGTGTGCTAAGACTTGATAAAATTTCTGTTCTGCTTGCTTCTTCAGCAAAAGTTGCGCTAAACTGTACTCCGCTATAAATCAAACCGGCATAAATAATAAGTAAACCAATTCCAGCTACAATTCCGGCTTTAGAAATGAGTTCTTTTTTGAGTTTAAAAGAAGTACCCTTTTTAAAGTTCATAGAAATCACCAAAACGCCACCAACAACAATAGCTCCAATGGCATCAAATGTTTGATACCCTTCTAACAATCCACTTACAAAAGGGGTCTCAAAACTAGATGGGTTTATGGCAGTTGGAGTTGTAGAAATACCAACAAAAATAACTGCTAGTAAAATAATGATGATAAATGGTGTTAGGTATTTTCCTATTAAATTTAAGATTTTAGAACGATTCATTACAAAAACAAAAACCAACGCAAAATAGATAGTACTTGTTAGTAGAGATGATGTTCCTAAAAAGGGTGCAATTGCCATTTCATGAGTAACTGAAGCAGTTCTAGGTGCTGGTAATGTAATAGAAATTACGTAGACAATTAAACAATACACAAAACTGAAAGTTGGCGAAACCTTTTTACCAAAGTCATACATAGTTCCTTGTAAACGCGCATGGGCCATAATTCCGATAATTGGAATAATAACTGCAGTCACAAAAAAACCAAGTGTAACAATACTCCAGCTTTCGCCAGATTGCACTCCTAAAAACGGAGGAAGAATTAAATTCCCTGCGCCAAAAAACATTGAGAACAAGGCAAATCCAGTGATAAAAATCTCTTTTGTTTTATTCATTTACGAACGTTTCTTAAGAAGTAAAATAATGAAGTTACTCATAATGTAGAGTAAGGAAATAGCGATTAATAGAAATTTGAATATCGCAAAATAATAGGCTACAGAAACCCATAATTCTTGATGTCGACCAATTAGTAACTTTATTAAACTTACGTTTTCAATAACATCAAAAACAGCAACATAAAACATAGACCATATTAATACCTCACCTAATTTGTAAAAGGATTTTCCAAGCCATAACCTTACATTCAATTTATGAATTAAGAGGGCAATGAATAACGAATATATAAATAAAAACAAAAAGTCATAACCTAAACTTAACCCTGCATATGTTCTTGATAAATTAGACCAAGAATCAAGAATTTCATTTGATCTTTCTAAGGTTTTTGACAATTCAAAAGAAACGATTCCAAACTCTGCAGTTTCATTGACTAAAAAACGATCAAAATATCGCATTACAACTATTGAAATCAATAAAAAATAAAACAACGTATAGGTGAGTTTTTTCTCTACATTCTTTGTCAAGTTTCTAAAGGGTGATGCGAACATTTTGAATCTTTAATTAGGTTTTGCTCACTAAAGATACATATTTTTGTGTGATGCAAAATTTTATCTTTTACAAAAACACAAAAATCTCTTTTTCAGTCAAAGGAAAAGGAGCTTCAATTATTTTATTACACGGGTTTTTAGAGAACTCAACCATGTGGGATTCTGTTGCCGATTCGTTGTCTAAAAGCAATAGAGTTATTTGCATTGATTTATTAGGTCATGGTAAAACAGAGTGTTTGGGGTATGTACATACTATGGAAATTATGGCAGAAGCAGTAGCCGCAGTTTTAGCACATTTAAAAATTAGAAAATCTGTTTTTGTAGGGCATTCTTTAGGTGGTTATGTAGCCTTGGCTTTTGCAGAGAAAAACCCAGATAATATAAAAGGGTTGTGTTTAATGAATTCTACTACAAGAGCAGACGATGCTATTCGAGTAGATTTAAGAACTAGAGCAATTGAAGCAGTAAAAACCAATTATAAAACCTTGGTGAAATTATCTATTGAAAACTTGTTTAGACCTAAGAACAGAACACTGTTTAAAGATGAAATTAAACTGATAAAAGCAGAAGCGTTGAAAACACCTTTACAAGGATATATTGCTGCTCAAGAAGGAATGAAAATTAGAAACGACCGAGAAGTGTTATTGCATTTTTCACCCTATAAAAAGATGTTGATTCTTGGAAGGAAAGACCCAGTATTAGATTATAAAGACCTGCTCGATCAGGTGAAAAACACAGAAGTTGAAGTTGTTGAGTTTCCTGATGGACATATGAGTCATATTGAGAATAAAGAGGAGTTAATTATCACGTTAAAACAATTTGTAAAGTAAATAAAAATAGATGAAAAGAAAGAACATTGTATTTATTGCAAAAAGCTTAGATGGGTTTATCGCTGGAAAAAATAATGAGCTTGATTGGTTAGAGATGATTCCGAATCCTGAACACAACGATTTAGGTTTTGATAGCTTAATGAATGAAATTGATGCCATTGTAATGGGAAAAACCACATTTGAAACTGTACTTGATTTTGGAGGAGAATGGCCTTATAAAAAGCACATATTTGTGTTGAGTAATTCTTTAAAAACAGTTCCAGAAAATTTACAAGAAAAAGTGACGTTATTAAAAGGGACAGTTCAAGAAATTCTAAAAACTATTCATGTAAAAGGATTTTACAATTTATATATTGATGGCGGAAAAACGGTTCAGAATTTTCTAAAAGAAGATCTAATAGATGAGCTTAGAATGACTACGATTCCGGTTCTATTAGGAGAAGGGATTTCATTGTTTGATACGTTGCCAAAATTATTAGAATTTTCACATGTCAAGACTGAAGTATTTCTAGGCCAATTGGTGCAAAGTTCTTATGGCAGAAAGAGGTAGTGAAGAATTACTAGAAAATAATCCACAAAAAAACTCGCAACCATTAATTGCGAGTTTTTTTATGAGTTATAATTACTTTAGTCTTCTTTCAGTGCATTCCAACCTTGTGCTTTTAGCTCCATTTCTTGCCCTGCTCTTGTTATCAAATTCTTTCCTTGGTTTTCTGCAGTTATATGCCCAATTATAGAAAAATTTGGATTTCCTTTTATCTTGTCAAAATCTGCAATAGGTACAGTAAATAGCAATTCGTAATCTTCACCACCACTTAAAGCAATCATAGTAGAATCCATCTTAAACTCTTCTGAAGTAGAAATAACTTGTGGGTCCAATGGTAATTTATCTTCGTAGATTTTACAACCTACTTTAGATTGCGAACAGATATGCATAATTTCTGAAGATAATCCGTCAGAAATATCAATCATAGAAGTTGGTTTAACTTTTAATTCTTTTAAAAATCCAGCAACATCTTTACGTGCTTCTGGTTTTAATTGACGCTCTATTAAATAAGTATAGTTATCTAAATCTGGTTGGTTATTTGGGTCAACTTGAAATACTTGTTTTTCTCTTTCTAATACTTGTAGTCCTAAATATGCTGCACCTAAATCTCCAGTTACAACAATTAAGTCAGATTCTTTTGCTCCATTTCTATACACAACATCCTCTTTGTCAGCTTTACCGATTGCGGTAACAGAAATCAGCATTCCTTTCGTAGAAGAAGTTGTATCTCCTCCAATTAAGTCTATACTGTATGTTTCACAAGCTAATTGAATTCCGGCATACAATTCTTCAATTGCTTCTAGCGGAAAACGGTTAGAAACAGCAATAGAAACGGTTATTTGCTCTGCAGTTCCGTTCATAGCATACACGTCAGATAAATTAACCATTACCGCTTTGTAACCCAAATGCTTTAAGGGCACATAACTCAAGTCAAAATGAACGCCTTCTACTAATAAATCGGTAGTAATTAGGGTCTGTTTTTCTGAAGCATCTAACACAGCGGCATCATCTCCAACAGCTTTTACAGTTGATGAATGTGATACATTAAAGTGTTTTGTTATATGCTCAATTAATCCAAACTCTCCTAGTTCAGACAACGATGTTCTATCTTGGTTTTTATCTTCTAACATGCGGCAAAGGTACGGCAAATCTTAGAATTAAAAAGAAAGATAAAATAGAAAATATAGGTGTTAAAAAACGTGGTACTTTTTGAAAAAGCACCACGTTTAAGTATGTAATTTAGTTATTTTAAAGTATAATATTTAAAAACAGGATATGCTACCGTTTTAGAATCTACACCTTGAGATTTTAAATAAGTATCAAAGAAATTCCAAGTAACTAAACCGTCGTCAGATTGTGGTTCTAACATGTAGAAAGCCAAATTTGTTAATGGTTGCGCCATGTCTATCCAATAATCTCCTTTTTTAAAAGTTCTTTTTGCAACTACATATTCTCCTTTTACAGTGGCCATATTGTGTCCTTCAAATTTGCGTCTAGCATTTTTTAATTCTTCAACCATAAACACTTCTCCAGTTGCTTTTTTACGTCTTTTTAATTCGGTAACTTTTATCCCTTGTTTTCTTAGATGTTCTACAATAGGTTTCATTGATTTTGGTAAAAAATAACCTCTTGGTAATGTTGTGCTGACTGTAGCATCAAATTTTGATAAGTTGGTTACATTTTTTACATCAATAATTTTCCCTGAACGGATATAACTTTTCTTCCCTTTTGAGTTGATATAAGGCGTATAATCATAAGTTCTATAATTAGGTATCTTTTTATCTAAGGCAACCATTTTAAAACGAACTCCTTTTGTTACTTTTCCTGCATTTTCAATCACGTTATTGATAGCGTCTTTTTCTGCTTGTACATTAATTGCCATCAATTCTTTTCCGTTCTTGTGTGTGAATTCTAAAATTTCAGCCACAAAACCATAAGTACCATTCATACGTTGGTAAAAACGATCGTGTGCAAAAGACTCACTTAAAATCCCGATTTTATTACGCAACCCCATTTGGTTCACCAAATACCTTGGATGATGATTGTAGGTGTAAATTGCAGTTGGAGGCCAACCTTGTCTGGTAGAATAGTATCCGTAAGGGCCAATTTTCACTTTGTAGTTTTTATCAACGTTTTTAGTCACCTCTGGAAATAATACGTTCCAAGTAAAATCATAAGGTGCTTTTTCTCCAGCAGAATGATAACTTGGTGCATATGTAATTCCGTATCCATGCCAAGTACCATTTGTAGTATGCAAATCTACCAACATTTCTGGATTCCATTTGTTCAACACATTCTGAATTAATCCGTTCGTCTCCAGTCCTTCCATTTTAATTCCGTCTCTGTTCAAATCTAATCCTTGACTGTTAGCTCTGATTCCAACTTCAACAGGACTATCTTCTTGAGAAGGTCTTCTTCCTTTTTTCATTTTATCGTTAGAATCTGTATTGTAAATTGGCGCAAATATGATGATTTGATTGTCTAACAAATGTTTTTTGCCTCCTAATAAAATATCACGCATTATTTGTTGAACAATTTCTTTTCCTTCTACTTCACCAGAATGAATATTTCCTTGAATGTACAAAACTGGTTTTCCAGATGCTATTGCTTCGGCAGGTGATGATACTTTAGGGTTTGCTAATACAACAACCGGAATTTTCTTTCCTTCTTTACTTGTAGCCATATACTCTAAGTGCAGTAAATCAGATCTTTTTTGCAATGCAGTTATGTAAGACATTACATCTGCATAGGTAGATGTTTTTTGGTAATTTGATTTAACAGGAACTGTAATTAATTCGTTTGGCCATGCTTTTTGTTGTGCAGAAAATTGTAGCGCTATTAAGCACAAAAATGCAGTGATAATATGTTTCATTCGGTTCGTTTTTTGATTGGAATAAAAGTAAGTCTAAATCTTTGTTAATAAGGTTTGTGGTGTTTTTTTAACAATTCGTTAACAAATCTAGTTGTGAACTGTTATGTTCTAAAAAGAGTAAAAAACAGAAAAAGTAAGGAAAGAGTAAAAAATCATTTGTAATTTTAAGCCTTAAAATTTTAATAAGATGAGAAAGCACAGAAATATTCCCTATTCAATTTTAGTTGTAGTAACAGTTTTTTTAACAATAATTGGATGCTCTAAAGAGCAAGTGGCTACAGATCTTGAAGTACCTTCAAACAGAAAAATTTGTACAAATGGTTTAGCAGGGATTTATCCTTGTGATGGTTATGATATGATGGCAAAAATTTCTTTAGAAACATTAAACGCAGAAATGGCAAATGATTCTTGGGGTTGGGTAGATCCAATAAATGATAAAGAGTACGCTATTGTTGGATTGGATAATGGTACTGCATTTATAGATGTTACAGATACAGAGAATCCTATTTACTTGGGGAAACTACCAACAGCAACTGTTAATAGTACTTGGAGGGATATTAAAGTGTATAAAGATCATGCTTTTATTGTTAGTGAAGCTAGCAATCATGGAATGCAAGTTTTTGATTTAACAAAATTAAGAGATGCAGTAAACAATTTACCGAGAACTTTTACTGTTGACACTCACTTTACTGATTTTGGAAGTGCCCATAATATTGTAATAAATGAAACTTCTGGATATGCATATCCAGTTGGAACTAGTAAAAGTGGTGTGTACAAAGGAGGTCCAATATTTATCAATATTAACGACCCTAAAAACCCAGTAAATGAAGGCGGGTGGGGATCTGATAATTACAGTCATGATGCACAAGTTGTAAACTATAATGGTCCAGATACAGATTATACAGGAAAAGAAATATTGATTGGAAGCAATGAAAATGAAGTAGTAATTGTTGATATTACAGATAAATTAAATCCTGTAAATATTTCTAAGATATCATATTCTAATGTTGGATATACGCATCAAGGATGGTTTACAGAAGATCAAAAACATTTTATTTTAGGAGATGAATTAGATGAACGTAAAGTAGGTTTCAATACTAGATCAATTATTTTTGATTTTACAGATTTAGACAATCCAAGTTTTAAATTCACCTATTCTGGACCAACATTGGCAATAGACCATAATGGCTATGTTAAAGAAGATACTTATTATTTAGCAAACTACACAGCAGGTGTTCGTTTTATTGATATTAGCGGAATAGGAAGTGGTACAATGACAGAAGTAGGTTATTTTGATACTTATCCAGATAATGATGGAGCAAATTTTGATGGAACTTGGAATGTGTATCCGTATTTAAAAAGCGGTAATATTATAGTTAGTGATATTAATAGTGGACTATTTATTGTAAGAAAATCAGGGAGCTAACTGTGAGAACTCTTAGTCTTTTACTGTGTTTTTTTACATTGCTTAGCACCATTAGTTGCAGTAAAAAACCTGGTGTTGAGTTGCCAATAAACGCTCCACCTGTTCTTTTTGTTAAAACGTTTGGAGGGTCTAACAACGAATCAGCAAAAAGTATTGTAAAAACCTTAGATGGTGGTTATGCTGTTTTTGGGTACACTCAAAGTATTGATGGAGACATACCTACAACTAAATCAACTGTACAGTATGATTTATGGTTGCTGAAATTTGATGCTCAAGATAGTTTACAATGGCAAAAAACTTTTGGAGGATCTAAAGATGATAAAGGCTATAAAATAATTACTACTTCAGATGGTGGCTATGTCATTATTGGATCTAGTAAAAGCAATGATTTTGATCAAAGTGTTAACAATGGTTTTGAAGATGTTTGGGTGTTGAAATTAAATGCTGCAGGAATTTCTGAATGGAAGACAACCACAGGGTTTTTAGGAACAGATGTTGGATATTCGATTATTCAAACAACAGACGGCGGTTATTTTTTGGGGAGTATTATAGATGTAACAGCATCTGGAGGACTTGGAAATAATAAGACAACTAAGAAACAGCGCCATGCAGGAGGAGATTATTGGGGAATTAAATTGTCTTCTACAGGAGCTATAGAATGGCGAAAATATTTTGGTGGAAAAAACACAGATACCTGTTACGATGTTGTTGAAACTTCTGATGGATACATAATGATTGGTTCTTCAGATAGTGTAGATGTAGATATAAATAACAATAAAGGAGGATATGATTTTTGGGTTGTAAAAATAGACAAGTCAGGGAACCTACTTTGGGAAAAATCTCTAGGAGGAAGCGAAATAGATGAAGCCTATCAAATTGTAAAAACAGACGACGGTAATTTTTTACTGGTTGGAGAAACCAGAAGCTCAAATTCTGATATCACAAGTCAATATGGTGGTGCAGATGTTTGGGTGGTTAAAATAAATAACTCAGGAAATATTATTTGGCAAAAAAACTACGGAGGAACAAGTTTTGATGTTGCCAGAGCTGTAGTTGTTTCTAATGATGGAAATTATTTAATAGCGGGAAGTACTCGAAGTTTAGATATTGACGTTTCAGAGAATAATGGAGTCAATGATGTTTGGGTATTAAAAATAGACACTAAAGGTTCTATTCTTTGGCAAAAGTCTATTGGAGGTTCTGATGTTGATTTTGCACATGATATTGAAGAATTAGAGGATGGAAGTATTGTTATTGTTGGAGAAAGTAACAGTAATGATAAGCAAGTAATAACCAATAAAGGGTTTACAGACTTGTTGTTAATAAAAATGAAATAAATGAAAAGAAGTGTAATCATTATATGTGTGTTGCTGTTTTGTGCGTGTACAAAAAAAGAAATAGCACCAACAAGTACAGTTGTGCGTATCAATTTCACACATAATTGGGATGGTACTTCTGTGTCAAATTCTGATTTTAATACCATACAATACACAAATGCATTTGGAACTAATTTAAGTATTGAAAAACTTCGATATTTAATATCAAACATTAGTTTTGAAAATCAAAATGGTAAAAAAACCATCGTAAAAGCATATCATTTAATAGATGTTTCTAAAGAGGAAACAATGAGCTTTACAACAGCTCTCGAAATTCCGGTTGGCATTTATAAAAATGTATCGATAACTTTTGGGTTTAACATTACTGACAATATTGATGGGGAATATATTGATTTAAATTCTGCTTCTTGGAATGTGCCAGGAATGTTGGGTGGAGGATATCATTTTATGCAGTTAGAAGGGAAGTTTACAGATGCAACGCCAACAGATATAGGCTATCAATACCATGTGATTAGAGCAGTAGATAGATCGGGCGCTACTCCAAGTTTTACAGAAACTTTTATTGAAAAAAACCTCGGAGAACTTGCTGTAAATCCTAATGCAGAGATAGAAATTAAGATGAATATTGCAGAGTGGTTTAAAAATCCAACAACTTGGGATTTAAACACACTTCATTCTATGTTGATGCCAAATTATAATGCTCAAATTTTAATGAATGGAAATGGACAAAATGTATTTAGTTTAGGTTCTGTAAATCCTTAATGATGATAAAAAAAATAGTACTCATATCGTTTTTTTTATGCTGTTTTTTTTCGTGTTCTAAAGGAGTAGGAGAAGAAGAGGTTTACGCTCCAATTTCTGCACCTTTAGAAATACCTACATTGTTTAAAAACTTAATTATTTCGCCAATAATACCATTTAATAACCCTCAAACTGTTGAAGGAATTTCCTTAGGGAAAAAGCTTTTTTTTGACCCAATTTTATCAGCAGATAATAGACAATCTTGTTCAAGTTGTCACGACCCAAAATTTGCTTTTACAGATGATAAACAATTCAGTGAAGGAATTGATGGACGTTTTGGAAATAGAAATTCGATGCCTTTATTTAATTTGGCCTGGAATTATGATGAAAAATTCTTTTGGGATGGGAGGTCAAATGGACTGCAAAAACAAGCATTAGAACCAGTAAAGGACCCAGTAGAAATGCATAATACTTGGGTAAACGCAATGGAATCTTTACAAAACAATTCAGAATATCCAGAGTTGTTTTTTGCAGCTTTTGGCACCAGAAAAATTGATTCGGTTTTGGTTACCAAAGCAATTGCTCAATTTGAAAGAACGCTAATTTCAAGCAATTCAAAATTTGATCAATACTTATTAGGAACTGCTACATTAACTTCTTCAGAATTGAATGGATTTAACGTGTTTATGGATGAAACCAAAGGAGACTGTTTTCACTGTCACGGAAGTGACAAAAACCCTTTATGGACAGACAATAGTTTTCATAATAATGGTTTAGATGCTCTAATTACAGATATTGGTCGTGCAAAAGTTACAGGAGACCCTACAGATAATGGGAAATTTAAATCTCCATCACTTAGAAATTTGGCATTTACAGCACCTTATATGCACGATGGTCGTTTCTCTACTTTAGAAGAAGTGATCAATCATTATAGCGAAGGGTTAAAGAACTCTCCTACAATAGATCCTTTAATGAAAAAAGTTTCATCTGGAGGAGTGCAATTAACTACCCAAGAAAAGACTGATTTAAAAGCTTTTTTACTGTCTTTATCTGACTCTGAATTTATAAGTAACCCTGCATTTCAAGAGTAATAATTAATATTTATTTCACTATTCATTAATATGATGTTAGGTTCTATAGAAAAGTAGGACTTATATTGTATATTTGCACCCAATTTAGATTTAATCTATTTAAAATTATGATAAAAGTTTCAG
>MAAC01012177.1_pt1 | contig 23358 bp, 23 predicted proteins | sample 1115981 | NCBI WGS metagenome assembly MAAC01 (sample SAMN04961126, study PRJNA320927) | seawater metagenome | isolation source: sample BD02T64 sea water enriched with oil for 64 days | place: USA:Gulf of Mexico | collected 2013-07-27
TGGAGCGGGGGGGAATCGAACCCCCGTCCAAAAAGCCTACATCCTCGGTACTACATGCTTAGTCGCTTATTTATTTAACCAATTAGACGCCAAGCGACAGGCTTCGTCATGGTGAGCTTGATACTATTTCGCGGTTCAGCCTCAAGCGTGCTTCCCTCGCTAACCTATTTGGGGTGACCATCGATCCTCTAACCAATAGGTGAGATTTCAAGGCGATGGCTAGCCTAAGCGGCTAGTGCGAACGTATCGTCGTTAGCAATTATTGTTTTACGGCTTTTTACCAGGCAAACCGCCCCTGGGCATGCACCTTGGGTTTCGTGAATCTTGTCGAATCCTAGATCCGCCCCAAAGTTTTACTTTTCAATTCATAGGCTATACAAACCTATTAATCACATTATACAACGCTTAATTTGAATAGACAACGTGGTATTTTTTAACCACTTATCAAACAAACTAACGGTCCAAGTTTTTATTTTTCATTATACGCCCTTTATCAACAGCCCATTCTCTGTCTTTTATGTCGGAGCGTTTGTCATGATCCTTCTTACCTTTACCCAGACAAAACTCAAGCTTTACCCAACATTGTTTCCAGTACATAGCTGTTGCAATTAAAGAGTAACCGTCACGTTCAACAGCCGCAATGATTTTTTCGAGCTCTCTACGGTTAAGTAATAATTTTCTATCACGGTTCGGATCACATACAACGTGACTAGAAGCAGCATTAAGCGGCGTTATTTCAGCACCTAATAAATAGGCTTCTCGGTCTTTAATATGTACGTAACAATCAGAAATGTTTACTTTACCACTTCTAATACTTTTAATTTCCCAACCTTGTAAGCTCATTCCGCCTTCATACTTGTCGGTTAAGCTATAGTTGTGTCTCGCCTTTTTATTTAAAGCGATAGTATTACTGTTGGAACTTTTTGATTTTTTCTTTGCCATTTTTTTTCCAGATGTCTCTATAAATAAGAGTTTTGCTCTTGCTTTGTCATCCTTTATAGTAAAAATGACACAGTAAACGGCAGTTATTATACGTAGAATGCTACGCTTTTATATGAGAATTTTACTATTAACAGAAAAATTACTAGATTTATACCAAACCAAATAAGTTTCTTCCCAACTCAGAGCTTTATTTGAAAGACAAGAACAAATAAAATTTGTGATGTTCTAGTCACTCTAAATCAAACAAATTTGTGCCGTTATTGTGCTACAAATGAGCTCCCAAGGGCGAGTTTAAAAGGCTTCTATGCTGCGTTATTGATTTTGATAAGGGAGCAACCATTTTCAGCAATAAATGCCTTGCCTATAAGCCTTTTAATTCTCGCTGAGAGAGAACAAACTTAATTGGATTGGTATAATGCGCTTGGTGGTATGTTTTGGTATGATATTGCCAATTTTTTATTGAGGTAAAACGCAGAATGCCATCCATAAGTCGTAGTGCACTGGTTATGTACAGTACTGAGCAAATGTATCAATTAATTAATGATGTTCTTGCTTACCCTCAATTTTTACCTGATTGTAGTAATAGTAAAATAATTTCTCAAGATGAAAGCTCTGTAACAGCGTCATTATTGGTGTCTAAAGCAGGTTTGAAAAAGTGGTTCACAACAAAAAATACTCTAGTATCTAATCAACAAGTGACTTTAACGCTCGTAGATGGACCCTTTAATAGATTACAAGGGCATTGGTTACTCACCCCAATATCAGAAGAAGCTTGTAAAGTTAGTTTAGAACTTGAATATGAGTTTTCAAATAGAATGTTTGATCTTGCCTTTGGTCGTGTTTTTAATCATATGACGAATAATATGGTGCAGGCATTTACTCAACGAGCTAAGCAAGTATATGGAGTTAATAGCTGAAATGGACACAACAGAAACAAATAACGCTACAATTCAAGTTGAAGTTGTTTATGGTTTAGCACATAAACAAAAGCTATTATCTTTGCCCGTTAGTGCAGGGATAACGGTTGAGCAAGTTATTATTGAATCAGGGATTTTATCGCTTTTTACAGAAATTGACTTAAAAGAAAATAAAGTAGGTATTTGGAATAAAGCAGTAAAGTTATCACAGCTTGTAGAAGACTTAGATCGAATTGAAATCTATCGTCCTTTAATTGCTGATCCCAAAGAAGTAAGAAAGCGTAGAGCTGAAAAGGCAAAGCTTGAGGGCAGGGCCGATAAAACAACAGGTGGCCGGGTAAACCCTTTAGCTAAAAAAACTTAATAGCGTTGAAAGAATAACTCGTATATTCCTATAGGAATATACGAAATAAAAACGGCATTGTTGCCGTTTTTTATTGGGTAACCTTTTTTAGTGACCATTACGCTGGCTCTGCTTTTTATTACTTGGTCTCACTATCGTCTGTAGATACAGGAGCATTAAAAGGGGTGTTAAAGTTTTCTGATAATTCAAAGTCACCGTCAGCCGATATTAATTTATCATCTTCGAATTTTATAGTGAAACTTTTTTGCAAATCTAATTTCTTGCTCTTACCTGATTTGAAACGATAAACATAGTTCCAAGTGTTGTGATCAAAAGTATCAATTAGTACCGGGCTACCAAGAATAAATTTAACTTGTTCTTTAGTCATACCTATTTGTATTTTATCTATACTCTTTTGTTCAAGATAATTTCCTTGTGGGATATCAATACGGTACACCCAGCTTGAACAAGCAGAAAGCGATAGAGCAATGGTTATAATAGTGGTACGGAGCAACATGAAATTTTACTTTCCTTTAGTACAAGTGAGTACAAGTTAATACAACTTAAAGTTAGCACTCCAGTAATAACACTTGAAGTGTGAGCAGGGATAATAACTAAGCATGGCTATAGATACAAAATTATTTTTCATAATTTTGCTATTACTTGTCAACTTGCCAATAATTCCTGCGCATTAGCTAAGCTATGTGCTGATATTTTATCGCCTGCGAGTAATCGCGCTATTTCTTGGATGCGATTTTTCTCACTTAGTTCCGTTACTTTTGTTTCAGTGTGCTCACCATCTGTTAATTTACTAACAAATAGTTGTTGATGCCCTTTGCAAGCAACTTGCGGTAAATGGGTAACACAAATTACCTGAGTGTTTAGCGCCAATTGCTGTAATTTTTTTCCTACCATTGCAGCTGTAGGGCCACTTATACCAACATCTACTTCATCAAAAATGAGGGTAGGGGTAACAACCTTATCCGCTAAAATAACTTGCATTGCTAAGCTTATTCGAGACAACTCACCACCAGAAGCGACTTTGTTCATTGCTTCTAAGGACTGCCCTGGATTTAAACTTACTTGAAAATCGATTTTGTCAAAACCGTTTGCTGAAATATTCATTAATACATTTTTAGAACTGCTATCAGTATCATTACTCTTTTGCTCTATAGCGATGTGAAACTGTCCATGTGGCATATTGAGTTCTTGCATACTCATCGTAATGAGTTCACTTAAGGCATTGGCTGCCTGAGTTCTTGATGATGATAAAGAAATTGCTGCATCGTGATAATATTGCTGAGTTTTTGAAATTTCATCTATAATTGAGTTTATTCTAGAGTCATCATCAGATATTGCGGTTAATTCTTGTTTTAACTCTTGATGAAAAGAAACGAGGTTTTCAGGAGGTAAACTGTGTTTTTTGGCAAGTTGCAAAGCCGTGGAATAGCGCTCTTCAATCAGAGAATAAGCTTGGGGATCTAGTTCAAGCTCTTGATAATAGTGCTTAAGATCTACGCTGGCTTCTTCAAGTTGTAATTGAGAATCATTAAGGATAGATGCTACATCGTTCAGTCTAGTATCAACTTTGGCTAAAGAGCTGATATTTTCGCTACATTGTCTAAGCAAGTCTAATACGTTATAGCGCTCATCTTCAGCCAGTGTTTGTAGTGACTGTAAAGTTGTATCAAGTAAGTCTTGGGCATTGGAATGACGTTTATAATCACTTTCAAGTTCTTGAAATTCATTTTCTTGTAAGGAAAATTCATCTAATTCTATTACTTGATATTGAAGTAGTTGTCGCTGTGCTTCACGCTGTTGTTTATTTTGCTGTAATAAGGTTAGTTCTTTGTTCAGTTTATGCCATTGTTGATAATAGTGTTTTACTTCATCAATAAGTGGTTTGTGGTCGGCGTATTCATCAACAAGTTTACATTGCTGACTTGATTTTACTATCAGTTGGTGATCATGCTGTCCATGAATATTGATGAGTAACTGGCCTATCTCTTTAAGTTGTACCAAAGGAACCTGACTACCATTGATATAGGCTTTAGAGCGGCCCTCAGCTGAAATAACTCGCCGTAATATACATTCATTACTCGATTCTAGTAATAAATCATGCTGGGTTAACCAATGCTGTGCGCAAATATTGTTTTGTGTTTCAAAAGTAGCAGCTAGCTCGGCTTTTTTACTGTTAGGGCGAACAACATTAGTCGTTGCGCGCTCACCTAGGCAAAGGCCTAAGGCATCTATTGCGATTGATTTACCTGCACCTGTTTCGCCGGTAATAGTGGTCATGCCCGATTGCCAATCAATATCTAGTGAACGCACAATGGCAAAGTTTTGAATGTTTAGTTGTAAAAGCATAATGCAACACCAACCTACTGTATAAATAACTACCTGTTAATTTATACAGTAAATTTGTTTTTTGCAAGGTATTTCTGATGAATAGTATAAAAATAGTACTAATTATTTACTTGCTAATTAGTTATTCTCAACGGTTAACTTATCAGTAGTGACTAATAAAGTTTGTTACCCCAGCTTAGTTTATTACGTAATACCGTAAAATAATTATGGTCAAGGGGGTGTACCAAGCGAATGGTGCATTCGCTTTTTCTGATGATGACTTCATCTCCAGGCATGACAGCAAGAATTACATGACCATCACAGCTTACTTGTAAACTTTCCTGATTTTCATTAGCTAATATTAGTTTAATTTCACTATCACCATCAACGACAATGGGTCGGCTAGTTAATGTATGTGGAAACATAGGCACTAAAGATAGTGCATTTAAATTAGGTGTTAAAATAGGGCCGCCAGCAGACATTGAGTAGGCTGTTGAACCTGTGGGTGTTGAAATAATCAAGCCATCAGAACGCTGGCTAAACATAAAGCAGTCATCAATATAAACTTCAAACTCTATCATGCTTGCTACTTTACCTGCATGCAGCACCGCTTCATTAACTGCACTATTCGAGCTTTTTAGTTTACCGTGTCGGTAAACTTCTGCTTCGATAATAAAGCGCTGTTCCGAACGTGATTTACCGGCTAAAATTTGCGCTAAAGGCTCAATGATATCGTCCGGTGAAAGGTCAGTTAAAAAGCCTAAATTACCTCGGTTTACACCAATAACTCCTATATCAAAACAAGCTAAAACTCTTGCTGCACCTAACATATAGCCATCACCACCCACCACAATGGCTAAGTCTGCTTGTTCGCCAATGTCAGTTAATGAGCAAGTGGTCATTTTTTTAATGGCAATTGAGCTAGCGACGGAGTTTTCGACCAATACCTGATAATTATTATCGGTTAAATACTGATGTAAGGCGGTAATTGTCGCATTAGCACCTTGATGATTGGGCTTACCGATAAGTCCGATTGTTTTAAATTGTTGAGCCATAACAAATATTTCGTAGTTTTAATCTCTATAGGGGAAGTTTCCCCCTATTTACATGGCTTGTAAAGTTCACTTTTGATAAAATGTTTTTAATTTAGTTTTAAATTCAACTTGAATCAAACAAGCTAGACCCCATAATTAGCAACAATGTTAAAGTTTACCTAGATTTAATCGGAGTTTTTCATGACAACAGAGTCAACCACCAATAATGCAGATCAAGAGATCTCACCTGAGCAATTAGCAGATGAAATAGTACAACAAGCTGAAGAGCAAGTAGAGGAACAACATGAGCATGCGCATGAAGTAATTAGTGCGGAGCAAGAGCGCATTAATGAATTAGAGTTAGCTGTTGCCACTGCACAAGCTACTGTTAGTGACCAAAAAGACTCAGTTATTCGTGCTAAAGCTGAAGTTGACAACATTCGTCGTCGTGCTGCACAAGATGTGGAAAAAGCGCGTAAGTTTGCGCTAGAGAAATTTGCGGGTGAAATGTTAACTACAGTTGATAACTTAGAGCGTGCTTTACAAAGTATCGATAAAGATGATGAAAGCAAAAAAGGTGTTATTGAGGGAATTGAATTAACGCTACAAGGTCTACTTGCGTCATTAGATAAATTTGGTGTTAAAGCTGTAGATCCACAAGATCAACCGTTTAACCCTGAATTGCATCAAGCGATGTCAATGCAAGAAGTACCTGATGTAGCACCAAATACTGTAATAGCAGTAATGCAAAAAGGTTATGAATTAAATGGTCGATTGATTCGTCCAGCAATGGTAATGGTTTCTAAAGCTGCACCTGTAGTAGATACTTCAGCATAGTAGCAAAGTCATCTTGTTACTGTATCGATCAATTTATGTGACAAAAGTACAGAGTGATTTTCGTTAACTCTGTGCTCTTTCCTCGAAATTAAATCATGTAGTTTAAAGTTGACTACTCTGTTTAAGTTCATTTAGCTGTAAATATAAAATCCGTTAATGTAATTAGTGGATTTTTTTTTGGTTTTAATACTTTGAATTCAGAATAAAAACACTTTTATTTACATTTTTCTATTGAAAAGTAATTTGCTGACCCCACTTACTATTTCAACAACAAATTAGATTTAACTTTTACTTAGGCCGTAATAAACGGCTTAATAATCAAACAATGAATAGGAGCTCCCAAGATGGGCAAAATAATTGGTATTGACCTAGGAACAACTAACTCATGTGTGGCTGTTTTAGACGGCGACAGTGTACGTGTTATTGAAAATGCTGAAGGTGACAGAACAACCCCTTCAATCATCGGTTATACAGCTGAAGGCGAAACATTAGTAGGTCAACCTGCTAAGCGTCAATCAGTAACTAACCCTGAAAATACTTTATATGCAATCAAACGTTTAATTGGTCGTCGTTTTGAAGATGAAGAAGTTCAACGTGATATTAAAATAATGCCATTTGGTATTGTTAAAGCGGATAACGGTGATGCTTGGGTTACTGCACGTGATAAAAACGTTGCACCACCACAAGTTTCTGCTGAAGTTTTAATGAAAATGAAAAAAACGGCAGAAGACTATTTAGGCGAAACAGTTACAGAAGCAGTAATTACTGTTCCTGCTTATTTTAACGATTCACAACGTCAAGCAACGAAAGATGCTGGTCGTATTGCAGGTCTTGATGTTAAACGTATTATCAACGAGCCAACTGCTGCAGCCCTTGCTTACGGCATGGACAAGCAAGAAGGCGACAAAGTTGTTGCAGTTTACGATTTAGGTGGTGGTACATTTGATATTTCAATCATTGAAATTGATGAAATGGACGGCGAGCACACATTTGAAGTACTAGCAACTAATGGTGATACGCATTTAGGTGGTGAAGATTTCGATAACCGTTTAATCAACTATCTTGTCGCTGAATTCAAAAAAGACCAAGGCATGGACTTAACGTCTGATCCTTTAGCAATGCAACGTTTGAAAGAAGCAGCAGAAAAAGCTAAATGTGAGCTTTCTTCAGCGCAACAAACTGATGTTAACTTACCTTATATCACTGCTGATGGTTCTGGCCCTAAGCATATGAACATTAAAGTAACGCGTGCTAAGTTAGAGTCTCTAGTTGAAGATATGGTTAAGGCTACATTAGAGCCGCTTAAAAAAGCGCTTAAAGATGCTGACTTATCAGTAAGTGACGTAAATGACGTTATCTTAGTTGGTGGTCAATCTCGTATGCCTATGGTTCAGAAAGCGGTAACTGATTTCTTTGGCAAAGAGCCACGTAAAGATGTTAACCCTGATGAAGCTGTAGCTTCTGGTGCAGCAATCCAAGCGGGTGTTTTATCTGGTGATGTAACTGACGTACTTCTTCTTGATGTTACGCCATTATCATTAGGTATTGAAACGATGGGTGGTGTGATGACTAAGGTTATCGATAAAAATACTACTATCCCAACTAAGCAATCGCAAACCTTCTCTACTGCTGATGATAACCAATCGGCAGTTACTGTACATGTTTGTCAAGGTGAGCGTAAACAAGCTTCAGCGAACAAATCTCTAGGTCAATTTAACCTTGAAGGTATTGATGCAGCACCACGTGGTACGCCACAAATCGAAGTAACTTTCGATATCGATGCTGATGGTATTTTGCATGTAACAGCAAAAGATAAAAATACTGGTAAAGAGCAAAAAATTACTATTAAAGCTTCTTCAGGCTTATCTGATGAAGAAGTAGAACAAATGGTAAATGACGCAGAAGCGAATGCTGAAGCTGATGCTAAATTTGAAGAACTAGTCACTGCACGTAACCAAGCTGATGGCATGGTTCATTCTACTCGTAAGCAAGTTGAAGAAGCGGGTGATGATTTACCAGCGGAAGATAAAGAAAAAATTGAAGCAGCATTAACTGAGCTTGAAGACGCTATTAAAGGTGATGATAAAGAAGCAATTGATGCAAAAACTCAAGCGCTAATGGAAGCATCTGCTAAATTAATGGAAATTGCTCAAGCCAAACAACAAGCTCAAGCTGCACCTGAAGGCGCAGAACAAGCAACTGATGCTGGCGCAGCGCCAGAAGATGATGTTGTTGACGCTGAGTTTGAAGAGGTTAAGGACGACAAGTAAGTCAGTTAAAAAGCTTGTTGCTAGTTAGCTCCATTACGACGTTGTCAGTACTCACTTGGTAAACCAAGCTCTGTGCTTCCGCCTTGTACTGAAACTGACTAGCTTAAAGCTTATTTAACTTTGCTTTATAACGTCTTTTTAAAGCGTCGATATTTCTCGGCGCTTTTTGTGTATAAGAAATCAGTAATTAATTTTTTAAATTGGTGCTGATTTTCTTGATTTTTTTCGGACTACTTCTAAAAAATGAAGAAAATTAGTCTCAATCAACTTGAAGTAAAGAAGATTTATGTCAAAACGTGATTATTATGAAACGCTTGGTGTTTCAAAAAGTGCTGAAGATAAAGAAATAAAAAAAGCCTATAAAAAGTTAGCGATGAAATTTCATCCTGATCGTACTCAAGGTGATAAAGCTAAAGAAGAAACTTTTAAAGAAATTCAAGAAGCTTATGAAATATTAAAAGACGATCAAAAACGTGCTGCTTATGATCAATACGGTCATGCTGCCTTTGAACAAGGTGGTCATGGCGGTGGTGGCGGTGGTCATGGCGACTTTGGTGATGCATTTGGTGATATTTTTGGTGATATCTTTGGTGGCGGTGGTCGTGGTCGCGGTGGTCGTCAATCACGTGCGCAGCGTGGCTCAGATTTACGCTATAACGTAGAGTTAAACTTAGAAGATGCCGTTAAAGGTAAAAGCTTAGAAATAAAAGTACCTACTTATGTTAGCTGTGAGCCATGTGATGGCTCAGGTGCTAAGAAAGGCACTAGCGCTAAAGCATGTAGTACTTGTCATGGTCATGGTCAAGTACAAATGCGTCAAGGGCTATTCGCCGTTCAGCAAACCTGTCCAACCTGTAGCGGTAAAGGCAAGGTTATTTCTAGCCCTTGTACTTCATGTCGTGGTCAAGGTCGTGTTGAAAAAACTAAAACCTTGTCAGTTAAGATTCCAGCAGGTGTAGATACCGGTGATAGAATTCGTTTATCTGGTGAAGGTGAAGCAGGTGAACATGGTGCTCCAGCGGGTGATTTATACGTACAAGTCAATGTGCGTGACCACGAAATTTTTGTTCGTGATGAAAATCATTTATATTGTGAAGTGCCTATTAGTTTTGTTACCGCAGCATTGGGTGGCGAGATAGAAGTGCCTACACTAGGCGGTAAGGTTAAACTTAAAGTACCAAAAGAAACGCAAACGGGCAAAATGTTCCGCTTACGTGGTAAAGGTGTTAAATCAGTACGTAGTTCTACTACAGGTGATTTAATGTGTAAAGTGGTACTTGAAACACCAATTAATTTATCTGGTGATCAAGCTGACTTATTACGTCAACTAGAAGAAAAAATGGGTAAAAGCAGTAAAAAGCATAGCCCAAAAGAAACAGGTTTTTTTGACGGCGTAAAAAAGTTTTTTGATGACCTAAAAAGTTAAAAATTAATTATTTAACTAAATAAAGACTCTAAAACAGCCAGAAAAAGATAATTCTTTTTCTGGCTGTTTTTTATCTAAAAATCAATGTTTTCTATTTTATTTTTATTTACGGAACGAAGCGAATAAGTGAGAAGAAAAAGTAATAGTATGGCAATTGAAAAGCTTCCTCCGTGGCTTACTTCAATAACCTCAATATAGGGCTCATCATAATCAGCACTTTCCAATGATAAAGCATATAAGGCATTACTGTCGTCAGAGCTATAACTTGCGACAAGATCGCTATAACCTACTTGGTATAAATCAATTAATATATCGTAGTGATCTGCAGAATAACCGGATACAAAAGTAGTTATAACTTCATATTCATCTAAGTCAGTCTCGCCTTCTATGAGAAAGTTATCAGTGGTGTAGTAATGTGTCCAAGGACCGCCATTTTTACTTATATATAATAAAGCATACACTTCACCTAATTGACTTGGGGTGTAGCTATAAATGTCAGCATCAAAACTAACGCTAAAAGTTTGGTAAAAACCATCACTGTCATAATCATCTTGTAAGTAAGTCGTTGCGCCGTAAATAGCAAAGTCTGCATAGTTACTGTAGCTTTTACTGCGCGCTAACGTTGACGTTTTTGATATTTTGTTTTTTTTATTATTGAGTATTTCCGCTCTTGTTTTACCCGTCGCTTTACCTATGTATTGGTCAACAATCAATGTCGCTTTATTTTCTTGGGTGATAGCAAGCCTATCATCAGTGGTAAGGTTTTTTGATAACTCTCCATATGAAATACTTGTTTGCTCTTGGGCTATTACGTAGCTACTAACGAGTATATTGGCTAGTAGCAATATGCCTATAACGCTCTTGTTAATAAAGTTATTGTTCATAACATTGTCCTATTAAAATTTGCTTGCTGTTTAGGCTATTAAAGCGTAATGAAGATGAATACAAGCTGAACATTTAAGCCTCTGCTAATATTTAGTTAATGTTCAGCGAATGTTCAGCGAATGTTCAGTTGCGCAGGGGTATTATTTTAAATAATACCAATTTCATTAATTAAGTAATCTATTTTATACGTAGGGAAAACTGCCAAATACAAGGCATTTATTTAATAACTAGTTGTTCTAATTATTAAATAAATAACGAAGTAGTTGGTCGTTTTAACAAGTAGAAATGATCACATAGTTAGTGAGATTGGTATAAGCTATAGCTATTAATGTCAGCACTCGGAAAAAATAATGAAACTTGCTTTATCTTTAATTATTATTTTGTTCACTACTTTTATGTTTATATTTTCTGCACATGCTGCAGCTCAAGCAAGCTATGCCGCAACAATAAGCACGATCAAAGCTAATCAACAAAGTAGTAAGCAGCAAGTGCGTGTCAAAAGTTCTACCCAAGCTGCTCAAATGGCTCAACACCGTTTTGGGGGTAAAGTACTGAAAGTACAAACGCAAAAAACAGGCTATAGAGTTAAGCTGATTAAAAAAGATGGTCATATCATTTCTGTGTTTGTTGATGCCAAGTCTGGCCGAATTAGTGGGCGATAAGAATGCGTTTATTGCTTATAGAAGATGACATTGCTCTACAACAAAATTTAAATGAACATTTATTGGCGGCAAATTATTTAGTTGATGTTGCTAGCGATGGTGAAATAGGGTTATTTCAAGGATTAGAATATCCCTATGATGCCGCGATAATTGATATTGGTTTGCCTATCATTGATGGTATTAGCGTTATTAAAACCTTGCGGGAAAAAGATAAAAGCTTTCCTATTATCGTGCTTACTGCACGTAACAGCTGGCAAGATAAAGTAGCTGGTTTAGATGCAGGTGCTGATGATTATCTGACTAAACCGTTTCATGGAGAAGAATTACTGGCACGCTTGAATGCGCTTATACGCCGCTCAGCAGGACAGGCTAGTCCACTAATAAAAAATGGCCCGTTATCTATTAATACTAAAAGTTTGAATGTTGAAGTAAATAATCAAGCAGTAAAGTTAAGCAGTTCTGAATATAAGTTACTTGAATATATGATGTTGCACCTTGATGAAGTCACCTCGAAAGCGGTATTAACTGAGCATATTTATGATCAAGACTTTGATCTAGACTCTAACGTAATTGAAGTGTTTATTCGTCGTTTACGTAAGAAACTCGATCCAAATAATGACTACGGTTTTATTGAAACGCTTCGCGGGCACGGTTATAAATTAAAGCGCTATTCTTAATGATGAAAGCAATAATCAAATCAAAGACAACTACAGCTCCTTTTTGGCAAATAAACTCATTAAAGGTTCGGGTACTATTAAGTACTTTAGTGATGACTATTGTTATGTTGCCTGTTATTGGTCTTACGTTAACTAAGGCTTTTGAACGGCAGTTAAGCGTCGCACTGGAAAATGAACTTACCGCCTATAGTTACTCAATTCTGACGGTAGCAGAAGTTGATGAACGTCAATTGTTGATGCCTGAATACTTGCTAGAGAATCAATTTAATATTAGTCAATCGGGCTTGTATGCTCTGATAAATTCATTACCTAAGCAAAACTTTCCAGCCGAAAAACTATGGCAATCACAATCATTGTTAACTCTGCCATTACAGGCGCTATCTGCTGAGCTTATCACGTCCCCAAAAGTGGGAGAAAGTAGCTTTTCCGCTATTACCCTTGAAGGCAGAAAGCACTTACTTTATAGCTTTAGTGTTAGTTTTTCGGATAATGCTCAGCCTTTTCCTATCACCTTGCACTTAATTAAAGATCAAAAAGACTTTTTGCTTGCCTTAAGTGATTTTAAGCAGCAATTATGGAGTTGGCTTATTGTCTTGATGCTAGTATTTATCGTAATACAAGTTGCTTGGCTATTATGGACATTGAAGCCGTTAAAAGTATTAGCTCATGAATTGGCGTATATCGAGCAAGGTAAAAAAAGTGCATTAGATGCTAGTTATCCACTTGAGTTGCAACAAGTTACTTCGCAATTAAATACTTTGTTATTAACTGAGCAGAATCAGCGCAAGCGTTATCGTAATGCTTTGTCAGACCTTGCGCACAGTTTAAAGAATCCGCTGGCTGTTATGCAAAGTGAAGCGAGTTTATCAAAAGGTGCACTTCAGCAAATTAGCTTGATTAATAATATCATCGAGCATCAATTAAAAAGAGCGCAAAGCGCTGGAGAGTCTTCATGGCATTTAGGGGTAGCGGTGAAGCCGGTATTGGATAAGCTGATTGCCAGTTTGATGAAAATTTATCAAGAGAAGCAATTAAGTTATACCGTGAATGTTGATAAACATACTTTATTTAAGGGCGATGAAGGCGACTTGATGGAAATGCTAGGTAATCTTATAGATAACGCCTGTAAAGCAGCAAAATGTTCAGTTACGGTTACCGTTAAGTCAAACCATCAACAACTAATTATAACTGTAGAAGATGATGGTGTTGGCATTGAACCATCACAACAACAGGCTATTCTAGCGCGTGGAACAAGAGCTGATACTTACCATGCAGGCCATGGTATTGGTTTAGCTATAGTGCGAGATTTGGTGAGCAGCTATCAAGGTCAGTTACTTATTAGAACTTCGACATCACTTGGCGGCGCAGCTTTTATGCTCACTTTTTCTTACTAGGCTTTATACCAAAACCACTTCAAAATGCGAGTTTCAGGATACCTGAGCGGCTCATGATCAAGACGCATTTTTTTATTAAAGGTTGCTCAGGAGAATATGCTCCTGCATTTTATAATAAGCTACATCCATGTAGCGTCCTTAAAAACATATGTGGCGATGAGCATGTTTTGCTCAGGCATCCCCGTAGGCTGGTTTAGAAATGCTTTAGTCTGCGTTATTGAATTTGAGAAGGGAGTAACCATTCTCTTCAATCAATGCCTCGCCTAAAGACGTTTCTAATTCCAGCTGAATCCTGCATTATGAAGTAACTTGGGTATAGCTGTTCAGCTTGCGTTCAGTTTACTCTTGATATTCTTATAATGAGTTAATGGTTATAAGGATTGTCACAATGAAAAATGTCATATTTTATCTAAGTCTACTGTTTAGTGCATTGGTGAGTTTTACCTCGACAGCCGAGCAAGAGGCACAAACATTTAGCGATGCAGAGTTGGCTCAAATGCTGGCGCCTATTGCTTTATACCCCGATAGTTTATTAACACATATTTTAATTGCCTCAACATACCCTATTGAAATAATAGAGGCTCATCGTTGGTTGCAAAAAAATGACAATCTAAATACTGGTAAAAAGAATCGATTATTGGAAGATGTTAATTGGGACGCCAGTGTTAAAGCGTTAATTCCATTTGAACGTGTTCTGAGTCGATTGAGCGAAGATTTAAGCTGGACACAAGCGCTTGGTGATGCTTTTTTGCAAGACGAACCACGGTTGTTGCTCAGTATTCAAACGTTAAGAAAACAAGCGAAGCTAGCAGGTAGCCTTAAAAAAATGGACAATATGGATATTGATTATGAAGATAATAATATTAGTATTGTGTCGCGAGAAAAAGAGGTTGTGTATGTGCCTTATTATGATTCTCGTATGGTCTATGGTTCATGGTTTTGGGCGGCATATCCACCGGTTTATTGGCATCCGCATCGCAGTGCCTATGTAAGCCATCATCGTCCTTTTTCTTGGAATACAGGCGTTCATATTACTTTTAACTATTTTTTTAGCGCTTTTCATTGGCATAATCGTCATGTGGTAGTGGTTACCCCGCATCGCTCACATCATCGGTATTACCATCAGCGCCCACGTCGTTTAATTGCTAATGGCGGCTATGCTAAGCGTTGGTCTCATCAACCTTCTCATCGAAAAGGCGTTGCTTACCGAACAAAAATAACCAGTAAAAAATATTATAGTAAGCGTGCAAATATTTACAGTACTAATAAGCAATTAAACAGAAGTCATCATAACGTTAAACAAAGGTTATATGCTTCTAATCATTCGCAGTACAAAGCAAAGCATAACGTTAATCGTAAGGCTAATCAGAAAGCTAAACAAAGGTTGCATGCTTCTAACCATTCGCAGTACAAAGCAAAACATAACGTAAAGAATAAGGCTAATCATAAGGTAAAGCACAATAAGCTAAAGTCTCGCCAAGTATCTAAATATTCAACTTTTAATCAGAAAGAGCATAGTAAAAATACTCGTCAGCATAAGCAGAGTCGTCAAGTCAGTCAGCAAACAAGAAAACAGAAGCCACATACAAATAAACGTGTTGCTTCATCAGCAAGAAAAGATCAGCACCGAGTTACTAAAGCTGCAAGGCATAAAGCCGCAAACCGTCAAGGTGCATCAACACAAAGGCATCATATGAGTATTGCTAAAAATAGAAAATAAATAGCGTGGTGTTATTCTTGTTGAAAATCAGGCAACACACCACTGCGGCTATGTTCAAAAACTAAAGACGTTTCCACTGTGGTAACTTCATCTCGTGAAGTGATTTTTTTAAAAACAAATTGACGTAAATGTTCACTGTCTTGCACTGACATATGAATATAATAATCGTAGCTACCACCCATATGATACAGGTTCAATATTTCGGGATATCTTAATAAGTCATCGCGAAATTTATTCACAATTTCTTCAGAGTAAGGCTGTAAACGTATAGCGGCAATGGCTTCAATATTTCCACCAATGGTCTTTAAGTTCACATCAATAAAAGCACCTTTAATTACCCCGTTTTGTTTAAGGCGTTTTACTCGTTCTAAGCAGGTTGATGGGGCAATACCGATTTTAGCGGCCAATTCTTTATTAGTAATATCAGCATCATTATACAAGAGAGTTAAAATACGAAGGTCGATATTGTCGAGTTTTTTCATGACTTGCCTATAAAAAAAAATTACTATTAAACTTATTTTAATACTACACTTAATTAACCTTACTAAACCAGTGGTAAAGCAAGTTTTATGTATTTATTTCGTTTATATTGAAATTATCCGAATTTTTACCGAATTACACTTGTTTTCAATTTAACTGTTGCCTTGATTATTAGAGGTGACATATTATGTCGGTTCTAATAGGAATTTTTAAATTTTATTAATTGTAATAACAAAGAAAAATATAAAAGGAAAAGTATGGCTATAGCAACAATAGAGACATTCTTAAAGAAAGAGTCGGCTAGTGGGATTATTTTGATGTTTGCTGCGGTATTCGCAATGATCATCGCTAACTCGCCTTGGGTTAGTTGGTACAATTTATTGCTTGATGTTCCAGTGGTCGTGGCTGTTGGTAGTTTTGAAATAGCTAAACCATTATTACTCTGGATAAATGATGGTTTAATGGCGTTATTTTTCTTTTTGGTTGGTTTAGAGTTGAAGCGTGAATTTCTAGAGGGTGACTTGTCAGAACCTGGACAGGTGACTTTACCTGCTATTGGCGCTATTGGCGGCATGGCGATGCCAGCAATGATTTATGTTGCATTTAATTATGACAACCCAAGTGCACTTAATGGATGGGCTATTCCAACAGCGACTGATATTGCTTTTGCTTTAGGTATTTTAGCTATCATTGGTTCGAAAGTACCTTTGCAGCTGAAAGTGTTTTTAACCTCATTAGCTATTTTTGATGATTTAGGTGCAATTGTTATCATTGCCTTATTTTACACTGAGCAGTTATCTATGCTATCGCTTGTAGTTGCTGCAAGTATGATTACTATTTTGTTAGTGCTTAACAAGAAAAATGTTACTAGTACGTCCCCATACATATTTATTGGCATAGTCTTATGGGCTGCGGTATTAAAATCAGGCGTGCATGCTACTTTAGCAGGTGTTATTTTAGCCTTTTTTATTCCTATAAAAGGTAAGGGTGATGATCCGTCGCCATTGAAATCGTTAGAGCATAATTTACACTCAACTGTTGCCTTTATTGTTCTCCCTATTTTTGCTTTTGCGAATGCAGGTATTAGTTTTGTAGATGTTGGCGTGGCGCAAGTTATGTCACCTGTGCCATTAGGTATTATTTTAGGCTTATTAGTAGGTAAGCAATTAGGCGTTTTTGGTTTTTGTTTTATTGCGATAAAACTTGGTTTTGCTAAATTTCCAGAAAATGTCAATTGGACATTATTATATGGTGTCGCATTACTTTGTGGTGTTGGTTTTACAATGAGCTTATTTATAGGCTCTTTAGCATTTGAGCAAATGAATGATATACCTTTATATAAAGACAGGTTAGGTATTGTTATTGGTTCATTAATATCAGGTGTTTTAGGTTATTTAGTCATTAATCACGCAGTTAAAAAGTCTAATTAACTTACGCCAACGATAATTAAGTAATGGTGTCTTATTTTCTGGCTATAGCTGGGTGAAATAGGCACCATTTTTCGTTACAATAGCAAAAATTTTATTAGCGACTTTGTATTAAATATGCACCATAAGTATCAAGATCTTATTCAGTTGTTTAATGACACTTTTTTTAAAGAGTTTAATACTCGTTTAATCAAAGGTGGTGATGAGCCGCTTTACTTACCAGCAAACAGCTTACCGGAAAGCTGCTTTCCTGAAGCGGCAGAGCCTTGTATTTACCATCAAATAATTTTTGCCCGTGGTTACTATGCCAGTGCGTTTCATGAAATATCACATTGGTGTCAAGCAGGCGAAGCCAGACGATTATTAGAAGATTTTGGTTATTGGTATCAACCTGATGGCAGAAATGAGCTAGAACAACAAAAATTTGAGCAGGTGGAAGTTATTCCACAAGCAATAGAGTGGGCGTTTAATGTAGCCGCACAAAGAAAGTTTCATGTGTCTTCGGATAACCTAAGTGGGTTTCAAGCAGATACAAACAGTTTTAAAATGAAAGTACTTCGACAAGTCCAGGTGTTTTTAGAGAATGGTTTTCCTGTTAGAGCTAATCAGTTTATTGAAGCATTAGCTCAATTTTATAATACACCATTGCCGTTAACGATTGAGCGTTTTTCTAATATTGAAGAAGAGAGTATATGTTTAAGTTAGGTTTAATTATTAACCCTGTTGCTGGCGTTGGTGGTAGCGTTGCTTTGAAAGGCAGTGATGGTATGGCTATGCATGCATTAGCTTTAGGTGCAGAGCCAAAAGCTAACGCCCGCGCACAAACCGCATTAAAAGTATTACAGCCTTATAAAGATGAAATCACTGTGTATACGGTGAATAACTTGATGGGCGAACAAGCGGCGAAAGCATTGGGCTTTAAAGTTAACTTAGTTTATACAACCGAAAGTGAAAATACACAGGCAGATGATACCGAACAATCGGTTGCCGCCTTACTTGCTGAACAGGTTGATATTGTTCTTTTTGCTGGCGGTGATGGTACTGCTCGTAATGTTGCAAAAATTGTCACTGAACATGCCAACCAAAGCAAACAAGCGCAAATACCTGTTTTAGGTATTCCTGCGGGATGTAAAATACACTCTGGTGTTTATGCTATCACTCCCATTGCAGCAGGGCGTGTGGTGGAGTTAATGATTACTAAACAGTTAGTCACGTTAACGACAGGTGATATTATGGATATTGATGAATTCTTATTTCGCCAAGGTGTTGTCAAAGCAAAACGCTTTGGAGAAATGCAAATTCCTAGCGAATTACGATACGTACAAGCGGTGAAGTCAGGTGGTAAAGAATCTGATGAACTGGTATTGCACGACATTAGTGAAGATGTGATTGATAAAATGAGTGAGGCAGATGATAGTTTATTTATTATTGGCTCCGGCTCAACAACCGCCTTTTTAATGACGGAGCTTAACCTAGAAAACACCTTGCTTGGTGTAGACTTGGTACAAGATAATGACTTAATCGCGAGTGATGTTACCGAGGAAAGGTTATGGGAGCAGCTGATGAAAACTAAGCAAAATGAACAAAGTGTGCAGTTGATTATTACCTTAATAGGCGGTCAAGGTCACTTGTTTGGGCGAGGTAATCAACAGTTAAGTCCACGTATCATTAATCATATTATTGAGCAAAAAGGCGGTAAAGAAAATATTACAATTATCGCCACTAAAACCAAATTAACCGCACTTGAAAATAGACCATTAATCAGCGATACCGGTGATGTTAAATTAGATCAAAGCTTGTCTGGTTTTATGCCTGTTACTACAGGGTATAAAGATCAGGTCTTATATCCGGTGGCTAGTCCAGTGTAGTCTGTTAGCTTTGTCGCGGTATTACCCAATTTATGCATCACAAGTTAATTCAAACGGTATAGACATATTAGAAAATTTTAGAAGAGAGTTTTAAAAAGGTAATTATATGATAAAAAGTTTGCATACAGTCGCTGATGTTTATCAGCATTTAGATAGTTTATTCGATCAAGATATTGATAATGATACTTTATTTGCGAGCAGTTATTTACGTGGTTTGTTTTCATCAGCAGTCTCAGAATTTGCAGATGAACAACAAGAGTTATCAACAGCGATAATTCAATCAGTAAACGATAAGCTCGCCAGTGCAAAAACCGAACTTAGCCCGCAAGATAATGCCATAGTGCAAAATTTTTGGTTGGTTTTACAGCAAGCGATGTTAAATTAATTAAGAAGCTAAATAACGGTAGGAAACTTTATGGCACACGAGCTGTTGTCTGAGCAGGAAATAAAACAGCAACGAGAAAAACAGTTAATTACTAGGTTAAAAGCAAACAATGATGCTGCTTTCGAGCAGCTAGTACAAGGCTATAGTGATAATATGTATGCTATTTGTTGCCGTTACTTTTCTTGTCGTGATGACGCACAAGAGTGTTTACAAAAAGCCTTTATTCAAGTTTTTCAACATATAGACACTTTTAAAGAAGAAAGCCAATTAGCCACTTGGTTACATCGTATTACCGTAAACTGTGCGTTAATGCAGTTAAGAGCTCAACAGCGACAAAAAAATATATCACTTGAAGTTTGTTCATTTGATATTACCCTCCTAAATGATTTCTCCCAACACTATAATAGCTTTGGCGAACGTACTGTGTTTGCCGATAGTGAGGGCAATAATATTGAAGCTCTATTTGAAAAAGAAGAATTGAAAGCCAATCTATCTTCACTTATTTTCCAGTTACCGGAGAAATACTGTAACGTTTTATTGCTTCGTGACATCCAAGAGTTAAGTACGAAAGAAAGTGCTCATATATTGGCAATATCAGAATCGGCAGTAAAAACTCAGCTACACAGAGCAAGGTTACTATTAAAAGAGATGGTAACAGCGCAAAAAACGTCTAATACCAATTGAAATAATGAATGATCTATTAATTACTTCAATTGGTGTAACCATATCAAAAACACAAGTTAGGGGGCTATATCAATGATTAAACGATTAATGACTAAATATGTTCCTGGCATGTTAACGTGCGAAGAAGTTGATAGTTTTTTGTATGATTTCCATCAGGGTAATTTGCCTTTTGGCCAACAACTGAAATTTAAAATGCATATTGCTATGTGCAGTGAATGTAAGGCTTATTTAGAAGGCTATAGAAATACTATCAGACTCTCTAAAGAAGCTTTTTTTCTTGATAAAAATAGTGTTAATAATGACATGGTTTCACCGTCGATAGAAAAAGTACCAGAAGAGTTAATGAGCGCTATTTTAAGTGTAAGAAAGTCAGTTCCAACTGATAAAGTAAAGAATAAACACAAGGATTAAGGCATGCTAACTAGCCAGTTAGAAATCATTAAGCAGGGGCAAGACTACCTTAACACCCTAATTAAGAACAACAATAATACAGACTACCGTAAAGTGCTCTCACCGTTATTTATTAGTTCTGCGGGGGCCCACATGCGCCATATTATTGATCATTATTTAGCGCTTATTGCTGGCTTGCCATTAGGTAAGGTTAATTATGATGTTAGGCACCGCAATTCTGAAGTAGCGCTAGAGCCTGAATTAGCCTTGGATAAATTAACACAAATTTCATATTGGCTTAAATCGTTAGTAAGTACTGATTTAACGCGAGCTTTAACTTTATCGACAGAAATATCAGTGCATGAAAAAAAAGTGCAATCAGTTCCTACGTCGTTAGCGCGTGAGTTGGTTTTTGCTGGTAGCCATGCGGTGCATCATTATGCAATGATTGCACAAATTTCTCAGCAACAAAAAATAGTGTTACCTAGCAGTTTTGGTATAGCCCCTGCTACTGCAACTTATCTAAGAAAAGCATAATTATTCCCGCAAAGTTATCCTTTGTACGTTAAATATTCAGCCTTGTTATCGCCCAAATATAGCTTTAATAATTTTTTGGGCGCGCTAGGTAAGTGAACACTTAATAGTAAACCGGGTGTTTGGTTAAAGTTAGTGTCGATAGCCATACAGTGAAAATTAGCACCAAGTTTATGATATTGCTTAAGCAATACGGGTATATCTTTACCATCTTCCTCTATAGCGCTAATTATTGCCGATAGCCCCTCTAGTTCAACAGTATTCTTCTCTATAAACTGAGATACTTCAGGGTGTAGCTGTCCACTAAAGGCTGTTTTTGCCGTTACACCTACCGATGCATTTAGCATGGTTTTTTCCATAATGGCAACTGAGCGAGGATCATATTGTTTACTTAAGGATACTGTTCCGTAAAAAGTGCGATATCTTGGGTTTTGACAAACATAGGCGCCGATACCTTTCCAAAGTAATAATAAGCTATGATAGCTTTTTTGTTCGCTGGCAATAATAAAAGAGCGCCCCATTTCCAAACAAGGTTCTTGCTGGCTAACAAAGTTGGTATTAAAGTTAAACATTTGTGACAGATACAGTTGTTCTAAACCGCCTTGCTTTTGTAGTATATCTGTTTGACCAATACGATAAGCACCCGTAATTTGATTGTTATGATTATCATAAATAAATAGATGCATATAGGTGGCATCAAACTTGTCGGTGTCGTATGGTTCGCCACTGCCTTCATCTAGATCTCGGAAAGTTAACTCACGTAAACGCGCTATTTCTTTTACACAGTTTGATATTTGTCTTTGATAACCGTAGTAAACAGTGTAATGCTTAAAGGATAATAAATGTTGTTTTTCTGGCAATTGGTCTAATTCATATTTTATCAAAGCACTATCGGTTTTATCAGCGACCGGGCTTATCGATGTTTTAACATCGTCTTTTGGCCAGGGTTGAAAATACTGTTGATCATTTAAGTAACACTGTAGCCGTAATAGCTTGTTTTTCATTTCGCTGTTGTTAAATGGGGCTAAGTGCTTTGGCGTAATTAAATTGTTGGCGCTAAGGGTGATTTGATGATTTTTTAATTTAAACATTTCTCGCGCTAGCATCAATAAGCGAAAGCGATAATAAACTCGTCCCAAACGGTGAAATAGTGCTGAGTTAGTACCAGAAATAAATATTGGTAAAATAGGCGATTGTGTTTTGTTCGCTATATTTACCGCTAAGCGATTCCAATGGCCATCGGTAATTTGTTTGTGTTCATTTTGGTAAAAAGATACTCGACCGGCTGGGAATATCACCAACAAACCATCGTTTTCGACATGCCGGTAACATTGCTTAATGGCGGTTGTATTGATTGCTGCTTTAGGTTTTAAAGGGTTGGCAAAAATAAAATACTCATTTATTTCTTTAAACACTTTAAGCGCAATGTTTGCCATCACTTTGGTATCTTTTCGGTAATTCGTTAATAGATTAGCAATAATGACGCCTTCAACCATGCCATAAGGATGATTACAAACAACAATACATTTACCTGTTTTTGGGATTTTTTTAACTAGCTTATCCACAGATAAAATACTCACTCCTAACGCATCCAATAACTTTTCTGAAAAATCTTGTTTGTCTAGGCCTGAAAAATTTTGTTCTATATAAAGATTGTTGAGTTTTTTTATGCCAAGTAATTTATCTAGCATAGGCGCGAGAAAATTTAACACTTTACCTGAAGTAGTTTTTGGTGAAAAAGCAGCAAGGCTGATATGTGATGAAGGTGTAGCTTTAGTGTTCGCTAGTATTGAGCTTGGTGTGTTTTCAACTTGGGTACTACTCATGATATCTTCCCGATCAAATCAAGTTAGTATTGCTATTTAAAACAATCTATAACACTTGGATGATACTAAGTAAGTAAAGGTTACAATTATTTTATTTCAGTCGAAGGTAATACCAAGTCCATTAAGTTATTTCCCACTCAGCGAGAATTAAAAGGCTTAGAGGCAAGGCATTGATTGAAGAGAATGGTTATGCAGGAGAATATGCTCCTGCATTCTCTAATAAGCTACATCCATGTAGCGCCCTTGTCAAAATCAATAACGCAGTATATAAGCCTTTACTTTTTATTAGGTACTCGCCCTTGGGAGCTTGT
>MAAC01009487.1_pt1 | contig 23345 bp, 17 predicted proteins | sample 1115981 | NCBI WGS metagenome assembly MAAC01 (sample SAMN04961126, study PRJNA320927) | seawater metagenome | isolation source: sample BD02T64 sea water enriched with oil for 64 days | place: USA:Gulf of Mexico | collected 2013-07-27
AAACCATATTTTTTAAGACCTCCTACTTTATAGTTCTCGACTAACACATCGGCATCAAGCACCATATCTTTGATAATCTGCTGACCCTCACTGGTACTAATATCAATAGCAACTGATTGCTTATTACGATTAGCACAATGATAATAAGCCGCTTCAGGAACTTCCTCATCAGTCCCCTCTTTTAGGAATGGAGGGCCCCAATAGCGCGTATCATCCCCCCTATTAGGTTGTTCTATTTTAATCACCTCAGCGCCTAAATCGGCTAACATTTGAGTAGCCCAAGGTCCCGCTAAAACACGACTTAAATCAACAATTTTAATATCTTTTAATGCACTTACCATAATAGCCACTCAAACTTATTTTATTCAGTTCTTAACAATAAGTAAGAAGCTTATAAGTATCAACAAAGGTTGTCAACATCACGGTTCCGCAAAACGGAACTATCAACCCAAAAATACAACCCAGTGTTTTATAATTAACAATTCACATCAAACAGATTAAGATGCTTTTTCCGTGGTGATTTATGGCCAATTGACGTTCGAAAAAACCAAGCTTGAAAAAACTGAACAAAAGGGTATTAATCAATAACTTAACAGTATTATTAGAGGCATTAATACCTTTGTCATGTGTCAGATGAATATGCCGGTCATTTCGCCGCAGGACTAAAAGAAAATCTATTCTCCATTATCAAAGAACCAAAGATTGGTTTTGAACGCGAAAAGGGCCTCATAGCAGACTATGTGTTGTCTTTGGATGGTATCTACAATAGCAGTATTAGTGGAGAACTCACTTAATAGCTAGAATATCAGATATGAAAGTTAAGCTGATCCGGTTTTCGATAAATGTCGTTAGCAGATCAGCTAAACGTTTTAAGTTTGACAAACAACGCGGGGATTGTTTAGCTATTCTTAAAGATCACAGAATTGCTCACTGGGTCACGTGAGATTCGGGTATTATTTGCTTTGACGGCAGGGTCTTCATAACCAAACGAAATACCTAATAAAATCCCCGTAGAATCATCAATATCAAACGCCTTGCGTACCACATCAGGATATCCTCGCAAACTGCCCATAGCACATGAAGAAATGCCATAGGAAGTCATCAACAACATCAGAGTTTGTAGATAGATACCGATATCTACCGCGATGGTCTCACCAAACGATTTATCCATGCCCAGAAACGCGACATAGGGCGCGTCAAACAATTCAAAATTACGTAACATGGCTTTTTTTCGCCCTTCCTTATCACCTCTGTCTACCCCCATTTCGCTATACAGTTCCATGGCACAGGCAACCTGACGATCACGGTATTCACCTTCAAATGCCGACTTATAAGAAAAATCAGCGGCCTGGGGAATACCCTGAGAAACATTTTCTAACAACTGCGCGCTGATGGAATCACGCACATTTCCGGATGCAACAAATACTTTCCAAGGTTGGGTATTACAATTAGACGGTGCCTGTTGCGCTTGCTCAAAAATTGTTTGTAAGGTTTGCACTGGTATTGTTTTATCCAGAAAACCACGCACAGAGCGCCGCTCGTTAATGGCCTCTAATACGGTAATATTCTGCTGTTCTGTAATCAACATAATGCGCTCTCAAATAATCGTGTATAAATTTAATTCGATAAGTAAATCTCGCTGCAGTATCAGAACGTTATCGCACTAGCCAGCGCTGGCAACTTTTACTAACAGCTCTAAGCTACTTACGGCCAATAAACCGCTCTTAGTTCTTTTTTAAGGATTTTGTTGACCCCCGACATTGGCATAGGTTCTGTGCGGATTTCGATTGAACGGGGGCATTTATAGCCCGCTATTTGCTCTCGGCAGAAGCTAATCAACTCCTGTTCTTTCACCTTATTATCCTGCTTCAGGGTAATAATAGCGTGCACTGCCTCCCCCCAAGTATCACTTGGGATACCGATCACGGCACATTCCAAAATGGCCGGATGTTGATAAATCACCTACTCCACTTCAAGCGAATAGACATTCTCACCACCACTGACGATCATATCCTTAACCCTATCTACCAGAAACAAATAACCGTCTTGATCCAGATAACCGCCATCTCCGCTATAATACCAACCATCTTTCAATACCTCAGCTGTCAATTCCGGTTGCTGCCAATACCCTTGCATCATACAGGGCGAACGCACAACAATTTCACCGATCGCGCCTGTAGAAAGCTCATTCCCTTCATTATCAACTATTTTCACTTCAACTTGCGGCATGGGGCGTCCCACGGAAGTCAACTTATCGGCCAGTGGACCATCAGGATCATGAGCATCGTTCTCAAGGCAAGTTACTGCAGGACTCGCCTCAGTCATGCCATAGCCTTGGGTAAGTAACACATGTGGGAATTCAACCAAAATTTTGCGTAACAAAGACTCTGCAATAGGCGAAGCTCCGTATACTATTTGATGCAACGATGAAAAATCATAGGTTGAGAACTTGGCATCGTTCAGCATAAAGTTAAGCATAGCTGGTGCCGCTAGAAAATGGGTGACCTTATGCTCTGAAATTGTTTGCATCATTAATTGAACGTCGAACTGACGTAAAAAAACCATAGGGATTACTTGCATTACCATACCATATAATCGCATTGCGCCAGCCACATGAAATATTGGCATGACCATCATAAAACATGGATCCTGACATTTTGAAGTGACGTTCGTTTGCGCCAGTGCGGCTACATATATACTTTGGTGAGACACCATCACCCCTTTGGCGCGTGCGGTGGTACCTGCGGTAAAATACAATGCCGCGAGATCGTTGCCACCAAAGCCACCATCAGTAGCCGGTGTAGCCGCGGCTAACCAGGTATCATAATGGAGAAATCCTACCGGCGTATTTCCTTCATCAGCATAGATTAAGGTTGCTATCGAGGGGCACGCTGCTTTCATGGCCCGAGCTTGTTCAACGTGATCTTTGTCGGTGATCAGTACCTTAGGAGTACAATCTTCCACGCAGGCGATCATCTCCGGTATGGCCCAACGAAAATTAATCGGCGCGTACACCGCACCAATATAACTGGGTCCGAAAAATAGTTCAGCTAATTTATCCGTGTTTTTGGAAATAACCGCCACCCGATCACCTGCAGCAATGCCTAAATCGGCTAATGCTCCGCCGAGCTTAGTACATCGTTGTTCATACTCAGACCATGTCAGTGTGCGATTTTCAAACGTTAAGGCAGGCGAATTCGGAGATATACGCGCAGCGCGGGATAATATTTTCGTTATACTCAACATCAATAGACTCTCTTAGTTTTTTATATTTAATTACATAATTTTGACCTAGTGTCATCACTATCAAGTGACATATATTGCAGTGACTAGGCCATATATCAATTCAAGTACACTTCATATTAAAGTGAACACCCAATGACTTTTTCATGATTTCGTTGGCATCATGAAAGATTTTGCTAACACGAGAATCCGCATACATCTGGGCAATAGGATATTCTTTCATATAGCCGTAACCACCATGAAGTTTCAGACTTATCGAGCATGCCCTGTTTTTCCCAGCGCTCTATATTGGGTACGAATTCGGCGTTGAAAAAACGATTTATCGAGTCACGGAACTTTATCAGCTCTTCATTCATCCATGAGAATTCTTTGTTAGTCATTTTGTAGATCCTGTTAATTTATTTGCTAAGGGCACTATTGACTTCATCGTCTTCAAATTTGTGACGCTTAACGCTCAAAACCAAACAGCACCTCATTCCGCACAGCGGGACTATAGCACCATTAACCATATCGTGTATCCGAAATGAACTTCAATACATAATTGACGTTCATCTAGCAAGATCGCGGTGAGTCTTCATCAATCCACGATAGCAAGGAGAGATGAGATGCGCTACTTTTCCAGTAGCCGCCAGATTCAAAATCCGGTTTCGAAAGAAGTTACGATTCAAGTCCGTCTTGCGGTTCCATTATATGAAAGCCCTGATTCGAAAGAGTCAGGGCTTTTTTGCATCTACGCATTGAGGATTAATTATGAATGAGTTTGTTGGCAAGTGGCGTATTAGGGGTTTTGTGCCCATCCCCTCGAAACAATGTTGCGAGTCAACCTTATTAAAAGTGCAAATTAATTTTCTTTACAACAAGATAGGGGTAACTTGCTCTTTGGACAAATTTGGTCAAAAAGTACAAGTTAGTTCTAGATTTTATTTTCTAACTTGCATTTTATCTATTCTGTTTTGGTCACTATTGCCACAGACGAGTCATAAAACCGAATTAGTGAAAGGTCCGTTTTCGTATCTAAACAGCCCTTTACTGAGGTGAATTTGGTTAAGAAAAATCGTCCTCTCTGTGGTAAAAGTTAGGGTGGTTTTGGATTAAAAGCACCACTCATTTTTGTCTCAGTGGGGCTACATTCCCTTAACCGAATGCCATTGTAGGCCCCCTGCCCCCTCTAGATATCGCCTAAGGTTAATTTTGAGGGGATGTTAGCAAAACCCCTATATTGAATTTATTACAATAATTCCCAATAAATATTATTCCGCTATACTATGATCAACTCATAAAATAAAAGGCATTCAATTTGTTATATTTAAATTTGTTTATGTGTATCACTTGGTTACTGTTTTGGTATTTTGATATCGGATCTTATATTCGCAGTAAATATTTTTCAGCCGACTTTTGCCTTCTTATATTTATTGGCTTTGCATTGAGGTTCATAGGTGAACTTGTGCTGTTTGATCTAATAGGGTGGGTTGGTGGTTTTATTGTCTTCTATGCTTTATATAAAGCTATAAAACCAACCAAGAGTAATACAGGCCATTCAACCACTTGAGTACAACAATAAAGACTGACTCAAGCATTTATTATAAACAGCCTTGTAGTTGATAATATAATTCAAAACATTATCAACATTAGACTTAGGAGGACTAGACAAAGTTAGGGAGGTAAACGGATATTCATCATTCAGATTTAGCACTCCCCATTCATAAGGGTCCATGCAGACACCAGCATGACCTTTGGGCCACTTACCCGCAACTGAAGCTTTGTCTTTTCGTGTGCCTTTAATAAAAATTAAAGCTTCATCAGGGCCGAAAATTTCTACAGAACTATACACTCTGTCTAATTTTGCGATCCATCCTTTTGGTAGTTCATCTACCAGGTAATCAAAAACATCCTTGATTGCTTTTTCTTTAACATCCATATCACGTACCATAATATTGTTATAACGTACAAAAAATATTCCATATTCTTGTCGCAGTATACAAGATAGCTCTTTATATTGTTAATAAAAAGTTACATAAAATAGTTTGTCTTGTTGGTTTTTTGTAAAGCCCCTCGGTCATAAACTTACTTTTTTGTAAATTATTGAAAAGTTTTACTCTAAAAACAGATTTAATTAGCTCAGCCGAAAGGTTATTACTTATTAGGCATTAAAAGCTAATGCTGATTTCGAGGGGATGGGATGGGCACAAAAAGCCATTAAACAGGCTTTAACTTATCAAATATGACAACTCAGTTTGACTGTATTATCAAATATGACAACCCAATTTGATGTTTTATCAAATATGACAACTCAATTTGATGTATTATCAAATATGACAACTCAATTTGATGTATTATCAAATATGACAACTCAATTTGATTTGTTATCAAATATGACAACTCAATTTGATTTGTTATCAAATATGACAACTCAATTTGATTTGTTATCAAATATGACAACTCAATTTGATGTTTTATCAAATATGACAACTCAGTTTGATGTGTTATCAAACAAGACAACCTTTATTTAGCTACGCCCCCCTTTGTTACTATTCCGAATTTAATTCTAAAAACCAATGAAGCGGTGATGTGTTCTTCCGTTTATTGTTCGGTTATATTGCGGATAGTTAAGATCACCAATTTCATTCAATTTTCTCTCTATTCGTTTATACCAAAACCTTGAATTACACGTTTATTGTGCGCTCGCTCTTCTGGTGAAATGGGATCTTGAGCATCCCATTGTTTGAATAATTTAAGTTGCCTTTGGGAATAAGTGACGTGATATTTGTCATGCATATAAAAAGCTACTCTAGCAATATCACCCTGTTTACTCTTAGGTGGCACAATACCTCTTGAGCCTATTTGAGTATCACATTTCCCATAGCTTTTAACTTTAGTTTTAGCGACATCAACAAATGCCTTATTTGAACGATCTGCATTTATTTGACCAACGGTAGGGAACAAATTCACTAAATCGTTATGAGCTTGTTTGTAATCTAAATCATGCTTTTGACAATATTCACGCGCACTGTCCTTTACCTTTTTAGAATCAATTGCACACTGCCTTGTTTTGTTATTAACTTTTAGCATCCAAGATGCAGGGATAATATGTTCAGCTTCGGTTCTTAAAGAGCGTTTACGCTGTATTTTTGGAAAGTAACTTTGTAAACTACAACTATTCAAGTCTGTTTTTCTATTTGACCAATCACAGCCACAATAGAGCGTTTCACCTGAGTTATTGAACACTTTCGAGTACAGCTTGTTTTTAGCTGTTGTAAAGCTAACTATCTTAGTTGATGAACGCTAACAGGTAATGATAATGCGACTAATAATGCTCTGATTAATATTATTTTTTTCCATGTGCCATTTTTCCCCCCAAGCGAGTTAGAAACTATAATTTTGTGGCCAATATAATTTACCACAATACTTGATAGGGGGCGGGGTTTTACATCATGCCACCCAAGAGGTAGCAAACCACTAATAAATAACAAATAAATATAAAGAAAACATAAAGTACCCCTAATTACACCCTTTGATTTATCATGTTACTCTACCCTTTACGTTTTCTGAGTATTAGTCTCAGTAGGAGCAGAACCTAAACTAATTTTCTGTTTTACTTTTGTATATGAAATCCCCAGCTCTCGACATGCTTTATGCACACTCCAACTGCTTTCTTATCAATCGTCACAGGCTCAAACTGTAGTGGTCAATTAACTTCAACTATCATATCAAGTGCCTTTTGTGCAGTTATATTTGCTATATTTTTAATAAGGCAAGTTACGAGGGTACTTTTTGCTAATTGCCGAAGTATTCATAATAACGCTCCTTATTTTTGTTTATATGTGCTGTTGTTATTTTCAAGTTGATTCTGTTTAAATAGCTTTAGCTACAGCATTAGTAACAAGTCGGTTGCCAGAGTTTCGCGCCGCTATAAGCGAGGTAACAGTGAATAGTGACAAAATGATAAACACTTCATTATTTAAAGCACCAAGCAGCTTAGGATCACCCCAGAGCTTCCAACATACTGCTGATATCGAAATAATGATCAAGCCTGAACAAAGGTCACGATAAAGAAGAAAGCTTCTGTGACTCTGCATTACTTCATTACTATCTTTCACCGGCTTATATATTTCCCTGTACCAAAGCCCATTGCGCTCAGCTTTCGTAATCAATGGACTAAAAGTTCTAGGCCACCGTTCCTTGGCAATATCAATATCAATGCGTGAATCTCTAGCACATAATCTATGACACCGACCTGCTGGCATTTCATCAACAAGCCGAGTAAACACTAATTTATGTTTTATGTTTGCCGGCAATATATTAGTCAGCATTATCAATACTGCTGAGAACAAAGCACTTGCAGTCCCAGCCAGTGCCATCTCTTTTAATTCAGGTAATTTATCAAAACCATATTGAAAGCCAGCACACAACAATAAGGCAGCAGCAAGTATTGAAAAAATAGTGGGTTGATTTCCTTTTTTTAAATCAGTAGCCATTAATTCCCCCTTAAGCCGCATCATCGTCGTATTCATAATGATATGGTTCAGCATCGATTGAAGTCCAACCATCTCGAGCTGGAGCATCAAATTTATGACGAATTCCATTACCACGAGTTGCACTAACCGTGGCTCCTCGATGGGCAAAGGCATTTAAAACTGATTTATGTGGGTGTTTCGGCTCTCCTTCTTTGGCTGTTGAGGCTATTGCCGAGATGTTTCGCATTTGCCCAGAGCTAACTGGTTCCCCGATAAGACGATTCAATACGCTAGGTCCTACATTTCGACGACTACCATGATGAGGCACTTGAATGAACTTTAAGTCAGCCCCACTTGTGCAAGCATCGATTCGATCGGCTGCCATATCTAATGCTGTTATGCCAGCATCACCAGTAAAGAGTAGCTTCTTGTTATCAACTATTACCTGGGTGATCACGCTTGAATTGTTTTTTGCCGATGTTCCATCTTTATCATCAATTTTGTCTTCCCCCCAAGAAACAAATATTCTCTTAAGCAATGCTTTTGTAGAGTCTACAAAATTGCTAAACCCTCCAAGAAGTGAATCAGAGGCAGACTCAGTCTTCACTTCTGGCATACCATCAAACTGTATTAGTAATTCTTCATAATAAGTTTCTGTTGGTCCTAAAACAGTAATAGCGCCATCATCAGAAGTAAGTCCTGTGAATGGTTCTTTTACATTTACCCCTTTTTCTTTTGCAAGTTGCACTAAGTCATAAGCTGCCTCAAGATTTCCTTTTAGTCGCTCGCTGAGGCTATTGTCTGTAACCCGACCATCCTTAAACTTATCAGCAAGACCATCGTTATGATCCCATGGCTGATGAATCCACAATTCACTAACTTCCAACTCTTGAATCACAGCTCTTAAGCCATTGATATGGTCTTGGTCTGGGTGAGTTGAGATAACTATGTCTACTTTCTCAGTTTTATAGTGCTCACTTATGTGGTCAACCATGCGTTGCCCATCATCTTTAAAGCCACTATCTATAATTGCTATTCGTTGCTCTTCACGACCACCGTGAAGATTGCCATACCTTAATGCTATTGCATCACCGCTATTTGATTTTTCACCAACACCTAAAATATCTACTTCGTATCCCATTATCATTCTCCTATAAGTTTAGATACTTTGATATTGCACAGAACACGCCAACAATAATTTAAACCTAAAAATCAATAACATCCTTAAACACGACAAATACAACCATCGAAAAACATAAATAATCTTACCTAAATATAATATTATTTATAATCACAAACAATAAAAAAGCTGTGACCAAAAAAGGTCACAGCTTAAGTAGTATTACTTTGTTTATAGATTATTTACTGATAGAAAACTTCTCTATTGGCTCACCTGAAATCTTTCTTCGCTCAACCTTTAATGTATTATTATCCAAAGCGGTCATTAACGCCTGCTTAGCATTATTATCTGTCTTTTCATCGAGGCCATGACCTATCTGTACCCCTCCAACATCAGTGATAATAAAGCGATCATGCATCGTATTAAAAGGCCATTGATACACATTGATAGTTATTCCTTCAGGCAAAATGGGCAATAAATTCTTGTTTGCATGATCAGATAAATTGCCATATTTATCTGAACTATGAATATTAATAACTGAAATCCCTTTACCAAAATTATATTGTGGAGCTCTTTTAATTAACTCCTTAATTAAGGATTCATAATAGCCCCATTTAGGTCTAATAAAAGTAAAGATGCGGTCAACTAAATGAATCTGCTTTGAGATTACCAGCAGAGGCATTATTTTATCTATAATTGCACTGGCCTCTCGGTCAACATGACATTGGTTTTGTTCATGCCAACACCCAGGGCTTTCAAAAAGCAAATTATCAAATTCATAACTTAAGACAGGCTTAGATTTACTTGTCATACCCAAAATTGCAGAGAAAGGGTATTTTTGGTGTTCTTCAGCAGAAAAGTCATCCCAATTAGTTAGGCCTGAACTAATAATTCTATTTCTTATTAAATTCTTATCTAAAAGGTCTTTTAAGTGCTTTTTAAGTGTCTTCTTCATCACGGGTTTACACAGCTCGTGAGGAATAGCATCTATTTGCTGACGAGCATAATTGCTCCAGTTTTTTGGTGCGTCTGAAATCAAGTGATGCGGCTTATTTTGAAAACCATTAAAAAAAGCTTTACACCTTTCAAGATCTGACAATATTACTGGGTCTATCGCATATTCATAAAACATTAGAAAAATAGCTCCTCATCTCTTTCATCAAAGAACCCTGAAGGCCACTCATCTAAGAAATCGCCATCTTCAGTTATTCTAAGTCTCCTAAACTTCGTACCTGTATCTGTTGGTTCAACGTAATTAACGGAAAGATCACCTGGTTCAAGTGAGTTATCTATCTTAGAAGCCTCTGATGAATCATCACCTGATTGCCTTACTCTACGCAAAAGCCTAAGCATCAAATGCTCACTATGTGTTTCTAGCAAAAATATTGTATTGTTTTGCTTTGCATATCGAACAAAAACATCAGCTAATTCAACCTGTAGCTTGGGGTGAATATGTAATTCCGGTTGCTCAATTGCAACTAGTCCCTTTTGTTGAATAACACTTAGCGCAATGACTGGGAACAACTGTGAAATACCGACACCAATATCATGAGGCATCACTTCCAGCTCACTAATATCTTCTTTTAAGCAAACACGAACTTTATGCGGAAGTTCTTTTAAGAACTTTTGAATAATCAATTGATCATCAAAGTCCATATCACCATCTAACATCTTATATAACGGGTGACTGTCCTCCAATTCTCGATATTTTTTCACCAACACTTGGTAGCCAGTATCTAAACAACCATCTCCTAACCAAAAGTTAATTTCATCTATAAGAGATGATTTAGCTGTCGGTAATAACTCCCATGCAGCCAGGCCTTTCGCCCAACGAGATTTATCTGGTGTAGTTCGCGATTGAATATTTCTTGGAGGTAAATCTCTTAATGGACCTATATAGTTAAGCTCTTCTAGCCAATCAGATAGCAACTTAAGCGGACCACAAATAGAGGAATTTAGTGATGAGGTAACTAAACGTTGAAGTGCATACTCAGACTTTTCAGTCGGCTCTGGTTCATCCCAAATTTCAGAGTCAAAAGTTAACCCCTTAGTTAAAGAGGGTAAAGCACCTTCTTGATCAAATAGACCTAAAAACTCTATTTCAGATAAATTTCCATGCGCTTCAAGTCGCTTAGTAACTTCTATATCTAGCTTATGTGCTCTTCTTGTTGAGCGATGGCTAAGCTCTTCTTTCAACTGTTCAAGGATTTTTTTGCTTGGTGGTAACTTGCCATTGATCAAAGCTTCGAGTTCTTCAACAGAGTCACTAATTAATGGGCGTCCACTACCAAACTGACTAGTTGATTGCTCAATCACCGAAGAGCTTAATAGCTGATTAAGCGTCTCAACAAGAGATAGTGAATCGGGTAAATTTTCTAACGAACTTTGAAACCCAGAAAACTCTAAAGGTAATTTAGAAATTGTAACTTGACGACCATCTAATGATGCTTCAATTACCGCTACCTTTTGTCCATTAAGTGCTACTTCATAACGTTCTATTACTACTTTGTTTAAACTATTACTCCAGCGTAAACTAAATGAAATAGTGGCATTACTGAGATCTTCAAAAATATCAGCTACCGGTGGGTAACCATGTTCTTCTAGTTGCTCTTGCTCATATTCACTCAAATAAACGGGTAATTCATCATTATCTAAATCAAGCGTAACTTCAAAATCTATAGCCTCATCTAAATCATGACCATGAATTAGGTTTTCAAAACCACCAAGGTCTAACCAATCACCACCCAACTCTGTTTGGTCAGGATTTAAATTACCTTTACAAATAATTTCTCTTAGATAAATCAGTGACTGTAATAAAGTGCTTTTTCCCGCACTATTGGGACCAAATAATAAGGTGATCGGCGCTAAGTCTATTCCCTGCGCATCCTTGCCAATTGATTTAAAGTTTTTTAACTTTATAGAAGTAACTTTCGCCATTTTTTATTATTGCCCTTTGGTAAAATATCCGCTTAATGATGGATTTTCTTGAATACCGCCAGCAGTAATAGAAGCAACACCACCATGGCTTATTACTCGTTTTCTCGCTCCACCAAGTGACACAGCAATGCGAGGGTAATCTTCCTCAAGTTCAGGAAAGTCATCATTTAGCCAGCGAGGAAATTCCTGGGTTTGTACCAACTTAAGATCTATCCCTTGCAGTCTAATTGTCCCTTTTGCCAAAGCTTTAACCATCGGCAAACTAGCACCTCCACCTGTTAACGCCAACCCTAAAGCGCCATTAGGAGCTCCTTTGATAAAACTGCTATCGATTCTATCTAATATTTCATCTCGACAATTTACTAATGAATCAGCGAATTTTTGCACCTGAGGTAAGGCTAAAAACTCTTCCAATTGAATTTCAATAAACTCACCATTAAACAACTTCGCATATACTTCACCCGTTTCAAACAATTGCTCTTTATATTCACGCAAGGATAGCTCTAAGTCGCCCAAGAAATTACGAAAGTGAGGATGTTCATATGTAATTTCTGCTTTTTTGAGGATTAAGTTCTTCAACAAGTTATCAAGCCAATTACCCGCTTCAGTTATACCCATCATTGAGTTTTCTACTTCAAGCGCAGTACTTTTACCTGTTTCTCTATTGAAAGCCATGCGATACATACTAAAGTCACTTGTACCTGCACCAACATCAACGACCATGACTAAGGCATTTACATTTCCTTCCCAACTCATGATTGAACCTGCAACCCCTAACGGTTCAGTAATACCATCTTTAATAAATTGGTAGTCTCTTTTTTCCTCGCGTACTTGCTTCTTAGCTTCCATAAATTCACTTAAAGAAATACCTTCGTGCAATGTACGATAGAAGGTATCAGCCAAAACTTGAGCTTCACCTAACATGCTAGAGAGTGACTGTTCAGCATCTCTCGATTTACTTTTATCAAGACAAGGCATTGCAAAGCGACGATTTAAGTTTCTTGGTGCTTCAAATTCTTCCAAGCTTTGATTAACTGCCCAAGTCAGATACATCAAATAGGCCATAACCATATCACCATAGGTGATTTGTATTTCTGTTGGGTTGAAAAGTTTTGATACAGGTTCGTTAAAACCTTCTTCTGACAAGTAACGTTTTATATTGTCTAAGCGCTGCATTCCTTCATACTGCACAGATAAGTCTTGCGCTCTTTTACCAAACCAAAGTTTACCTTCAGGATCGATAAAAACAGAGGATATCAGCATTGTTTCTGAGACCTCTTCTTGATCTCCCGGTATGCCTAGACGTAATACTTGAATATCTTCAAAATCCCTTTCTGGTGATTTATCTCTCACTAGAGTAACTTTTGACATTGCAGTACCAAAATCCAAGCACAAACGTTCATTTTCAGCGGGGCTTGGCAAGGAAAGAACTGACAAATCTAGCTCTACTTTTCGTTTAACGAGCTCTTGCTTAGTCTTTGCGCTTTCAACTAAAGGTTCTATTATCGGGTTATTTATTTCAGGTTCTGGAGTATATTCAGGCACAGGTTTTAAAACTACTGTATCCGAGGAAGGTTGAACCCGTGGGGTTTCAACGGGTACTGAAGCATTACTATCAAGCATTGATAATGCAAATTTAAGTGCTATAACCTCATCATCAGTCAATGTACCTTTTAGTTCATAACTATCTTCATCAACTTGACGAATACGCTTTAGTAAATTTTTTAACAAAATTTTTGCTTCTATCTTTTCCATAATTGCTCTCCCTATTTTATTCTTCTTTTGTTACTCGAGGCTTAACAAGCACCTTTATCTTTCCACCAAAGTCTTTTTGAATACCATCTCGTTCAACACGAATTGTTCTAACGCCAAGCTGATGTCCACCTAAGAGTTCATGTTGCAAAGGGTTGTACTCTAAAATAGCTCCTTTAAGCCCCATATGCTTAAGCTTACGCATAGTTGCCAACTGTCTAGCCGCCATTGCAATTTCACTATAATTTCCTGCCGCTTTTTTAACTGTTGCAGCTAAAGCTGGATCTGATATTTCAACAAAAGGAACTACGGCACGTTCTAGCTTTTCCATTACTGTCTTACTGTCTTCTACATTTATTAATAACGAACCAATTTGCTGGTCTTCTGAGTTGCCAATTTTATGAACAGCTTCACGTTTGCTATTTTTCACATTACCCGCTTGCTCCCACCATGCTTTTACATCAGGTTCTAATTCTTGAGCTTCAGAAAAATGAGCAACAACAGCTGGCTTAACTTGCGCTTTAGAGTAATAAGCTGAAGCAAGCATTTCAACAAGGTCTTTATCCGTTTTTCCTTGGCGAGCTATAACTAAAGCGGCTTCTTTTAAGCAAGTTCTAATGCGCTCTAAATGAGTTGATTGGCGCATAATTTCAGCCCAAATATCTCGGCCGACAACGCTGCGAGCTTTTTCAAGCATATTGTACGTTGGCGCTAATAAGGCGTTAGAAAAACGCAGTTCTATTATTCGTAATAGCATGCCAAAGGAATCATCAACGATGTCTGTTAATACATCTTCACCGACCTCTTTTTTATTGGTGAACATTAAGTAATATAACCAATCTCCTAACGCGATACCGGCATGTGGGCCTACTTCTTGGTTCCACTCTTGCACAACTTCCATAGTCGACCTAGAAACACGACGAATCCGCTTGTATCTGGCTTCATTACTTTCAATAGCTTTCAAGTCATCAAATGTTGTTTTAAAAGTTTGCCAGAAAGAAGATAGATTTCCTTGCTCAATTAATGCTGTAGTAAGAAAGCTACGACGGGCTTTTTCAGCCGTATCAATTGATATCGCTTGTTTAAAGCAGTAATTTGCTAGCCATGGTGCTTTAACTGAAGCAAAACAAAGTGATGCGTAATATTTTTCATCACCATCGGCGAGTATGTCAATTGATAGGGGTTCTTTGTCAAATAACTCACCAAGCCTTTCAAAAGTACCTTCTCTTCTGCCACGAGCAACCGCTGCAATACGCCCTAAAACGGCAGCTGCGATTAATCGGTTTTCCTGTTCATTACCGTTGCCAACTAATGCTAAATCAACAACAAGATCACAAATAGAATAAAGATTATCGTCTTTGAGTAATCCTTGTATCTTTTGTTTTGCCATTGAACGAGTCAGTAGTTCATTTACTTCTCGAAGGTCATCGGCACCCTCAATAAAATCAAGTTGTGCGGCGATATCATCTAATGATATATCTTGTTGTTTTGTCATATGACTAACATCTTCCATGGTTAATAATTACAACTCACCTTTAAAGGCTTTTTGGCTAAGAGATTCAAAAAGAGGCTCTGATACTTGTTCTGTATATTTTTCTTTAATTTTTTGTATTGAGCTTTTGATCTGTGCAAATTTCTGTTGTAAATCGGCAGGAGGAATCGGAATCATTAGTTTTTCCACTTGCTCTTTAGTTAATGCTTCTCTAGTAGCACCACCTGCACCTGCGATTTTAAGTAACAACCTCTTATAAGGGCCAGATATCAGCAAATGAAGTAAATATTGTGAGCAAACGTCATTACTACGAATAATACACACATGCTGATTTACTCTTGCAGGTAAAACTGAATTATCTACAATGGCAGTTCTACAAACAGAAGCACCAGTAATATTTAGTAATACATCATTTTGCTCTAACACTGCATTTGATAATTTATTTGCTTGATCATCATTTATAAAAGCCAAATTTTTAAACAAAAATTTATCGTCATGAATATTTAAACTTCTAACTAATGAAATCCCTTCTTCTTGATATGCAGATTTTCCGCCTCTAGGTGTAGAGCCGCTTCCTATTTTTGTTGTTATTGCTTTTAATGCTTTAACTTCCCAACCTTTAGGGTTGGTTACAGGGTCACCAAATAGGGTAAGAAATGTATCACGTAAAAATTTATCCGCTAGCTCTATAGCATCTTGACGCTTACGACGGATCGAATCTGCTTTATCCAAAATTGCTGCAATACGTTTTTGTTCAATTAGACTTTTTTCTGGTTCATCTACATAAGGTAAAGGTATTTCGTGATCCCAAAAGTCCTTCATTGATACTCTAGGCATTTTTGCACCAGCAACTTGCTGATTTACCCAGCCTACAAACTTGTTAGATCGTAAATAGTGAACTAAATAAGACCTATCAACACGCTTAGCATCAGGAAGTAACGGCACTAATTCAGTTGTTGCTAAACCTTGTTCGTCTGGCAAAACTACTTTATTTAAGTAAGGCCGCAATTTTGAATACAACACATGCTTATCACTAAACCAGTGAGTAGAAGAACCCGCACTCGTCAAACTACCCTTAAGTTTTTTAAGAACATTACCTGTTTGTGATTCAACCATATCAAGGTTTAATTGCCAAATATTTGATTCATCTACAATAACAGGTTTTTTTAGTGGTTTTGCTGGTGAAATAACACCTAATTTTTCACTTCCCCAGCTCAAAGCATCGCCTCCAACTCACTAATTTCTACCTGAATACTATTTTCAAGAACAGATAATCGCTTAATAATATCTTTAGGCTCATCAAATTCTTCTTCAATATGGGGTTCATCGTAATAACGATTAAACGACAGATCATACTTATTTTTAACTAACTTATTTTTACTAACCCAAAAAGATTGGCTAGAACAGTCATTATCATCTGCATCTGCAATGGTTTTATCACGGTTTTTATAACCCTCAAGTACCTTTGGAAGATCACCAGCAAACTCTAACGCATTACCTTGATCATCAAAGTGTTTAGGATCTCGTTTATCATCTAATGAATAACCATCATCTTTTACGTTATAGAACCAAACATGGTCGGTTTCACCACCTTTAGTAAACAATAGAATTGCTGTCGCTACTCCAGCATACGGTTTAAAAACCCCTGTAGGTAAATTGATTACTGCCTCCAATTGATTACTTTCAATCAGTAGCTCGCGCACTTTTTGGTGAGCATTTGAAGAACCAAATAATACCCCTTGCGGGACAACTGTTGCACTACGGCCACCATCTTTCATCATGCGAAGAATTTGCGCGATAAAGAGCAGCTCGGTTTTCTTAGTTTTTACCATACGCAAGATAGGCGGGTTAATGGTGTCTTCGTCTAGCGTACCTTTAAATGGCGGATTAGCGAGCACGACATTAAATGCATTTTTTTCTGATTGTGGAAATTTATCAGCAAAGCTTAGCGCCAATGTATCTTGATAATGAATGTCTGGATCTTCCGCGCCGTGCATGTACAAGTTCATCGCGGCAATACGTAACATGGTGCTGTCAAAGTCAAACCCGTGGAACATTTTGGTGCGAATATGATGCCATTGATCTGAGTCTAACATATCACCTGTATAGGTTTTTTCCGTCACTAACTGATCTTTGTCATTAACTACTTGTTCTTCAATAACACCTTCTTCAGATGTGTACTTTTTACGCAGTTCTTCTAATGCGCCCACCAAGAAACCCGCTGTACCACAAGCAGGGTCAACGACCTTTTCACCTGGTTTAATATCCATTAATAACACCATCAGCTTGATGATATGACGAGGTGTTCTGAATTGACCATTAATTCCTGCGGTAGACAGTTTGCTCAATAGATATTCGTATAAGTCACCTTTTGAGTCACCCGCTTCCAAAGGTAAATCGGATACCATATCTATGGCCTTAACCAATAGTTCTGGCTTATCAATCGCTAGACGAGCATCTTTCATGTAATCGCCAAACGAAGCATCATTGGTATGTTCACGAAAGTGCTTAAATACACCATCACGAACAACATCCATTAGTTTGTCCGCATCTTCAATATGGCTAAAATCAGACCAACGCAAATGCTGTTGCTCATCATTAAACTTACGCTTAAATTCTCCGCCGCTACGCTTGGTACGTCTAATGTCACGTGTTTCATTAATGTCGAGCATACGGGCAAACATTAAAAAGGTAACTTGCTCAATAACTACCAATGGGTTGGAAATACCACCTTGCCAAAATTCTAACCAAAGGCGGTCTACTTTACTTTTTAATTCACGTGTGAGCATTTATGTTCCAATAATATATATAAAATTAATTTGTTAAATTTGAAGAAGATGATGGTTGTTGACCGAAGCTGGAAATTATACTCAGCAACTCATCTACTTGTTGAACGTTATTAAAAATGCTGTCTATATCGCCAATGGCAGCAAACGGCATTTCATATAAACTGTTTATTTCAATTGCACCACTGCGGGCAATTTGACGTTTTAGCATTCCTAAAAACTGTACTTGTTTGGCGCTTAGCGTTGGGTAATGTTGAACAAACTCCGCAAAGCGAAGATTTACAGTCTCTGCTTCCATACCGACAATAGAACGTAGTATTTGCTCCATTGGGATTGCGGTATCATAAAAACCTTTTAGGGTAGTTAAGTCTACATCTGGATGCTGGGTATGAATAAGTGTATTGAGCCCATCTAACTCTTGTTCAGTTACTTTTTCGCCAGCACGAATTTTTTGTAAGATAGGGTTAGTTTCAAACAATTCTTTTAACGCTTGTTCGACTTTAATTCGATAAGCTCGCATATCGACAGCACTTAAGTAGGTTGTTTGTTGCTCTCTTACTTCATCACCATCTTTAATGTCGATAATAGGTGCGTCTATGGTTCCTGAGCCATCTTTTTCTCTATGCTCCATTATTTGACGCAAGTCTTCACGCATAGTTTCTAATTCATCAAACGATGCAGCTTGCCACCAAGAAAGCTCTCTGCATTGCTTAATCACTTCAGCTTTTGCTTTAACTTGGTTTTTACGCATTTCAAGTTGCCACAATTGACCAATCGCTTTTGCAACAAGATCATCAAATTGTGCTGAATTTTTAAGTTTTACCTGCTCTATTTCACTGACAAGTAAATCCCATTGATAGGCTTCAATATGTCCACGAACATCAACCCATTTCATTAAAGGTGATATTTCTGTTTCTAATAGGGTAACCGTATTGGGATTAAACTGGCGGAGTGTTTCAACATCAGACAGTTGCTTTTTAATTTTCCACTTATCACGCACGGCCAGTGATTTATCGTCTAGACTATTAATTGCTTTGTGTAGCCAGGTAATAACAGAGTCAAAGAAGTCTGGTTCTGCATGTAATAACGCTGATTTAGCTAACACAAGACGTGTGTCGAATAACTTTTGTACTGTACCTTTACTTTGGTTAACGGTAACTTCACGACGTTTCATGCCGTGATACTCAATCACTCCCCAGTGATCAAATATTTGGAAATGTGTTTTATCTTTACCTTTACCAAATAGGTCTTTGCAAAGACGTGTACCGCGACCGACCATCTGCCAAAATTTAACCGGTGATTTGACGGGACGAGCGAAAACTAAATTTACAATTTCAGGTACATCTATCCCGGTATCAAGCATATCAACCGATACGGCAATAGTTAGTTGATCATTCGTTCCATCACCTTTGAAGTCGTCAATCAATTCGTCAGCACGTGGATCGTAGGTATCAATAACCTGACAGAACTTTCCGCCATATTGTGGATACATTTCATCAAACAGCTCTTCAAGTAATTTGGCATGTTTATGATTACGTGCAAACACAATCGTTTTACCTAATGTTTGTCCATCTGCCTGACACTCACCATGTTCCATTAGATTTTGCAGAATTTTACGATTGGTATCTTTATTAAAAATAGCCCTATCGATATCTTTACCTTCAAAATCTAAGGTGTTGGGGTCTATGCCTTTATCTTCGAGTTCTGCAATTTCTTCAGCAGACATAGCATGACCTTTAATACCTTCTCGTAAAAACTTCGTTGTATGTTTAACGGGGTTATAAGGTACTAAATAACCTTCCTCAATTGCTGTTTCTAAATCGTAGTTACTTGTTGGTTCTTTAAAATCACAACCAAACATTCCACAAGTAGAACGACTAACCATTTCTACCGGTGTTGCGGTAAGTCCAAGCTGTAACGTATCAAAATACTTAAATATGTCGCCATAGATATTGTAAATACTGCGATGGGATTCATCGGCAATAATTAAGTCGAAAAAACCTGGATCAAACTTTTCATAATGCCTAATCATTGCTGGATAGGTAGATACAAATATACGGTTTTGAGTATCTTCAACACTTTTACTTGTTAGCACGGTAATAGGTGCAGACAGCCATGCACTAAAGGCGTTTTTAGCCTGTTTACGAAGTTCTTTACGGTCACATAAAAATAGTACTCTTTTCGCCCATCCCGCCTTCATTAATACATCTGAAATGGCAATTGATAAACGCGTTTTACCAGTTCCCGTAGCTTGCACTACTAAAGCTTTACGCTGCCTAGTCTCGAACCTTTCACAGACACGTTTAAGAGCTTCGTGTTGAAAAAGTCGATCACCTAATATTTCTTCTTTGGGTAAGACACTATTTAACTTTTTACGCTCTTTACGTTGTCGAACTAAATATTCTAAGCTTGCTTTTGAATAGAAAGAGTATAGTTTTCTTGGTGGATAGTTTTGAGCAGGGTGATCGTCCCAAATCCAAATATCATAACCATTGGTATAGAATATTACAGGTCGGTGTCCGTCATGCATTTTAGCCAAACCATCGGCATATAATCTTGCTTGATGACGTCCTTTTTCTGCATCAACAGCTGTCCTTTTAGCTTCGAGTACTGCTAATGGCCTACCTTCATCGTCCCAAAGAATATAATCTGCATAACCAACACCTGTTGGAGTTGGTTGGTGAAGAATTTTGTTTAAATCTCGTTGTTCACCAATATCAACTGTTACTTCTTCAATATTTGATAAATCCCAGCCGACTTGTGCTAATTGACTATCGATTAAATGACGTCGAGTTTCATCTTCATTAAACTCTAAAGTATCTGCAACTTGCTTACCTTTTACTGAAGCAGTTTGCTTAAGAGCTTCATATTCTTCTGCTGAATGTTCTAGCTTTTCAACACGCTCTTTTTCTGCTTCAAGTTCAGCAAGTACTACATTCATTTTCGCTTCTTGCTGCGCATATTGCTGCAATAAGGCTTTTCGCTCTTTTTTGTAGTCAGACTTGGCTGTCGTTGGTACAGAAGGAAGTTCAAACTCAGCTATGATTGAAATATCACCATTAGCATGAGTAGCATATAACCAACGAGCAATATCAAAAGTTTCTTTTAATAACCATTGCGCATTGCTCGTTGACACTTTATCGCCATGAGCAGCCTTGTTCCCATGAATTCGTATTGCATGTAATTTATCAACAACGACTTTAGGTGTAACAGCTTCAAAAGAGTGGTTAGTTAACATCTCCATAAACTTAGCCATTTGAGATCTTGGTAAGCCCAATTCACGATAGATGATATCAACTGATCGCTCTGCAAAATTACGTAGTTTAGTTAAAGCGCTTTGTGGATCGGTACTAGCATATAGCTCAGCAAAACCAGCCAAGCTAGCAAGCTCAGGCCAAGTGCTTCTTAAAAACTCAAAATTCTTTGATTGCATAATATTTCTTTTATTCATACCCCTGTATTGCGAGAGGTGTGCCAAGTTTTATTTTACGTCGTATTTTTCTATCCAATTGCTTAAAGTTTGGTAATTTTTAATACCTAATATTTCAGCAGATTTAGTTTTACTGCCATTAGTTTCAGCTAGTGCTCTTTCTATATAGTGCACCGAAACTTTTTTAATTATCTCATTAATATCAAACTCTTGGTTGATATTTAACCCTAGTATTTGCTCAGACTTAGGTTTACTTTGAATAACTGCATTCTTAATGTCTTCAGCAGATAAAGATTTACCGGTATGCCAGAGTGAGGCTCTTAGTAAAGTAGCATTTAATTCTCTCACATTACCCGGCCATGTATGACTATTTATAAAATTTCTTCCTTTTACAGAAATTTTCTTATGTTCATAGCCTGGCTGACTCCCTGCATCTAAATTAATTCTATCCATTAGCGAGTTAGCCAATACGGGTAGATCACCTTTTCTATCTCTTAATGGCGGTAAATTCAAAACGCCAATAGCAACCCGATAAAAAAGGTCTTCTCTAAATCGACCTTCTGCTATCTCATCTATTAAGTTTTTGTTAGTGGCTGTAATGATTCTAACATTAACCTTTATTTCTTTAGTTGATCCAACCGGTTTGAATATTCCATCTTCTAATACTCTTAATAAACGGACTTGTGATTCAAGTGGTAACTCACCAAATTCATCAAGGAATAAAGTTCCCCCATCTGCTTGTTCAAAATATCCAGCAGTGTCATGTGTAGCCCCAGTAAAGGCCCCTTTAGCATGACCAAACAATGTAGTATCAATAAGATCCTTTGGAATAGCTCCACAGTTAAGGGACACTAATGCTTTATGGCTTCTTGGACTTGTATTATGAATTGCTTTTGCAAATAACTCTTTACCCGTACCTGTCTCACCGTAGATGAGTACCGGTAGGTCGCGCTGTGCTACAACTGCAGCTTGCTGTTTTAGTTTTTCCATTTGAGGGTTTTGCGTAATGATATCTTTGAATGCTGCGGTATCTGGAGACATACCTGCTATCAAACCCTTTAATTTACTATCATTTTGTTCTGCAAGTGAAGGTAAAAAATCTGCTGCGATATCGAAAGGAATGTCAGCTTCTTGCACTCCTTGCTCACGAGAAGACTGAACAAAGCGAGAAAAGTACTTACTTTTACCGAGTAATATTGAAACAGCAGACATTGCTGGTGTTCCTGAAGATAACTGAATAGTAAATTCACTATTTGGGAATTTTTCTTTAGCCTCTTGCATTACACTGTCAAAGGCAGTGTAAATATCACCAAAATGGATAGGGCTACTTAAGTGTTTTGTTTTGCACTGTATCTCACAAGGATATGTTTCTTGTATTCTTGCAATAAAGTTACTTAATTCGCTTTCTGGCTGATTATAAACCATGAAAAGTACATCATAGTGCTCAGAAGCTAACACACTAACTAATGGGCCTGATAATTCTTCAGCTTTTGAGCCGTTTAGATCGGCATGACCAATCCAAGAGAAAAGTATCTTTTTCATATACAGTAATTATTTTATGTTTTTAATAAGATTTATTATGTCAGTGTACATTACTGACAAAAAAAAACAGCCTCGAATGAGGCTATTTACGATTTATAACAATGAAATAATTTAAACTGATTTTACAAATATGAAGAACCTTGTTGAGTATCGTACTTTTATATTTTGGACCGCTCTGTAGCCAAAGTTGCAGACATTAAATAACAGCTATAATTAGAGTATACCAGATCTTAATATCTTAACGATTATCAGGCCGTTATGAATTAACTAATCCGAAGGGTCGTTTCACGCTACTTGCCTAACGACCGCTTTATAGTAACTTGTTGAACTAAAGCATAACCAATTTCTACCCTCAACTCAGCGAATTATTTAGCCTTTACGACTACTGCGTACTAGTAGAAAGAGCCTTGTAAACTGTTGTGCGAGAACAATTAAGCTGGTTAGCTATTTGAGATTTATTAGTGCCTAATTTTGCAAGTGCGCAGATATTTTCATTTAATTCAATGTTGACTGGTTTACCTTTGTATTTCCCTTTAAGTTTGGCTATCGCTATACCTTCACGTTGACGCTCAAGCATCATAGAACGCTC
>MAAC01009488.1_pt1 | contig 23343 bp, 17 predicted proteins | sample 1115981 | NCBI WGS metagenome assembly MAAC01 (sample SAMN04961126, study PRJNA320927) | seawater metagenome | isolation source: sample BD02T64 sea water enriched with oil for 64 days | place: USA:Gulf of Mexico | collected 2013-07-27
CTAAAAACATTATTATTGGAGACTCTACCAATACCAAAGGTCCTTAGCTTGAACTGCTGTTAACCATCAAATACAAGCCTTGCCGCTATAAACACCTGCTCACAGCACTTTATACGTAGCAACACTGCACAGCACCTTATGCCTCTCAAGCTAAGATCACAGTGAATTGTTAGCCCATCCATTCTAGTGTTATTATTAGTTGATCTGTGCCTTCGTTGAAGGCCTCAGCAATCAACGAAATCAACCTCAAATAATTCATTTGGTTAGCATGTAACTATTAGCTAGCACACAAAATACTAGGAGGCTTTAATCTTGAGGCGCGACCATCCTAAAAAACCACAGGAGATCATTGGTTTTTCTTCTCAGAAGGATGTAGATGATGCATGGGAACAATTCCTCTGCACGGGCGGCCATGCTGAAAACCTCCCCATTCGCTCCATTATTGCCAACTCCTGGGAGCGATGCCTTTCCCAGGGAGTCAACCCCGAGCAACAAGCCGCTCCGCTGGTGGCCCCCGAGAGCGTTCTGCAAGCCCTACAATACAAAAACAATGAATTAATCAATTGCGCACGCCCGGTGCTAGAACAAGCTCGGATGTTTTTGCATGACCTCGAAACCATTTTATTTCTCACCGACTACCAGGGCCTGAACCTTGAGATTGTCGGTGACTCAAAAACCCTTTACGAAGCTAACGGCATTGGATTGGTACCCGGAAGCGGCTGGAACGAGGTTGTGTCCGGCTCGAATGCCGTGGGAACAGCCATGGCCAACCGCAAAACCACCCAGGTTCACGGCGAAGAACATTACTGCCAGGGCTTCAAGCCCTGGACCTGCACCGCAGCGGTGATTGCCGACCCCTACGACAACCAAATGATGGGGGTGATTGATCTATCGGGGCTGTGCAGTATTTACGACAAGTTTCACGTTCCCCTCGTGGTTGCCTGGGCCAGCCAGATTCAAGCGGATCTCGCCAAAAAAACCGCCCAGCAATGGAGTACAATCCTCGAACACAGCAGCAGTAATTTCGGCCATTACCGCAACTCGGGCAAGCTACTCTTTGACAAACGGGGTCGGCTCATCAGTTTTTCACCCAATGCCAGCGCAGCTTTGGACTCCCTCGGCATCGATTACAACCCCGATGCGAAGCGTCGGTTATCGCTGCAACGGTTCGGCGGGGAAGAAATCATTTACCCCCACGACCAGGGCTCCTGGATTTCAGAAGACTGGGTTGAACCCATCTGCTATAAGAATGAAGTCCTGGGATTCCAGTTGCTCGTTCCTTCGGGTAGAAGCGACCATCAACGCAATCCAGCCAGTGCTGAACTACCCCGGCCCGCCACCTCGAAATTTGACCCTTTCGATGAGATCTATGGCAACAGCCCCTCGTTTAAAGCTAGTGCCAACAAAGCCCGAAAAGTCGCCACCACGCCACTCCCCGTTCTCATTCTGGGGGATACCGGTGTAGGCAAGGAAGTGTTTGCACAAGCCATTCACGAATCCAGCAATTATGGCAAAGGCCCTTTCATTGACCTGAACTGTGGTGCTTTCTCCAAAGATATCCTGAGCAGCGAACTATTCGGCCATGTTGAAGGCGCGTTCACGGGCGCAAAAAAAGGCGGAATGATAGGCAAAATCGAGGCGGCCAACGGCGGCACTTTATTCCTTGATGAAATTGGCGAAATGCCCCTTGAAATTCAACCAGTTTTTCTTCGAGTTTTACAGGAACGTAAAATTTATCGCGTTGGTGACATCAAGCCCATCTCTGTAGACTTCAGGCTCATCGCAGCGACCAACAGAGACCTCAAAAAAGCCGTCAATGATGGGCTCTTTCGGAAAGACTTGTTCTTCCGCTTGTCTACGGTAACCATCAGCCTCGACCCCCTTTCAGGGCGCAAGGAAGACATAGAAGGCATCTCAAAGCTGACCCTTGACCGAGTCAACAAGTCACATACTGTCGTGCCCAAGCATTTTTCCTCTGCCCTAATGTCCGCTTTAAAGAACAGAGAATGGTCTGGCAACATTAGAGAATTGGTCAATGTGGTTGAATGCATGTGCTTCATGTCTCAGAACGAAACACTAACACCGGATGACTTGCCCGATGGCTACAAACCAGGTGAGACCGCTATCGGCTCAGAACCCAGCGTAGGTGACTTCAGCCAGCCACTATGCAGCCTTGATACGGTAGAGAAGAAAACAATTGAAGCCGCGGTGAAACAATCAGAAGGCAATATGACCCAAGCAGCAAAAATTTTGGGCATAGCGAAAAGTACGCTTTACCAAAAAATGAAAAAATACGGTTTGAAGAAGCCCCGCTAAACGTCCCTATTAATGGTTGCAGCTCTTAATAAGAGATTATCCATACACAGGTATGGTTTTTATTGGTAAGCCTTCACACCCCACAGAACAAATCCCGCAGAAATAGTTACTCTACATCGACGACAACAACTCCATAAAAACCACTCTGCTCAACCAATTGGTGAGCCATCGCAATCTTTTCCAATGGCAACCGGTGAGCAATCCTATGTTGTAGTAGCCCCTTATCAAGGCAGTCCGTAATATCCTCAATAGCATCCAGCTTCGCTGGCTCAGGCATCGCGTAGACCAACACCAGGCGTATTGTGATATCCATGAACATCATCTGCCTGAAAGGCAGCACTGGCTCCGGCACCCGCATGGAGGCATACGTTGCAATCACCCCACCCGTATTCATAACATCAAGCAGCCCAGGCAAATTGGCGCCAAACTCACCATCTACCACCCGGTCGACGCCCCGGCCAGAGGTTTCCTCTGCAATCACCCGAACAAACTCATCACCACTATGAGGGCATACCGCATCAGCACCTGCTGCAAAACAGTGCTCTTCTGCCTCAGGGCTGCTTGCAGTGGCAATCACCTGCGCACCTGCATGTTTCGCCCACTGAATAGCATAGTGCCCCACCCTGCCCGCGCCGCCAGTTACTAGCACTGTTTTACCATCCACAGGACCATCAGCAAAAACACAACGATGCGCGGTCATTGCAGGAATACCCATGCAGGCCCCCACATCAAAATCAATAGCATTTGGGAGTTTAACCGCTCGATCAGAGGGCAATGCTACATATTCTGCAGCGGTACCAAAACGCCGGGCATATTGCGCCTGATAAACCCACACTCTCTCCCCAATTCTGGAGGCTGGCACACCCCGCCCAACGGCTTCGACAACACCCGCCCCATCACTATGAGGAATAATATACCCATCGTCTAATAGACCAGGGGATGGCCCGGCACGCTTCTTAACATCTGAAGGATTAACAGCGGAACAGGCTATACGTACCAGCACCTCTCCGTGACCCGGGGAAGGAGTGTCAACATCAATAACTTCCAACACAGCATCGGGAGAACCCAATGTATTGAATAGAGCAGCCTTCACCAGCAAGCCTCCAGTGAGAAAAAGGGTAAATAAAATTGAAACGCAACCTCTCGGGCAAACTCCGAGAGGTTTTATTCAGGGTATTTAATACATGTGTTGGCCGCCATTGATCGACAGGGTTGAGCCGGTAATAAAACCGCCATCATCAGAGACCAAAAATAATACTGACCGCGCTATATCATGTGCCGTGCCTAATCGACCCACAGGAATAGTAGCGATAATTTTTTCGAGAACATCCGCTGGTACATTACGCACCATATCGGTATCCACATAGCCTGGAGCAATGGCATTCACTGTGATGCCATGAGAGGCACTCTCCAAAGCTAATGCTTTAGTAAAACCATGAATCCCGGACTTGGCTGCAGCATAATTCACTTGACCATACTGGCCTGCTTGGCCATTAACAGAACCAATATTTACGATGCGCCCAAAATTGTTCTCCCTCATGTGCTCAATCACACAGCGACACAAGTTAAAGCAAGACCCCAAATTTGTATCCAACACTGCCTGCCAGGATTCAGGGGACATGCGATGCATGGTCTTATCCCGGGTGATCCCGGCGTTATTAATCAGAACTGATACGGGCCCGACATCACGCTCAATGGACTCAATCCCATTTTTACATGCCTCAAAATCAGACACATCAAATTTGTACGTGGGTATCCCCGTTCGCTCCGTAAACTCTTTGGCACAATCATCGTTATTGGCGTAATTAGCCACCGCAACATAACCAGCCTCCTTGAGTTCCACAGCAATTGCTTCGCCGATCCCTCTTGTTCCACCAGTTACCAAGGCTACTTTAGACATATCCATACTCCACTGTTTGACCTATGACATTTGACCCATAATATTTGCTCGAAGACAATCTGGAATAACCCGCCGCTTAAACAGCCACCCATGTAAACATGGCAACATTGATTCCAGAATTACGTGTCAATAAATAACTCAACAGTACGAAGAATACAAACCTTCTTTTTGGTAATTACCCCTTTATGACCCATACATACATCACGTCCAAGAGTAATACGCAGGTCATAAAAAACGGCACCGTCATTATCAAGCGGTGCCGTTCTGTTAAAGATTCGCCTGTGAGGTGTAAATCATATTACACCCTGTAAAAACGTTACTGTATTCGACGAAGGACTGATACACAGTTAGTGACACCGGATCCGCCGATGTTAACTGTCATGGCAACCTCAGGGCTCCCCTTAGCGGCAATACCAATAGGAGCTCCAGTTAACTGCTTATAGGCCAGCGCATGCATGGAGGCACCCGTCGCTCCCACGGGATGACCTTTCGCCTTCAGACCACCGGATAGATTGATAGGACAATCACCCTCAGGATTAAACTTGCCGGCCATCATGTCATAGCCTGCCTGCCCAGGAAGAGACAAGCCAATGGCTTCAGCACAAAGCAGCTCATTGATAGTGAAACAATCATGCACTTCAGCAAAATCCAGATCGCCAACAACTACACCCGCTTCTGTACAGGCAAGGTTCACCGCATGCTGGGTTGCCTGCAATTCATGCAACCGACCCTGGCGCTCTTTCAGCATCATCCGCTCAGTCACATGGCCCACACCGGACAATTCAACCGCATGCTTGAATCCCACTTTAGCATTCTCGGAAGAGGTCAATACAACCGCTGCGGCACCATCGGTGATCAAAGAACAATCGTGCAACCGAAGAGGTGGTGCAATCATCGGGTTACTACCCTTACCGGAATCAGGCAAGTTAAGAATGGCTTCAGCCGTCACCAGCTGATTTCTATCGGGCAAGCTGCCAGGACCAAAGTGAGCCAGTGGGTTTTGAATACCATTTTTGTAGTTCAATGCGGACACATGGGCCAACATGGTTCTCAATTGATCATCACTGATATTGTGTTTTTCCTGGTAGGCAGTTCCCAGCTCGGCAAACAACCCAGGGAAGGTCATCCCGCCAGCACCTTCAGTAGGCCAGTATGAACAGCAGGCCAGCGCGTGGGTTACTCCGGGTGTATCCAGCAAACTCATCTTTTCAACACCGAGAGCCAAGACATTTTTAAATCGACCGGATGCCACCGCATATGCAGCATTATAAATAGCTAGTGAAGACGTGGCACAGGCCCCTTCTGTTCGAGTTGTCGGTTTAAACAACAAGCCCTCAGGATCAATTTCCAACGCCAGAGGCCCTACGTGCTCCTGGTTCAAGAACAGGGATGGTGAACATGCACCCACCCAAATGGCATCAATATCCTTTGCTTCCAGGCCTGCATCAGCAATGGCGCCAGCGCCAGCCTCTATGAGCAATTCATAAAAAGATTTCTGGTCTTCGACTGTGCCTGTTTCGCGATCTCGCTTAACAAACGAACCAAATTTTGTATTGTATGCACCAACTATGCTGACCTTCACGTGATAACCTCACTACTGTTTATGTTTATCTAGATATTCAAATATGAAAAGGGACAAGCGTTATATCTTTCGACCTTGCATATCCCAGAAAATTTTACGTATTTCTTTTTTTAGAACTTTGCCCACAGGGCTACGAGGCAGTTCATCCCAAAACAACACCTGCTTGGGGGCCTTAACACTACCGAGCTGTTTCTTACAGTAATCAATAATTTCCTGCTCGTCAGGTTTACAGCCTTCATCTTTCAACTCAATGACTGCAGTGACCTGCTCACCCCATTTATCATCGGGAACACCGATAACAGCACAATCCTTGATGGCTGGATGCCCCCAGATCAACTGCTCAATTTCACCGGGATACACATTAAAGCCACCAGAAATAATCATGTCGTGCTTGCGATCAACGATGGCTAAGTAACCATTCTTATCGAAAACTCCGATATCTCCGGTACGCTGCCATCCACCTTTTCTAATGGCGGCGGTTGCTTCAGGGTTTTTATAATATCCCCGCATCAGGATATTTCCCCTCACAGCGATTTCACCTTCCTGTCCGTATGGAAGGATATTGCCCTCATCATCCATAACCTCCAATTCCACCTGTGGCGATGGCTTACCACAAGAACGCAGTATGGAGGGATAACCATGTTCCAGGGCATCCACATGATCTTGGGCCGAAAAGAAAGTACAAATCATCGGCGCTTCAGCCTGACCGTAAGTCTGAACCATCACCGGACCAAAAATGGCGACAGCCTCTTTCAGTTTTTCTACTGACATGGGTGCCGCCGCATACCAGAAATACCGCAGACTTGAATAATCATGGTCTCTCACATGCTCATCAGCCATCAGCATATAAACCGCTGTGGGCGGCAGAAAAAGATGCGTGACGCGATAGGCTTCAATGGCCGAGAGAAGCCTCTCAGGCACCATGCCATCCATCACCAGGATAGTTGCCCCCTGACCTATAACGGCAAAAGAGGCGATACCGGCAGCATGGGTCATTGGTGCCGAAACTAAATAACAGGCCGGGATATCAGGCAGCGGCATCACCTCCGCCTGAATAGATGTGAAGGTTTGCCAGGCCAAGCTACCCCACTCCGCCAACTTGGAGTCCCCGGTGGTTCCACCAGTGGCCAACAGCGACACAAGTGCCTGGTCTGCCTCAGGCACAGGGTATTGATCATCGAAGCTGGAACCTTGAAAAGGCGCTTCTGACAGGGAAGAAAAAACCAGGCCAGCAATCTGCTGACCGTCGAGGAAAATCAACTGATCATCACTAAAATGATCAGAGAACTGGGAATTTGCCGCAGCAAGACCCTTATCGACAAAGAGCATCACCGCCTCTGACTTGTCGATCAGTTTTAAATTGGATTCAAATGTACTTCGAGTGTTAAGGGGCAACCAGGCTGCCCCCACACGAGAAATAGCAAAAATACAGCAATAGGCAGCAACAGAATTAGGGGCGTAAGTCGCGACAACATCCTGCGACTTCACCCCCTTTTTCCTTAATAGGTCGGCAAGGTGAATTGATGCATTCACCATTTCCTGATAGCTGAGCGACACATCGTTATCAAGATCAATAAACCGGGCATCACTATTAGTCATGGCCGGGCTACGATCAAGAAAATCAACAAGACGCATCGCAGTTAACCTACCCGCCTACAACTATCCACCCACAACAGGGTTTAATTTTTTAAACTTGAAAGTGTGTCAAGAACGAGTTCTGGCTGGATATCTGTTGGAATAGACAAATAGTAAAAACCATTTTCTCCCACAGACAAGCCATCAGCACCCTGCTCCCAAAGTGGCTGGGTAATATCGAGACCCATAGTATCCGCCGCTGCAGAAGATCCAGCGGGAACAATAGAAAAATCAATATCATCAGGCACCTTGAAATCACCATCAGAAAACGGCAGATGAACACCCACCGACCAACGATAGTGCTTGGCGACATTAATCACCGGCTGATACCAGGACAACTCTTCACCACTCGCAGGTCTCAACTCCGGGTCCTCAACCAACAGCACACCAGACAGATCCGTCTCACTGAAATAGCGTAGAAAATCAGCAACGTACATCGCCGCTGTATCTATACCCATTTCATCCGGCTCCACATCAGAGCCGGTGGCAGCCTTATGAGCCTTCGCCAAAAGTGCGCGAGGCGAAGGCATCACCAGGACAATCGGCGTTGAGGTTCCGTAGTTGTTACTGACTGCGGTAATAACCTCAGCCAGTAACTCACGAGGGGCAAAAGCCTCTAACATTGTCTTCAAGGCAAATGTGACACGACGCTTAGCCGCCATGGCTGGAATGGCTTTTTCATCCTCTTGCATCCAGTGCTGGAACAAGTCCCAAACATTGAGCACAACCACTTCGGATTTAACCAACCCATGAGCCTGACCATAGAAGGACATATAGTCCGCAGGCGTGGTCCATGGATTATCGCTTTCACCCAGCAACAACTTTTTAGTGTAGTCGTTAAAGTCGACCCAAAGCCGAGGGGATCCCCCCCCCGACGATAGGTAATTCACCAAATCTACAGACATTTTATTTCCTTGTATCCGTTGCCGGAATATTAGCCTGTTTTCTTACTGCTTCAAGCTCTGCTTCCAGTTCTCCAATCCTAACATCTTTTGGATTTGTCACATAAATGGGACCTGGATTTTTTGCATCACGCTTGTCGTTAATACTACCCGCGTAAACAGTGTCTAGATCTCTGTTCCAAGAACCATAGAATGGAATATCTGCAGGCGGGGTATCCTTAACATGCTCTTTAACAAACTCAGCGTAGGGCTTACCCTGTTGCTTACGAAGCTCACGATAGTCAGCACGGAGTTTCTCTGTTGCCTCCAGGTCCAAAGCAAAAGTCTCATCATTGAATTCGACTTTATACAGTTTTTTCGCCCAGTCCGAACTAATCAGACCTTCTTCAATATCCATAATCACATAGGTAGGATCACGTTCAAGAGGGTCACCATAACCACCACCGGAACCCTGTGAAATCATGTACAGCTCACCACGCTTGGAAATATCGAAGCCCATGCCCATATGGTGAGTTGAATATGAAGCATCCGGGAATGGCTGCTCATTCATTGTTTCGTGAATACTATGCTTGAACTGCTCAGGATTTTTGAGCAGAACATCATACACATCTACATCCGTAACTTTACACAAAGGATAAGAACCACCGGCGTACCCACCGAACAGGCCTTGAATGGTTGGCACCTTGGAACCCTGAGTCGTCGTCATGAAGCCCCACTGATCACTGTCTTTGGTAGACGCAATCATGGTGTAACCCATACCACCGCGGTATTTGCCAGGCGCCTGGGTGTTAGCGGTCATCTTCTTGGAAACTAACTGCAGGAATGGCACTTCTTCCTCGTTCATTTCTTGTTCACCGATATCTGCCATAGTCGCAAAGATCGGAGCGAGCGCATGCTCTCCGTCACGGTCCATACGAGCACCACCACCCATACCGTTGAGGTCAGCACACAGGTTACCTAGCATCTCACCGTGCTGGTTGACCCCACCCCAAATGAAGGTGTTGATCATATTGTGCCAAGGCGCCAATACTCGGGTGTACTTGTCTGGACAGCTGTACAGGAACTTAGCTGTCGCGTGTTGCGCCACAGTAAAGCTGTGGAAGATAGACATCAGGCTCTGCGAGTTAGGTGCTTCATATGAGCAATCAACCAAAGTACCTTCCTGAGACACAAACTCAATCGGGGATAGACCCGCTTGGCCACGAGGCAGGTCAGGCCAGATGTGATTCATAAATGCTTGGCCGACCATACCTTTCATACCAGGCAACTGAGTGTTAATCGCACGGTTAGTCAACTCAGGGCTAGTGCCAGTAAAGTCAAAAATAAGACGATCGCCTTTCTTGGTCAAAGCCAAATTGATTTTCAACAATGCATTTTCACGCAGAGTACTGTCCATAATGGTCTGAGTTCGAACAGTCATGTCTGGCCACTCTGAGATACGATTACGCACTTCTTTTACTACGCTCTCATTGGTATAACGGAGACAAGCTGTCAGTGCATCAGGGCCATCCGTTTCAAAGACTTCTTTAATACGTTTCTCAAGACGCATACAGGCAAACAGTTTCACCTTCATGTCTTCGTATTGCAGTTTTGGCTCACGTACCGAGTTCTGCAAGAAGGTCAGAATATCTCTCTTGATTTCATAGTTTTCAACTACTTTGAATGGAGACATTTTCAGCCCCTCATCAAAGGAAGTCTCAGCCATGGAAGGCATACCGCCTGGCTCGATAGCGCCGTTTTCACCTTCGTGAACAGTCGACGCAGCCCAACAGACCAGCTTGCCTTCATGGAACACGGGCAAAATCATACTCTGGTCAGTGTTGTGCACATTACCGTAACGAGAATCGTTATGGATGAAGCCATCACCTTCTTTAACACCTACGGTATGTTCTTCAATCCAGTTTTTGATAATGAACTTGATTGGGTGGTGAACCAGGGCAGAGAAAATCAATACTCCGCCTGCACTACCAATGGTCAAGTCACCTGAGGCGGAATAAATGCCAGTGATAATATCACCCCATTTTGCACCAGGCGCTGCACCCATCTGCTCAACCATCTCAAAACCTTCTTCACACGCCGACTGCAAGCGGTCACGAATAGAAGAAATCTGGTTAAGATCGGTATATTTATCCATGCACTCTTCTTCGTCTGGAGTACGCGGCATGATTCGGTGATCACGTATAATTTCAGGGTCTGGCCCAAGAAATAGTGTCGTGTCTTTCAGGAACTTCTGGATTAATTCCTGATCTTGAACTTCAGTGTCTATATTAGTGCTCATAATAAAACTACCCCTTTAATTCTTTGCTTCTGCACGGAGGAACCAAACTGCACCTTGTTCTGCGGATACATATTTCCAACCGGGCTCAACCAAATATGTAGTAACTTCTGACGCCACAAGACCTGGACCCACAATCTCTGTACCTGCTGGAATGTCAGCTTTATTCCACACTGGCGTTTCAACAGCTTTGCCTTCTCCACCTACAAAGTAACAAGAACGAGTACTTGATGGTGCCGGCGGAGCAATACGCTCAGCTTGTGGTACAGGTTTAATGTGTGTGAACTTAACAGTGTCATGCTCAACGTAAGAAGCAACACGAATAGTATTGATTCGAATACCTGCTTCTGGCGCCTGACTACCTTCACCAAAGCGCTTGCCATAATCCGTAGAGAACTGATCCAGAATGTTCATTACATCCATCACAGATTCCAGGGAATGCTTAGGCACAACGACCGTGGTTTGCACCAACTGGTTACCGTAGCGCATATCCAGCTCAAGGGAGTGCTTAATATCTTTAGCATTAGACCCCTGACGCAACAGGTCGTTTTGACCACGCAAGCTCAATTCAACCACGATATCGTTAAAGCGTTTGTAGTTATCAAACACCTTACGAGAAGTGGAATCATAAAGAACCATAAACAGTGAAGATTCATGAATATGCATCTGGTGCATATTACCGGCGCCCACTGCCGAGAACACAGAGCTCATAGGCGTCGCTAGAATCTTGTTGATATTCAGGTTTGAAGCGATACCACAACAGTGCAGAGGACCATTACCACCATAAGCCAACATGGTGAAATCTTCGGGGTCATAACCGCGAACACGCAACTCCGTGCCCACACCGTTAGCCATGTTGCTGTCAACTTTCTCTTTAACCAGTAGAGCAGCTTCAATAACTTCAACATCCAGATCGTCACAAAGCGCTTCTTCAATGGCGAAAAATGAACGTTTCGGGTTCAGTGGAATACTACCGCCCGCGTAGTTTTCAGCATCGAGATAACCCAATACCAAGTCAGCATCAGTTACCGTTGGCTTCATACCACCACGGTCATAACAGGCAGGACCAGGATCAGAACCTGCACTCTTCGGTCCAACCGCTACAGCATTGTACATACGGTCAAAGGACGCGATAGAACCACCACCAGCACCCAAGGTCACCAAGTGAACCATAGGCACGGACACTAACCAGCGGTCGATAACCGGGTTAAAGTCATAGTGCTTAATACCACCTTCAACCACGATACCGATGTCGTAACTAGTACCACCCATATCCGTTGCAATCACACTACCGAGGTCTGCCTCTTTAGCCAAATGCTCTGCGGCACTGATACCTGAAACAGGACCAGAGTGAATAGTTTGCAGCGCATCAGTTGAGTTCAACTGAGCCATACCACCAGAATTATGGATAACCAACATGGGTTTCGTATAGCCATGTTGACGAAGGTTTTGCTCAAGCTGACTCATAGCGTGATACATGGTGGAGTGCAGGTAACCATCAACAATCGCTGAAGTTGCACGTACATACTCACCCTTACGGCCAGCTACACGGTGAGACAAAATAACAGGGATAGAACCCAACAAATGTGTTGGATACTCTTCTAGGAGAATTCTCTCAACTTGTTTTTCGTGGGCAGGGTTAACAACAGAGTTAACCAAGCAAACCACGATAACCTGTGCACCCTTATCGACCAGTGTTCTGATCTTGTGGCGCACATCGGCTTCATCCAGTGGCATAACCAGCTCACCTTCAAAACCAAGACGTTCACGCACGCCTTCGATCATGTGTGGCATTACCAATGGTACCGGACGCTGTGCATCAGGTAAGTTTTGCTTACCTAGATCATCTAGACCTTCACCATAACCACGCGCTCGGCTCAAGGGAACCATTGCCTCAAAACCAGCGGTAACCAACATACCGATACGTGGACCATTGTGTTCAATTAGGGCATTAGTACCCAGCGTTGTTGCATAACGAACGGAGTCAACACCAGCCAGGATTTCATCCATGGAGATGTCTAACTCGGTATACGCTTTTTCAACAGCTTCATTGAAACCCAGAGCGAGATTGTGATGAGTCGTCAATGCTTTGGTTTCAATATACTTACCATTCCAGACCACAAAGCAGTCTGTGAAAGTACCACCGATATCTACTGATATACGTTTCATAATTTTATTTCCTAAAACTCTATAACTATTTAGTTATTCGCTTGTTGAACAAGCCATCCATTTACTCAGCGTCTATTTACACAACGACGATGAGTGCCAATGGCAATAGTTATCAATGATTGTGACCGTGAGTTCTATCCACCAAAACATTGGGGCCTTTAACTGGCTCCAGTATTTCTTCGCGGTGACTCCACTGCTCTTTCAGGGCATCCACATCCACCTCCATATCGAAGAGCGGCTCGTGCCCAGGGAAGGTGTATTCAACCTCCATCTGAGTACCACAGGATGGGCAATAGAATTCATAAATGCTTACCCAATCCTTGTCAGGACAGAAAGTAAACTTGTATTTATCAGGGTCAATTATCGAAGGATGGATATCCTCGGGATCACGCTTATAAACCAGCAACCCCTCTTTGTAGTTACCACGGGCCGAACCGACCACATGTTCACAGACGCGACACTCCCAATTTTCTGTTTCCAGATCAATGCGGAGATATTCAGTCATCAAAACTTTCATTACACAGCCCCCTTGGTCAAACAAATATCGCCCAATTCAGTTACAACAAATTCCCAGCCATCTCTTACCAAGCAGGTAAAGTACTCTTCTTCAATAACAGCTGGACCTACGCCAAAGTCGCCAGGCTCCATAAAATCCACGTCGTAAACCGGCACGTCTGTCCACTCTTTATTATCACCAAAGATCGAACGAGTTTTTGAAGATTTGGCAGCATTCACCTTTTTCACTTCGGCATGACTGTCGCTTTCCACTCTTAATGTCTTGCGAGCTGAAACTTCTAAGGTCACTGCATCAGCGTGGGCAAGCGCCTGAGGAAAGGCAACATGACCATCCAGCACATGGACAGATTCTGCACCATCCTTGTCTCCCACCAACTGAGCACTCACTTCATATTCACCTTTGGCATAACCTTCGGCAAACATGTCTCGCTCAGCACGCTCCAGTAGCTGGCCATAGGCTTTTGATAATGTTTCTTGCTTATGATCAGAAAGCACTACTTGGTAGCTCTGCCCAATATCACAAGAACCAATACCATAGGCACTGAAAACAGCAGCAGTTTTTGGAACATATACTGTTTTGATGCCACATTTATCTGCTGCACCACAGGCATTCATGGGACCAGCACCACCAAAGGCAAGCAGGACTGTATCTTCTGTAATCTCACAAAAGTTACCTAGCTCATTGGAAACCTTCTGCTCATACGCATCGCGTAGTTGTAGTAAAGCATCATCAACAGACACACCCAAAGGATCGGCAATATTTTCCGCTATCGCCGCACGAGCACGGTCAATATCCAATGCCAAATCACCACCAAAAAAGGTAGAAGGATCAAGCAGGCCCATCAACAGATTTACATCAGTAATGGTTGAATTCTTACCACCGCGGCCAAAACTGGCAGGCCCTGGAACAGCACCCACACTCTCTGGGCCAACTTGGATAACCTTATTCTGAACTGAAAGAATTGAGCTACCACCAACACCCGGGCTATCAATCTCACAAAGAGCAAAGGTAATTGGCACATTTTCAACCATACCCCTACGATCTTCATTCACTTCATGTCTAACTACATGGCCGATATCAGTTGTAGTACCGCCAACATCCATGGAAAGAACATTTGATAGGTTGTATTGCTTACTGAAGGCTTTTACACCTTCCATACCACCACGAGGACCAGAGCTGTAGGTTTTCAGCGCAATGGTTTTTGCCACACGAGATGCATCACCATCGTTGCGGAAAATTAACAGTGGGTTCTTAGTGCGATATTCACGCAGACGGTTTTCTGCGTTGTAGAGGAAGCTTTCCATCGCTGGATGCAAGAAGGAATTAATCAATGCAGTCCAACCTCGGCGGTCTCCAGACACGTCATCTGCCAACTCACTGGCAAACAACATGGGTACAGCGCCTAACAAGTGGCGAGGATAATTATCAAATGCTACTTGCTTAAATTGTGATTCAGACTCACTCGCATTATCAATGTCGAAACAAACTACGACACGGTTAGCACCACCTGAAGTGAGTCGAGTAATAGCTGTTGCACTATCTGCAGCTTTTCCAGCATCGCTCAGGTGGTCAAGATCAATTTCTTCTACCCTGTCCCCAACAAAGAAGTCATATAGCTCCGGATCTTGAGCGCGCATACGCTCTACCAAACCAGCATTACCTTTGTTGATAACCAGTCCCAATTTTGGGCCTTTACGTTCAACAATTGCATTGGTGCCTTGAGTAGTAGAATAACGAATGTGTTCTACTTCAGCCAATAGTCTGGCCACATCTTCCTCACCATAAACTACTTTAGAGACGGACTTCAGACCATCAAAAAAACATTTACTTAAATCATAAGGCGTCGTTAACGTTTTAGTTTTATAAAAATCGTTACCGTTAATCACACAGATATCTGTGAGAGTACCGCCATTATCGATATTAATTAGCATTCCCATATCGAGTTACCTTAATTCATTGCTAGCTGAGATTGTGTAGAGTTAATTACCTCGCCCAAGATGATTCAATCCACCTTCATGATCCAACGGGCATCGATTAAATACTGCAAACCCTGTGCCATTAACAACATGACACAGAGAAAAACCATTAACCAACTGTTATATATAGACTATTTAAAATGACTGTTGAAAAAATGGCAACGTACGGCCTGACCGAAAATCGTTCACCTGTTTTATTTTACTATGCCAAACTCAACAGATTAGACCTCCTGACTAAGGCGTACCCTGTGTTCGGAGAAGGTGAATTAGGGAGGAAAATATCTTTATAAAGATAGCCCCTTGCTAAAGGGTTGGTTACTCGCCGTAATACTCGATATAAAACTCCACATCCCCCATTGCGGGCTTGATATCGTGACGTACTCCAGGTGAAAGTACTCCGCTTAAATACTCATCTAAAATAAAACCCGTTGCAGGCTGAGAGTGAACGATAAACTGAAGCAGCCCTGTTTTGACGATAACCCGAGCCCATACACCAGCATCGGTTGTATACCCTGATTCCAGGTAGTCAGGTATCGTATCTTGCTGATACAGAGAAGACTTTTCGACAAGCTTCAACCCTTCAGGTAATACCGGCATATCGCAGTTCACACATTCCTGAATATCTCCAATATGTGCCTGCCGCCCCTTTGCAGAACCTACCCATGAGCAATCCTGATAAGGTGGGTTATGCCTCATCGTCACCACATGGCCACATTTTAAATCTGCTACCCATTCCTGAAAACGATTCAGATGAAAACTTTCTATAGACTGCTTCATAGGCCTCTTTCGCTATTGAAGAATGATTCATTCCTGAGCAACCTCAGGTGCCAAAAACCCACTAATAAGTATAGATTTTTTAATTGAATAGGGCGAAATAGATTGCCTCTCAAAATAACCAAGTACTTATTTTTTTAAAACCAATGGGTATTTTCGCTCAGCTTTAACCATCATTGAGTGCGTGAAAGCAGAGCAAACATCACGGCGCTAGGTTCCTTGAATCGAGACCCAATAAATTAACTTCCCTATATAGATCAGCCAATCTCATCTACAAATACGGTTTGTGATCGAAGAGTTGTGACATCGTTCAACTTTTTAATACGCCGCTTTAAGCTTCTCTTAAGTTTCTCTCTCCATAATTTAATTATCATCGTACAATTACCGATTCAAGCACGTTGTACATGCCGGCTTATAGGAAGTTCGCTGAGTCGACATCGGTTAATTGTTTACCTCGGAGCCACATATAATGGACATTGCAACTTTGCCGACCAGTAAAATTGCCTTTAAGAACATAGCTAAACTTTCGGGGAAACGATTGGCAGCGGCAAAGCGCTCCTTTGTCACGCGCAACCTGCCTATTGAAGAATTTCATTTTCTTGTCACCGACAATATCAAGCCGACTGCTGGAGATCTAATCCTTGCCCGGGTAGACAAGCTGGGGCAACACCAACGTATTGAGCTGCCCAGCGGAAGGCGTGCACATCTCTTTCCAGGAGATGAAATTATCATCAGCTATGGCAACCGTTATGCTCCAGATCAGTTTTTAGGCCATGTTCCAGATAAACTGGAACCCTGTTCATTGGTTGCAGCCGGAGGTATTGCCAGTGACGTCGCCGCAAAACATACTCGAATGAAGAATGCCACCAAAATCACACCATTGGGCTTTCTCGCATCCCACGACAAACAAACAATTAACCTCCGAGATTGGCAACTACCCCAAACAACATCTAGGTCGACTACTCCCATCGTACTTGCTGTAGCAGGTAGCTCCATGAATGGCGGCAAGACAACCACCATGGCCTTTCTGGCACGAGGCCTGATTAAGGCGGGGCTATCAGTTGGCGCCGCAAAAATCACCGGCACCGGTGCTGGCGCTGATTACTGGAAGATGACGGACGCTGGCGCTTACCCAGTTATTGACTTCACCGATATGGGGCTTGCTACTACCTACAAAGTTCATGCATCTCAAATTGAGTCGATCATGGAAAGGCAAGTTAATCATCTCAGTCATCATGGGGTCGACATTATCCTGCTCGAAATTGCTGATGGTTTGGTACAGACTGAAACAGCAGCACTGCTCCAAAGTAAGCTTTTTCATGCACTGGTTGATGGTGTTTTCTTTGCCTCTGCCGAAGCCCTTAGCGTGCAATCCGCCGTTGACTGGATGCAGTTAAATGACCTTCCCCTCCTAGGTGTTAGTGGCGCACTTACTGCCTCACCACTGGTACTAGAAGAAACAAGACAGTTGTGCCCCGTTCCTGTTTTTACCAAAGAGGAGCTTGGCTCTGCAGAGTTTTACCAGCATCTCATTACACTGATGCGCAGGCAGGACTTAAGTGTTTCAAACGCCCAGTGAAGCTGCCACCCATCATATCGGTTAAACGTCGGCGACTTTTTTTTCTTCTGGTCGGCAACGGTTTCCTACAGGCGCTTGCCACGGTTGGCATTACGCTAATGATCAAATTTACCTTTGATCATTACCTCAATGTATCAGCTTCACCCACTATTAGTCTGTGGCATATGGGGCTGGGTTTTCTGTGTGCGACCTTATTGATTTCATGGCTTAGATATCGTGAGCGTCTAGACGCCGAGTGCGTCGGGCAGGACTACGTACATGAGCTACGGGTCAAAATGTTCGCAAAGTATTGCAACAGTGACCTGCGCGAACTTGAACAATACAGTAAAGGCGCAATTAGCTTGCGCTTTGCCACTGACCTCAGCGCATTACGTCAATGGATCAGCCTGGGACTATCAAGACTAATTGTTGCTGGCGTCAATCTAGTTACCGCCCTTGGTGTGCTCTGCTTTATTAACATTACGCTGGGTGCCATCGTTAGTCTGATTATATTAATCAACGCCCTACTTTCACTAAGCACGGGTAAAAATCTTCGCCATACCTTCACCGAGGCCAGACGGCAACGTGCCTATCTTGCCAACAATCTCAACGAAAAAGTTTCCTCAATGGCCGCCGTTAAAGTGTTCGGTCAACGTCAGCGGGAGAAAAACCGGGTAAAACGCCAAAGTTCACGCCTGATGGAGGCCATGTCCAACCGGGCTCGCTCAATTGGCATATTAAGAGCCATCACAGAGGGCAGCAGCGTACTAACCACCGCAATGGTTTTGATCATTGGTGTTATGTTGATGGGCACACATCAGGCCACTCCCGGTACAGTCGTTGCTGCACTCGGCATTGTCAGCCTTTTGATGCAACCCTTGCGACACTTGGGACGCGTCTATGAATACCGGCTTAATGCCAGTGTTGCTGAAGACAAAATAAAATCATTTCTCAACAGCCGTCCGCCAACTCTGTCAAAACACAGAAAAGCACGGCATGGCCTTGGGCATTTGAGGCTTAAAGACATTGCGTTCTTCCCCGACGGGGAAGACATCAACATGCACATCAACTCTGGAAACACCATTGCTATTCTGGGCGTTAACGGTGCTGGAAAATCCACTATTCTTTCTCAGTTCGCCGGCCTTATGAAACCGGCCAGAGGTAAAGTATTACTGGGAAAAAATGACGTCTGTAAACTCAAGGATTCTGCCCTTCGGAAATCTATCGGCATGGTCAGTCACAATTTACCCTTACTTAAGGGCAGCATCAGAAAAAACATTTGTTACCGCTGCCCAAATGCCACTGAGGATGAAATAAGTCTTGTGGTTAAACGTTGTGGTCTGGAGCAGCTTCTTGACTCTCTACCAGGTGGACTGGAAACCAAATTAAAAGAGGGGGGCCAGAATTTATCTCAAGGTGAATGCCAACGTATCGCGCTCGCCAGAGCTATTATCGGTACGCCAGAATTACTGATTCTGGATGAAGCCGATGCCTTTCTGGACGATGAAGCCATGGCCTTGTTTTCAAATATTGTTAGGGGCTACCCAGGGCTCGTCATCATGGCAACACATAATATTGACCATGTCGTTATATCAGATCAGATCTGGCTCATCGACAAAGGAGAACTATGCTGGAATGGCCCGCGGGAGGAGCTGCCCATGAGTCGTTATAGTGAACTCTTCGACTCAAACACAAAGAATAGTGGGCGAAAAGTGCAGGATAGTGCTCATGCCTGAATTAGCCACCCTGCTAACAACCTCCCCGAAGACAGCTGTTGATAAAAGCACACTGGAGAACCATCAAGTAGAAAATCAGGAAAACCTGGGATACTACCTCTTTCTCCCTGATAGCCTGTCCTGTAACACCAAAATCATGGTTTGTGTACACGGCATCTCCCGTAATGCTAAACAACAGGTGAACGCCTTTCGCCACCAGGCCAGCAACCATGACTACATTATCATTGCGCCCTACTTCAGCAAGAAGCACTACCGAGGCTACCAGCGTCTGGAGGCTGGCGTCACTGGTTACACCTCCGCAGAGGCGCTGAACAAAATTCTGCATGATGTGCAGGAACAGTACACCGTCAAAACTGACAAAATCTCCCTGTTCGGTTATTCCGGTGGCGCCCAATTTGCACACCGCTATGCGATGCTTTACCCAGAAAAGATCAACAAGCTGATTATCTGTGCCGCTGGCTGGTTTACCTTTCCCGATGAAGGCAAAACTTACCCCTATGGCCTTAAAATCACTCAGAATTCTGTAACAAAAATCGGAGAAAACCTACCGGCCTTTCTCCAGCTAAAAATACGAATACTGGTTGGTGAATTTGATAACACCAATGACCCCGGACTCAACCGTAAAAAACGGATCAACAGGCAACAGGGCTATCACCGACTTGAAAGAGCTAGGCGATGGGTCAATGCACTACAAGGCAAGTGCAATGAAATGAACTTAGAAGCTGACCTACGTTTTATCACTATCAAAGGCTGTGGGCACTCATTTGAAAACTGTGAAAGGTTGGGTGGGATCAGTAAATATATGTTTACCCCAGACAACTAATTCGAACATTAAAAACCCTTTTAGAAGATAAGGACTGCACTATGCACAGCCACACTACTTACACATCAACATTACTGGCACTAGCGCTATTCGCAACTACCAGTCATGCAGGAAACGCCTTTCAGGAAGCCACCTCATTCAAATCCGAGGATGAAAATTTTACGTTCAAGCTGAAAGGCCGTATTCATGCAGATGCAGCTTATTACGATGATGATGTTACTGAAATAGATGATGAGGAAGAACTGCGACGTCTCCGAGCAGGCTTTAGCGGCACTGTGATGAAAGACTGGACCTACAGTTTTAACTACGATACCGAATCTGAAGTAGGCTACCGGATTAAAGGTGCCAATATAGGTTATAAGGGATTCGATAATTTTAAAATATCCGTGGGCAACCTACAGCAACCATTCAGTCTCGAAGAGCTCACCAGCTCCAACCACATTCCTTTTATGGAGCGTAGCCTTTCCAATGTTTTTGCTCCCAGCTATACCTTGGGTTTACTGGTGAAAACCTGGGGTAAACACTGGTCATTTTCTGGGGGTTATTTCGATGATAATTTAGGAGATCGTCATAACGATAATGAGGGCAGTCATAGCCTCGCTGCACGGGTCACTTTTAACCCAATCGATAAGAAGCGATTTAAGGTTCACCTTGGCGCCTCTACCGTGTTTCGCAACCTAGATTCAGGCCAAACGGTCAGTTATAGCACTCGACCCGAAAGCTACCCCGCAAATACCAAGCTACTGTCTACTGGAACCCTTGATGATGTCGACGATATCAAGACTTATGGTCTAGAGGCCGCGCTGATTAAAGGCTCATGGTTATTACAGGGTGAATTAATGCGAGCAGAGCTGGATAGAAAAACCAATGCGGACCCAACATTCGACGGGGGCTATATTCAGAGCAGCTGGATAATCACAGGGGAAAGGCACCGCTACTCAGGCAAAAATGGCTCATTTAAACAAATAAAACCCAAGTCACCCTATGGCGCAGTTGAGTTAGCGGTTCGCTACAGTACCCTTGACCTAGAAGACAAAACAGTCAATGGCGGAGAAGAAGACAACCTTACTCTGGGTGTCAATTGGCACATCAATAAAAACATGCGAATCATGGCAAATTACGTCCAAGCAGATGCCTCACCAAACAGTGATGGTATAGATGAAGATATAGATATCCTGCAATTTCGCTTCCAGGCTTATTTCTAAATTTTCTGAAAAGGTCCTGATAGAAATTTAAGGGTGATAAATAAATCTATACATTCTAGAAGTTAATGCAATGTAGGCTAAGCACCCCTTTTAGGCGAAGCCCAACAGGTTTAACCTGACAGTTACCGATTTTTAAGAAGGTATCTGTCAGGTCAGCTTTAATTTGCGGTACTTTTTCTCTACAACTTTTAGAGAAAATGCTCGATTACATCATGCCGAATCAGACTCTCAATCTACTTGTTCTTTCGCCATAAACAAAAAACACTCCGTGAGAAATCCTAATCAAGAGTGGATTGTCACCACATGGCCACATTTCAAATCTGACACCCATTCCTGAAAACGGTTCAGATGAAACCCGGAGATAGAACGCTTTATCGCACACCCCGGTACCTTGCCTTGCTCATCACTCGTCGTTTCCTGCCCCTTCTAAACACTCAAGGCAGGACACAAAATTAGGTGTGTTTGTAAACAGCCATTCTCGCGCTGTTTTGGTAATTAATGCTACCGCTGGATGTGCAATTTTCCGTTCTACCGAAATGGCATAAAACTTTTCACGTACATCATTAGTCTGCCCAACAACCTCTACCCCATAATGTTTTTCTACTTCATCAGCAATGGCCGTAGGTGCAATAAAAACACCGGCTCCGGCCTGACCAAACGCCTTCATCAAAGCACTATCATCAAACTCACCAATAATCCTTGGATGTATATGTAACCGACCAAACCACTGCATCAAGTCACCACGCACCAATGTTGTTTCACCCGGCAGTAAAAATGGCATACCACTGAGGTCATAGGGGAAATTACGCCCGAGTTGACTCGCCAACTCTGGGGTTGCGAAAAAGGTAATACCACAATCACCGAGTTGACGGCTAAAACCACTCATGCTCACCTCAGGTGGGATAGGACCGTCCGCTATCACCAAATCGATGCGGTGTGCGGCTAAATCCTCCCACAGAGAATTGATGGTACCTTCCTTGCAAACAAGACGAACAGAGTCAGGCAACTCCAATGCCGGGGCCAGCAAACGATACGCAATTGACTTGGGTACCACATCAGTTACCCCCACATTAAAAATCAGCGGTCCCTCATCCGGAAGGTGACGCAGTACTTCTTTCAGCTCATTTCCCAATGAAAAAATCTCTTCAGCATAACTCAAGACCAGTTTTCCCGTTTCTGTCAGCTCTCGGTTTCGCCCAACGCGAGAAAATAATGCTTCACCCAAATGCTCCTCCAGTAGGCTTAGCTGGCCACTGATAGTCTGAGGTGTCAGATGCAGGCGTTCACTAGCACGAGTAATACCACCCGACTTTGCTACCATCCAGAAATAATGAAGATGCTTATAGTTAATCATAGCGACCACACAATAGTTCGATTAATACGAAGTGTATGTAAATTATAATCGACTTTTTCTTATCTTTAAATCGACCTAGCCTTACGGCCACTGATAAATAACTAGACCTATATGTGGAGACAGAGATGCAAATAGAGATACAAGCAGAAAATTTTGAGCTGACAAGTGAACTCGAAGATTACGTAAAGCTGCACTTGGGGTTTGACGACAGTGGCGCATATGATCGAGTAAATAATGTACTGGTACGATTATCTGAGGTCGACGACTCGCATAAGAACTGCTTAATAACGGTAGAGATTGAGGGTATAGCAACGAGTGTAGAGGTTCAAAATACCGAAGAGGATATGAACTATGCTATCGATCTTGCCGCCAAACGCGCGCGCAAAACAGCTATTCTTTGGATGAGACGCTACGGGACACAAACGGCTTAACAGTCACAGGAAAATCGTTAGTCAAAACTTCCAACATATTACTCCCCTGCAAGAAGCAAAAAACCCGGCCTAAGCCGGGTTTTTTGTTTATGGCGGTGAGGGAGGGATTCGAACCCTCGATAGGGGATAAGCCTATACTCCCTTAGCAGGGGAGCGCCTTCAGCCGCTCGGCCACCTCACCAAATCATCA
>MAAC01009490.1_pt1 | contig 23295 bp, 17 predicted proteins | sample 1115981 | NCBI WGS metagenome assembly MAAC01 (sample SAMN04961126, study PRJNA320927) | seawater metagenome | isolation source: sample BD02T64 sea water enriched with oil for 64 days | place: USA:Gulf of Mexico | collected 2013-07-27
ATGGTGTTCCTAACGGTTCTTCTGATCAGTGCCATCTTGAATGCGGCCTATTTTTTACCGGTCACCTACACCGCGTTTTTTGAAAAGCCCAAACCGCCGCAGGACCAGACAGTGGTGGCCATGCAGGATGTTCGCGAGATCCCGATGGTGGCAGTGCCGTTGCTGATAACTGCGGTTCTATCGCTGGCCCTTGGGTTGAGCCCTGGATTTTTTGTTGAACTGGCGCAGTTGGTTATGCGCGGGGCGGGGTTGGGATGATTGTACGATTGGTAAATTTTTTTGGTGATGATCAATACATGCGGGTGCGCTGGATCCTGTTGCTGGTCGTGCTGGCTGTCATCGTAGTGGCCGATTTTCTCGTGCCGCGACCTCATGTCGACCATATCTGGGATGCTATTCCTGGGTGGAGCGCAGTGTTTGGATTTATCAGCTGCGTTGCCATCATTTTTATCAGCAAACTCATCGGCCACAGCGGCGGCATTATGCGCGACGAGGACTACTATGATTGAGTGGCTGATGCATCCTGCTTTGCTGATGCTGCTTGGGGCTTTGCTGTTGGCTCTGCTTCGTGGAAATTGGCAAAAATCCGTATCTGTATTAATCCCGATGTTGGTGCTGATCCGAGTCGTGCAGATTGTTCCGGGCAGTTCCGGGCAGCTGAGGTTTGCAGGCATCGACTTGGTGATGTTTCAGGCTGATCATTTGTCTTTGGTATTTGCTTGGGTGTTTTCGATCATGGCGGTGATCGGCAATATTTATGCCTGGCACATCAATGACACTGGCCAACGGGTCTCGGCCTTTCTGTATATCGGCTCTGCCTTTGGCGTGGTCTTTGCCGGCGATTGGTTCACCCTACTGGTCGCCTGGGAGGTGATGGCCTTTGCGTCGGCTTACCTGATTTTTGCCTCGGCCAACCGGGCTGCGGTCGCGGCAGGATTTCGTTATCTGATGGTGCATGTCGCAGGCGGAGTACTGCTGTTTGGCGGCATTGTTCTGCACGGGATGCAAACCGGGTCTTATCTGGTGGGGCCGCTGGATCATGGGCAAGGTGGGCTGGCTTACAACCTGATCCTGATCTCGTTTATGCTGAATGCAGCAGTCCCGCCGCTCAGCGCGTGGCTGACCGATGCCTACCCCGAGGCCACGGTGACTGGCGCGGTGTTCCTTAGCGCCTTTACCACCAAAACCGCCGTATATGTACTGATCCGAAACTACCCCGGTGCCGAAGTGCTGATCGGCTTTGGTGTGGCCATGGCGCTGTATGGTGTGGTGTTTGCGGTGCTTGAGAACGATTGTCGCAGGTTGCTGGGTTATCACATCATCAGTCAGGTTGGATACATGGTGGCTGCTGTCGGCATGGGGACTGAGATGGCGCTGAACGGCGCGGCGTCTCATGCCTTTGCCCATATCCTGTACAAGGGGTTGTTGTTCATGGGGGCAGGGGCGGTGATCCTGATGACAGGGCGGCGCAAACTGACCGAACTGGGTGGCTTGTACCGAACCATGCCGATAACGGTGTTTCTGTACATGATCGGCGCGCTGGCGATCTCGGCTTTTCCACTGTTCAGCGGTTTCGTCAGCAAAAGCATGATCATCTCGGCCGCCTCCGGGGATCATCGCGCCGCTGTAGCGCTGTTGCTGACTGTGGCCTCGTCCGGCACGTTTTTGCATACTGGGCTAAAGCTGCCTTACTACATGTTCTTTGGCAAAGACTGTGGCTTGCGGCCCCCCGAGCCGCCGCTGAACATGTTGCTGGCGATGGGAATTGCTGCGCTGTTTTGCGTCGGCATCGGCGTATTCCCCCAGCTGTTGTATGGCTTGCTGCCTTATCCGGTGGACTATCACCCGTACAGCGGTGCGCACGTCACCCAAAGCCTTGGGCTGCTGATGTTCACTCTCTTAGCCTTTGTTCTGTTCTTGAAATATCTGGACCCAGAAAAAACCATCAGTCTGGATACCGATTGGCTGTACCGGCGCGGCGCACAGGCATTCATGTGGATCGCTCGCCACCCTGTTCTGCTATGGGAGCAGATGGTGATCACGCTGGGTGACGGGGCAGGCCTGCGGCTGCTGCACCGGATATCGCGGGTCAGCCTGAGTATTGACACCCAGGTGGTAGATGCTGCGGTCAACGGAGTGGCCCAGACTGCCCGGCGCACAGGTATGCTGTTGCGGCAACTGCAAACCGGGATCGTGTCGCATTACGCACTGGCAATGATTGTCGGCCTGATCGTGGTGCTGATGATGCCACTGATAACCGGGTTGGCGATGCGATGACAGAGGTGCCGGTTCTCAGCATCCTGTTCCTGCTGCCCATTGCGGGCGCTGCGCTTATCCCGTTCCTGCGCGATGCCCAAACCGTGCGATGGTTTGCGCTGGAAGTTCTGTTGGCGGATTTCTTACTCGCGCTGTGGGTCTTGCTCAATTTCGATGCCAATTCCGCCATGATGCAATTTGGCGAATACCACGCCTGGGTGCCTGCGCTGGGCATCAGCTATCGTTTGGGCATCGACGGTATCAGCGTCTGGTTTGTGTTGCTGACATCGCTGCTGGGCTGGATCTGCGTGCTGGCCTCGTGGACGTCAATCACCACCCGGGTGAGAGAGTTCATGACCTGCTTGTTAGCGATGCAAGGCCTGATGGTCGGCGTCTTTTGCGCCTTAGATATGATCCTGTTCTACATCCTGTGGGAGGCCATGCTGGTGCCGATGTATCTGATCATCGGCATCTGGGGCGGCGCCAACCGGGTCTATGCTGCCTTCAAGTTCTTTCTCTATACGTTGGCCGGTAGCCTGTTGTTCCTGATCGGTATATTACTGCTGTATTTCGGCGGCGGCCAGAGTTTTGATATGCTGTCTCTGATGGATACTCAGTTTCCGCTCCAACTGCAGATCTGGGTGTTCCTGGCCTTTCTGGTGGCCTTTGCGGTCAAGGTCCCGATGGTGCCACTGCATACGTGGTTACCGGATGCTCATGTGCAGGCCCCAACGGCGGGCAGCATTATTCTGGCCGGTGTGTTGTTGAAAATGGGCGCTTATGGCTTTCTGCGGTTCTCATTGCCGATGCTGCCAGATGCCTCGCAGTACTTCGCCCCAATGATGATCGCTCTGTCGGCACTGGCTATTATCTACGGCGGGCTATTGGCGCTGGCGCAGAGCGACATTAAGAAACTGATTGCCTATTCCAGCGTTAGCCACATGGGGTTTATCACGCTGGGTCTATTCACGCTGGATCCTTTGGGTATGTCCGGTGCGGTGATCCAGATGTTCAACCACGGCATTACCACCGGCGCGTTGTTTCTGTTTGTCGGTCTGATTTACGAGCGCACGCATTCGCGTGAGATTACTGCTTACGGGGGCCTGATCAAGGTGGTGCCGCTGTTCGGCATTCTATTTGCTGCCTTCTTGCTGGCATCGATGGCGGTGCCGGGGCTGAACGGCTTTATCGGCGAGTTGCTGGTGCTGGCCGGAGCCTTTGGGTTCAGCGGTTGGGCCGGGACTGCCGGGGTGCTTGGAGCTCTGATCGGTGCGGCTTATCTGATGGGCATTTACCGTCAGATGCTGCTCGGAGAGGTCAAAATACCCGGTGATGCAGCCGTCTGGGATCTGGGCCGACGCGAGCTGGCCTGTGCGGCCCCTTTATTGCTGTTTGTGGTCTGGTTTGGCCTGTATCCAAAACCGTTTCTGACCATCCTGCGGCCTTCACTGGACCACCTGATGTCGCAACTCGATACAGAGCGGCCAGAGCCATGAGGAGGTTTGCGTGGATCTGACAGTCATCAAATCCTCGGTGCTGGCCTCGGGCCCTGAGATCATCGTGATCCTGGGCGCCTGCGTTGCGCTGATGCTGTCGCTGGTGCCGCGTCCGGGGCAAGGCGGGCTGCTGGCCGGGCTCAGCCTGCTGATGATTGCATTGGCGGCGATGATGAGCCTGTCGCTGGGACAATACCCGCAGACCGCCTATGCTGGCATGTTTGTGGTTGATGGCTTTTCGACCTATTTCAAGATGCTGCTGTATCTGGGCACAGCGCTGACCATTTTGATGTCTGGCAACTATCTGACCGCCGAAAACGTCGCCAAGGGTGAATATTACGTCCTGCTGCTGTTTGCGCTGTCCGGCGCGATGATCATGGTGTCGGGCACCGATCTGCTGATCATCTACATTGGGATCGAGCTGCAGGCGCTGTCGATTTACGTGTTGGTCGGCTTTCTGACCACAAATACCCGCTCGAACGAGGCGGCATTGAAATACGTAATACTTGGCGCGTTTTCTTCTGGGCTGCTGCTGTTTGGTCTGTCGCTGTTTTACGGGCTAACCGGCACCACTCAGTTGGACGTCATGAGCGAGGTGCTGGACGTCGCGGATACCAGCAGTCCTTTGCTGGCGTTGGCGACGATGTTTCTGGTGGCTGGGCTGCTGTTCAAGGTCGGCGCCGTACCGTTTCACATGTGGGTGCCAGACATATACGAGGGCGCACCTTCGCCGGTGACCGGGTTCATGTCCACCGTGGGCAAGGTCGCTGCCTTTGCGGTAATCCTACGGGTGTTGATGCTGGACTTGATCGTGCTTGATCCGATCTGGCGAAACAGCCTTATCGTGGTGACGGTGCTGACCCTCGCCACTGGCAGCTTGGCGGCATTGGTGCAGACCAATATCAAACGAATGCTGGCCTATTCCTCGATTGCGCATGCCGGATTCCTGATGCTGGGACTGCTGGCAGGCGGCAGCGGCGGCATCGCCAGTGTGTTGCTGTACCTGTTGGTTTTTACAATGATGAACCTGGGGCTGTTTGCAGTGATCATATTGCTGAACCGGGGCTCGGATCTGGGTGAACCGATTGAGGCTTTTACCGGTTTGGCCAAAAGCCATCCGGGACTGGCGCTGATCACGATGATCTTTCTGCTGTCGCTGGCAGGCATTCCGCCAACTGGCGGGTTCTTTGCCAAGTTCTATGTGCTGGTGGCGCTGGTCGAGGCAAACCATGTGGCGTTGGCGGTGATTGCAGTGCTGTTCAGCGCCGTATCAGCCTGGTTCTACCTGCGCATCATCATGCTGATGTACATGGGCGAAACGGACCATCCGGCCAGGGTTCAGATCACGGCCTCCATAGGGCTGGCCTTGATCGTGGCGCTGATCGGCACAGTATTAACCGGGGTTTTACCGGCGTGGTTCCTGAGCGTGGCACAGGCTGCAACGGAGGGCGGTTTGGGTTGAACGAATGAAGCTGAGTGTGAACTAAGCCAACAAGGAAGACATCATGCCAATTGATTTCCTGCCTGTGTTTCTAATGGTCGCCGTGGTCGTCGTGCTGTCGGTGTTTATCCTGACGCTGTCCCGGCTAATTCGGCCGAACAACCCCTATCCCGAGAAAAATCGCCCCTATGAGTGTGGCGTCGACCATGTGGGCGAGGCCTCGGCTGGCCTATTCAAAGTGCAGTATTTTGTGATCGCCATCCTGTTTGTGGTGTTCGACGTCGAAACCATGTTCCTGTTTCCCTGGGCCGTGGTGCTGCAGGACATGGGGTTGTTTGGCTATATCGAGATGCTTGTCTTCATCGTGCTGCTGCTGGTTGGTTTTGCCTATGCCTGGATAAAGGGGGCGCTGGAATGGGTGTCCTGAGCAACCAGTTTCAAGACAACGTATTTTTTGCCTCGTCCGACGCCATCATCAACTGGAGCCGCAAGTCTTCCCTGTGGCCGCAGACCTTTGGCATTGCCTGCTGTGCTATTGAAATGATCTCGGCGGGCTGTGCGCGCTATGATCTGGACCGGTTCGGAGTGGTGTTTCGCCCGTCACCCCGGCAGTCGGATGTGATGATCGTGGCGGGCACCGTGACCCGCAAAATGGCGCCGATTGTGCGGCGTCTGTATGACCAAATGGCCGAGCCACGCTATGTCATTGCCATGGGCACCTGCGCCATTTCCGGCGGGGTGTATAATACCTACGCGGTGGTGCAGGGCGTAGATCACGTCATACCGGTCGACATTCATGTCGCCGGTTGCCCGCCGCGCCCCGAGGCCCTGTTGCATGGATTTGTGCAGTTGCAGGAAAAGATCACCGGTACCAAGGTGCTTCGCCGTCAGGACCCTGTCGACGTGGCAGTGGGAACACCGTGATGCTGGCGGGTGATCTTCCTCTGGCGCCTGTGTTGCTGCCGTTTGGCCAACGGGTTCGCATAGATAACAGCGCGACTGATATGCCCTGCCTGTTGGTGCCTCCTGCAGATCTGGTGGATCTATGCACCCAGCTGCGCGATGATCCGTCGCTTCGGTTTGATTTCCTTTCTGATATCTGCGGGGTGGATTTTTACCCCAAAACGCCACGCTTTATGCTGGTTTATCATCTGTTTTCACTGGCACATAAATGGCGGCTGCGGATCAAATGCCACTTGGGGGATCCACCTATTGTTCCAACAGTGACCCCAGTTTGGACCACCGCCAATTGGCACGAGCGTGAAGCCTATGACATGTACGGCATCACCTTTGACGGTCACCCCGATCCGCGCCGGATCTACATGTGGGAGGGGTATGAGGGATACCCAATGCGCCGCGATTTCCCGCTGCGTGGATACAAGGACGACTACAATCCGATGGGGGCAGAACGCCCCGCTGAGGAGGAGGGCCGATGACCGAGGTGACCGTCATCGACGAGGTCTCAACCGACACTGGCCTGACCCGCGAAGTGCTGATGAACCTTGGCCCGCAGCATCCCAGCACCCATGGTGTCTTGCGTCTTTTGCTGCAGATGGATGGCGAAATCATCGAGCGGGTCGAGCCGCATATCGGCCTGCTGCACAGGGGCACTGAGAAGCTGTTCGAAAGTTTCACCTACACCCAGATCTTTCCGCTGACGGACCGGTTGGACTACCTCTGTCCGCCCTCTAACAATCTAGGGTACGCTCTTGCAGTCGAAGCCTTGCTGGGGATCGAGGCCCCGCAACGTGCGCAATACATCCGGGTGATGATGGCTGAATTGTCGCGCATTTCCGGTCATCTCCTGATCACCGGTGCGCTGCCGATGGATGTGGGGGCAATGACCACTCTGCTGTACACCATGCGCGACCGCGAAATGGTGATGGATCTGATGGAGATGATCTCCGGCGTGCGCATGCATACCTCGTTCTGTCGGGTCGGTGGCGTGCGCGAGGATCTACCCGAAGGGGCCGAGGCGCGAATTCTGGAGTTCTGCGATATTTTCACGGCTCGAATTTCGGATTACGAGACCTTGTTGGATAACAACCGGATCTTTCTGGCCCGGGTTGAAAATATCGGCAACATCACTGCTGAGGACGCCATTGCGCTGGGCCTGAGCGGCCCTAACCTGCGGGCCTCGGGCGTGGATTGGGACATCCGCCGTGATGACCCGTATGAGATCTACGATCAGTTGGAATTCAAGGTGATCATCCGGCAGGACGGCGATTGTTATGATCGCTGGAAATGTCGCGTGGACGAGATGCGCGAAAGCCTGTCGATGATCCGGCAGTGCGTACAACAGATGCCGCAGGGTGATATTCTGGTCGACGACCCCAAAATCGCGTTCCCGGTCGACAAGGACCTGCTGTCCCACTCGATGGAGACCCATATCCACCATTTCGAACTCTCGGCCTATGGCTTCAAGGTTCCAGCGGGCGAGGTCTATACCGCGATCGAGGCGCCCAAGGGTGAATTGGGCTATTACCTGATCTCGGACGGCAGTGAGAAACCGTTCCGGCTCAAGGTGCGCGCGCCGTCCTTTGTCAATCTGCAGGCGCTGACCGAACGGACTACAAATATCAAATACCTGGCGGATGTGATTGCCATGCTGGGCAGTCTGGATCCGGTGATGGGGGAGGTCGATAAATGAGCGACGCCCGCAGCCTGGATAACATCAAGAGTGATCTTGCCTCCGACGTGCAGCAGATCATGACACGCTATCCAACTTGCCGAAGCGCCATCATGCCTGCGCTGGATCTGGCGCAGCAGAGATATGGCGGCGTTGACGGCACCACCTATCAGGCGGTGGCTGAACTGCTGGACGTGCCCGAAATCTGGGTGTTTGAGGTGGCCAGTTTCTACAGCCTGTATGACCGGACAACAACTGGCCGTCATCACCTGCGGCTTTGCACCAACCTGTCCTGCATGCTGCGCGGCTCGGATGCGCTAATGCGGCACCTGCAAGAGCGGCTGAACGTTAAACCCGGTGAGACATCCGACGACGGCGCCATAACGCTGTCGGCTGTTGAATGCCTTGGCGCTTGTGAGGTGGCACCGGTCCTGATGGCTGACACGCAGTACCACGGCGACCTAACTGTAGAAAAACTGGACGTGCTGCTGGCGACCCTCACCGAGCAGGTGGTCGAGGAGATGACATGAGCGAGCTGGTCCTGCTGAAGAACATTGGCAATCCAAACGCGCACCGGATTGAAGCCTATGAAAAGTCCGGCGGCTATCAGGGGCTGCGGACGGTGCTGCGTGATTATTCACCGGATGAGGTGATCGAGGCGGTGAAATCGTCAAACCTGCGCGGTCGTGGTGGTGCTGGTTTTCCCACAGGGCTTAAGTGGAGCTTTGTGCCCAAGGACAGCCCTCTGCCGCGCTATCTGTGCTGCAATGCGGACGAGGGAGAGCCGGGCACCTTCAAAGATCGTATCCTGATGGAACACGACCCCCATCAATTGATCGAAGGCATGGTGATTGCTGCCTACGCGATTGGATGCCGAACCGCCTATCTGTACATCCGCGGCGAATATGGGCTGTCGATCCAGCACTGCCAGCAGGCGATAGATGAGGCCCATGCGCTGGGCTATTTGGGGCCGAATATTCTGGCCAGTGATCACTCTCTGGAAATACACATCCACAAAGGCGCCGGGGCCTATATCTGCGGCGAAGAGACCGCGATGCTCGAGTCGATCGAGGGCAAGCGCGGCCAGCCAAAGCTGAAACCTCCGTTTCCGGCGGTGGCGGGACTGTATGAATGTCCAACTGTGGTGAACAACGTCGAAACCCTGGCCTGTCTGCCACATCTGTTCCAACGCGGGGTTGAATGGTTTGCCTCAATCGGGCCCGAGGATGCGCCGGGACCAAAACTATTTGGGCTGAGCGGTCAGGTGAGGAAACCCGGTGTTTATGAGCTGCCAATGGGTATGCCACTGGGCGAGATGCTGGAAGACTACGGGGGCGGGGCTTTGACTGGGCAGTTCAAAGCCGCCATCCCCGGTGGTGTTTCGGCTCCGATGTTTCCGAGCAGTGAATTTGATGTGAAAATGGACTTTGGCTCGTTGGCGGCGGCGGGCAGCATGTTGGGGTCGGCGGGGGTTATCGGCCTGGATGAAACCTGCTCGATCCCGGTCGTCGCGCGCCGCATCACCGAATTCTTCAGCCATGAAAGCTGCGGCAAATGCACCCCGTGTCGCGAGGGGCTGACCTGGGCCGCCAAGATCCTGCGCCGGATCGAGACTGGGCAGGGGCAGACGGGCGACGTGGAGCAATTGGAAATGCTCTGTGGTGGGATATTTGGCAAATCCTTCTGTGCACTTGGCGACGGTGCCGCCTGGGCGCTGGGGGCAACCCTGAAACACTTCCGGCATGAATTTGACGCGCTGATAACAGCGCAAGCTAAGGCTGGCTGAAAGGAGCCACAACGATGGTAACCTGCACACTAGACGGTCAAACTGTCGAGGTAGATCCCGGCACGACGATCCTGACTGCTGCCCGCTCGGTCGGGGTGGATATCCCAACGTTTTGCTATCACCAGCGGCTTTCCCTGTCGGCCTCGTGCCGCATGTGCCTGGTCGAGGTTGAGGGGCGCAATAAACTGGAACCAGCCTGCGCCACCGCCATTGCCCCCGACATGGTAATCCACAGTCGGTCCGACAAAGTAGTCGCCACCCGCGAGGACATGTTGGAAATGCTGCTGGCCAACCACCCGCTGGACTGCCCGATCTGCGACAAGGGTGGTGAATGCGAGTTGCAGGATACCGTGTTCGAATACGGCAAGGGCGACTCGCGGCTGCAGGACCCCAAGCGGGTGTTCCGCCAGCGCGACATCGAATTGAACCAGGTGATCGTGTTCAACGCCAATCGCTGCATCCAGTGTCAGCGCTGCGTGCGTGTCTGTGAAGAAGTGGTCGGCGAGGTGGCGCTGGGCACCGTTGAGCGCGGCTTGGACAGTGAAATCACCGGGGTTGGCAATAGTCTGAAGGATTGCAGTCACTGCGGAAATTGCATCGAGGTCTGTCCGGTTGGCGCTTTGATGAGTGTCCCCTATCGGTACAAAGCGCGGCCATGGGACTTGGTGAAAACCGAAACCATCTGCGGCATGTGCGGCACCGGTTGCAGCCTGACGGTAGAGACGCGCGAGGGTATATTCAAACGGGTCAAAAGCGATCCTGACACCGGTCTCAACGGCGAGTTGCTTTGTGCCAAGGGTCGGTTTGGTTTTGACGCCATCGACGGCGGTCAACGGATCGAACTGCCAATGATCCGCAAGGATGGTGCTTTGATCCCGGTGAGTTGGGACGAGGTGATCAATTTCATCTCTGAGAAAGCCCGCGCGGTCAGGGACCGCAAGGGCCGTATCCAAGGCCTGATCTCACCAAGACAGACCAATGAGACCGCATTTATGTTCCAGACCCTGATGCGTCAGGTCTTTGGCTCGCAGGACATCCACTCAAGCACCCGATTTGGTGGCCTGCGCAGCGAGACGGCGATCCAGGCCTTGGCCCGAGTGATGACTGGTGTTGTGGATCGCAAGCCTTTGGGCACAGTGCTCGAGGCGGAGTGCATTTTCCTGTTGGGCTCAAACATAACCGAGGAAAATCCGGTCACCGGCTATCTGCTTCGTACGGCAATGAGGGGCAAACATAAGCAACTGATCATTGCCTCGTCCAGACCTTGTGGACTGGATGACATCGCCGACGTCTCGATGCGTTTGCTACCGGGGAACGAAGCACATCTATTGGCGCAGTTGATCAAGGAAGAGGCCAGCGGGGCAGGGAATGCCATCGGTGATTTTGTGTCCTCCGCAAAAGCCAGTCTTGTCGCAGCGGACAGTATTGCCTTGCTGATAGGAACTGAGTTCCTGCGCTCGTCCAACGCGGAGGACTGCCTTCGCTGGATTGAGCAGGCCACCGAGACGTTCAAAGCGCAGGGTAAATCCGTCACTGTGCAGTTCCTGTTTGATCGGCCAAACCAGTTGGGACTTTGGGACATGGGCTGTCTTGCCGGGGTCGCGCCGGGTTGGCAGCGAAGTCAGGAACGGGCATCAACCTCAGATGCTCCACCTGTGTTGGTGTATGTCATGGGAGCCAAGTCTCTGGGCAGCGGGTCTGAGACAGATCCAATTGGGCTGACCGTGTCAAAGCACTCGTGCTTGGTGCTGCATACCTCACATTTCTACAAAACGGCTGAACGGGCGGATGTGCTTCTGCCAGCCCCGCTTTATGGTGAAGAAGACGGCAGTTACACCAATAATGAAGGTCGGGTGCAAACCCTTCGACCAGTCAGACCGCAGCCCCAAGCGCAGCCCTCCGCGCGGGAGGTGTTTAGTCTCATTGCGCAGGCTATGGGGCAGGCCCCGTTGGAAGTCGCAGCAGATCAAGTTCGCAGCCAAATCACGGCTGGTATTCCTGAGTTTGGGCAGTTTGACCAAAGCGGCAAAGGCGCGGCAGGCGCAGACCCTGGAAATTGGCCAACCGCTGAAACATCTTTGCCCGACCCGGAATTGCATCATGACACATCCCGTCCAACGGATCATCGTCGGTTTTTGGTATCCGGGGACAATCAGTTTCAGTCAGGACAATTTTCTGCCCGATCATCGGTTTTGACGTCGCTGGACAGCGGTCCTTACGTCGAGCTGAATCCAGGGGCGGGATCGGATCAGACATTTGAGGGCATGATGGCAACAATTTTCTCTGCCGGAGGCAATTTCACAGCGCCGCTCAGGATCAACCGCGCCTTTGATCCCAAGACTGTTTTTGTTCCAGAGCGATTTTTAGCTGAACTGGACAAAAAACTTCTCTCCAATGCTGATTACCCTATGGTTGTGGATGTGGTGCTGTCCGGTCTGGGCGGAGTAGGTGAGTAAGGATGTCTCTTTTCTTGGTGTGTGAAAATGGGTGCTGATATTTTGCCACTGTGACGCTCAGATAGCAGCAATACTTTTTGTTTGCGGCACCAGACCTGCGGAAAATGTGGCACCTCATCTGATCGTGGAAATACAGTAAAATCTCTTTTTCAATCACGCAAATACCGCTGTGGTTGCTAGGGCGCGGCTTCTTCCCAACTGTCTGATTGCACGCACTGGATAGTGCCCGAGAAGAGGCTAGCTAAAAATAGGAAGTCTGAGCCGACACTTATAACAAGCAACTGAATTGCGTGGGTAAAAAGTATATGGATAGTGCGTCTGACGACATAGAAAACACACCACAACGGCAGATTTACGATATCGTCCTCATTGCCGATATGACGCGAAACGGCGATGCTGGATTGCGGATCAGACAAGAAATTCAAATCTACTACGATATGGGGTACCAGACCGCTCTTTTACATTTGCCGGTTCCCAACGAAAAGGCCATCGTCTCGCCCGATATTCAACGATGCGTGCGTGAAGGCCTTGCCAGTTTGGCGCTGCCGGATTGTCCGGTTCAGGCCAAATTGGCCATCGTCTATTCCCCGGAATCCCTGAAATCAGCCCCTGATAACCTGACAAATCTGTGCGCCGACAGAGTTGTTCTGGTGCACGACCGAAAACCCAATATCGAACAGATGGGGCTGTGGTTCTGTTTTGACTTTGGACCCGTTTCTTGGGCTCCGACGAACCGTTGGGTGCGGGCCAAACTGGAAGAATTGGGTATGCCGGTGCCAATCGAGAGTGAAGACTGGCGGCCCATTGGGCTTCAGGTTCAAGGGCGGCGGATGCAGCGGCCGAGCCCAAGGCCCATCGTTGTCGGGCGGGTGAGCGTGCCGGGCGAAGTTCAATGGCCGACCACCCCAGCGGAACTTGAGAAAATATATGCCATGAATGGGGCGTTGGATTTTCGCGTGTTAGGTGCGCCGCTTGCCAGCCTGCTGGAGCAGTCAAAACCGTCAGCCAGCTGGCACATCATGAACTTCAAAGACACCTCGGTGGAACGTTTTATCGAGATGCTGGATGTCTTTATGTATTATCCCAGCGCGGTTGTTCCGGAACTGCCAGAGGCCGCAATTGCAGCCGCCATGGCCTCGGGTAAAATTGTAGTGCTGCCTCCGCGTTTCCAGCCGCATTTTGGCCCCGGCGCGATTTACGTAGAACCCGAACAAGCAATCCCTACAATCAAGGAGCTGTTCCTGGACGAGGAGGCGCTGAAAGAGGCCCGTGAAAACGCGCAGTATCATTGCCAATTCCAATTCTCGGCAACCGCCCATTGTGAAAAAATACGAGCTTTGGTTGGTGAAAGTCCAAGATCGACGCCCGCCAGAGAAAAGAGACTACAGCGCACCAAGCGGGTATTACTGGTGCCGTCAAACGGTGTTGGCCTGGGACATGTGACTCGGTTGTTGGCGATTGCGCGCCGGATGGATCATCGGGTCGAACCGATTTTCCTCAGCTTCGCGCAGGCAGCCTCAACAATCGAAAGCTTTGGCTATCTGGCCGAGTATTTTCCATCCCAGCATGATTCCGGCGCAAGCATGGCCAATTGGGATCCGTGGTTGCGGCATGAGATGGGGGAGATTCTTGGCCGCTATGGCATCGACGCCATTGTTTACGACGGCAACAACCCGACTGACGGGATGGTTCAGGCGGCTATGGCGAACGGTGATTGTCGGCTGGCTTGGGTGCGCCGCGGCATGTGGGGCGGATCGGCGTCGCCCTACCTGGAAAACGCTCGCTTCTTTGATTGCATTATTGAACCGGGTGAGATCGCCGGGGAACGCGACATCGGCGCTACGGCTACGCGCCGTCACGAGGCGATAATGGTCAACCCAATTCGCCTGCTGGACCGGGAGGAGCTTTTGCCGCGCGATGAGGCCCTTGCAGCGCTTGGCCTGTCTGCGGACAAGCCGGTTGTCTTGCTGCAGTTGGGAGGCGGGTCCAATCGCGACATCCTGAGCCTGGCTGATCGCGTCATAAACGAGTTAAAATCGTTTTCCGATCTGCAGATCGTTATGGCGGAATGGCAAAACGGGTTGTGCCAGTTGCCGCACTGGCCAAACACGCATGTGCTGCGTGGCTATCCGATCAGCCGGTATTTCAATGCGTTCAACTTCTCTATTGCGGCTGCGGGCTACAACACCTTCCACGAAGTGCTGGAGTTTGGTCTGCCGACAATATTCCTGGCCAATCGTCATCCGTCGATGGACGACCAGGCAGCGCGGGCTGAATTTGCCCAGGAAAACAGCGCAGGCTTCGATTTGGCGGATGACCAGTTGTTTCATTTGCCTGCCCTGTGTGAGGCGCTGCTGAACGACAAGGCGCGAGATTATGTGCGCGAATGCTGTCTGGGGCTAAGCCGCGACAACGGAGCAGGCGAGGCTGCCTCTGCCGTGATGAACTTGATGGGGGTCGAATGAATTCTGGAAAGCACCAAAAGTTCAATATGAAGCCGGGTCAGGCAAAGATGTCTGCCCTTGAACCAGGGCTAAAGCATCGGGCAACAACGATTTACGAGCGCATTACCAATCTCGGCATGCAAGATAACTTGATCGAAGTGGAGTGGCGCACAGACAGGCAACCGATGGTCCAGAGTGATGACACGAAAGTGCAATCGGATGACCAGAAAGAGGCGTGGCCGACATCACCGCTGCCCACAAGGAGTCTCACGCCCAACCGAGGGCATTCCATAGCCGGTCTTTCTCCGAAATCGCCTGTGATGCTGGTCGCGGTTTTGGATCGTGACACGGAACAGTTGGAAAATACAGTAAAGCAAATTGAGCTTCAACAACAACAGACCAATAACTTCCTGCCGTTGTTTTTAACCAACAATCCCTGTCACCGCGCTTTTCGAAGGGCTGGATATAATTTTGAGTATTTTCCTACCGGTCAGTACTGCGGCGACACTCAAACAAACCTGTTCCAACAGAAATTTCTCACAATTTGGAATAAGTGGAACGCGGAAACACTAATAGATTTGAGCGCTCCAGGGTTTATGAAATGTCGTTTGGATGAGTTCACTAATTTTACTCAACCGGAACAATTCCCGGAAAACTGGTACAATCCTCGCAGAAAGCCAGCCGCCGAGCGGCAGTCCCCTCCCACAGACGTGGCAGCACTGAAGGCGGAATACTACACTAAGGGGTTGGACAACGAGGCAGACACTTTTGTGTTGTATCGAATTTTGGGTAACGATCTACCGCCGAGGCACAAAGCGGGTCAAACACTTGCCAACCTGCGGTTTTTGCTGAACCACGAACCTCGATTTGAAAACTGTGAAAAAAGATGGGTAGTGAATCGGATTGTCGATCCGGAACAGGAGAAAACTATCTTGGAAACGCTCGATCAACATGATCAAGCGTACTTTCGAATTCCTTTTGAATTAGACGAATACCGGCTGCAAGAGTGGGATTTTGACACGTTCCCCCGTTCCGATTTCTTTCTGAACGGTGGATATGAGAAAATGACTGAATATAGTCAGCAGCGTGCAGAGGCACATGTCAGACGGCACAAAAATCGATATGCGATTAACAACAACGGAGCACGAAATGCTGCTCTTCGCGATGGTCGGGGGCGCGCAAAATGGGTGTTGCCTTGGGATGGAAACTGTTTTCTTACGGCGGACGCTTGGGCCGAAATTGTTAACGGAATATTAAGGGCGCCCTATCTAAAATATTTTACGGTGCCGATGGCCCGAACGCTTGATAATTCGGATTTGTTGCAGGTCGACTATCAACCAGAGGCCGCTGATGAACCGCAAATTTTGTTCCGCAAGGATGCGGCTGAAGAATTTGATGAGCAGTTTCCATATGGTCGAAGACCCAAAATTGAACTTTTCCACCGTTTGGGGGTTTCAGGGAAATGGGACCGATGGGGGGACGACAAATGGGACCTGCGCCGCCCATTGTTTTCTGAAGAGGCTGGAGCATTCGGCTCTACTGGGTGGGTCAGTCGTTTGTTCTCCGGACAGGAGGAGCTGGAAGGTTCAAATATCGTCGACATGCGGTCCCGCGGTGTGGCCCGTATCACAGCCGTCAATGCAATGCTCGACCAGTTGGATCAAAAAGCAGCAAAAGTGATTTTTGATCCAAGCAAACTAACTGCTTATGACGAAGATAAAATTCTGGCGCTCAAATCTGCGCCCGCGAGTTCGCCCAAAGGAAAAGTTCTGAGCCGTCTGCAGCAAGAGGCTGATCTGGCCCTGCAACGCGGGCCGTATTCCGTTGTTGATAAACTGTCGCTACCACCAAGTGGAGATAAGCACGACTATTTCAACCCGGCACCTTATTATTGGCCCAACCCAAATACACCAAATGGGCTGCCGCTGGTGTTTAAGGACGGTGAGCGCATACCGGGAACTGGCCTTTACGATCCCGAAAGTGACAACTTTGATCGCACACGGCTGCAGCGTTTGTTTGACGATACGACAGTTCTGGCCTTGGCGTGGAAAGCAACTGGTGAATTGAAATATGCCGAACATGCCGCACAGCATATTCGCCACTGGTTCATTTCAGAAGACAGCCAAATGAATCCGCATCTTCAATACGCGCAGGCCAACCCGATGGACGAGTCCGAGAGCAGCGGTAAGTCCGGCCTGATCGAAATGAAGGATCTGTATTTTTTCCTTGATGCCGTGCGTTTGCTAGAACAATCAGGGTGTTTTGGAAAAGCCGATAGAACCAGTTTTAACAACTGGCTAACCAGCTATCTGGACTGGCTTTTGACCAGCGACCAGGGCATTGCCGAGCGCAAGTCGCGCAATAATCATGGCACCTGTTTCGACCTGCAGACGGCTTCGATTGCCGCATATCTTGGCGACCAGACTCTGCTACAGGCAACGTTCCGGACCAGCCGTGAACGTTTGATGACTCAGTTTGAACTAGACGGCACCCAGCCGCATGAATTGACGCGCACGCAGACGGCTCACTATTGTTGTTTCAACCTGCAATCCTGGGTCAACCTTGCTAATCTGGCTGCTCGATGCGGGGATAACCTGTGGCAGTTTGAGGGTTCTGACGGGCAGGGGATGGCTGCAGGGTTAAATTGGCTATTGTCCTATCAGGCCAAAGCTGACTGGCCATTTGAGCAGATAGAGAGATTTGACCGGGATCGGTTCTTGCCGTTGTTTTTTGCCGCGAGAGAGATGTGCGGGAGTTTTGCCGACCGAGATGGTGCAAAGCCGGAACAAGTTAAGCCGCTTTTCTTTCCGCATGATGGAATAAAACCGTTTTGGATGCTGGGTCAGACCGCATTGCCTTCGGTGATGTCAGAGACCTGCCAGACGTTGTCCAAGACAGTCGCCAAGGCAGAGTCGCCAGTTGTAGACAGCATTGTCCGCATGGATGCGTTTGGTGGATCGCAGTCTGATGTGTCGACCCTGGACAAGAAACTATGGGGTGGCTTCTCGCAGTCTGCCCGTCTTGAGTTGGAGGCAATCCAACAGGACCCAGATGCGGCTCAGGTTGAGATCAACCGATCAGCCCGTGCTTTGGCGCGATGGCACTTCACGGCCCAGAATTACAAACGAACATTGGACAATACCGAAACCATGCGTGGACTTGATACTGTTAGCGAGCGTGAACGGCGGCTGGTCAAGGCCTATTGCCTGGACCAACTGGGTCATCCAGACGACGCCCAAACCATTCTGCGCCAATCGCTTATCACTTTTCCGGACAACTCAAACCTATGTCTGTCGATGGCCAATCTTCAGGGTGGCCTTTGTTCAAGCGGTAAAGAGGGTCGCGATGAAAGCGGCATTGACTGGCTGAACAAGATTTACCATGAGGCCGGGTTGAGACCGCTGTTGTGCGGCCAGTCTGCAAAGTCTCATGGTCTGGCATCGCTGAGGGTTGGACAAGCCGGCGACCCATCTCCAGGCACTCGGGATGACCCGCTGGTTTCTGTTATTGTCCCTGTTGGGTGCCGGCATGACGGATTTGAAATCGCGGTGCAGAGTTTGTTGGGGCAAACTTGGCGTAAGCTCGAAATTCTGGTTGTCGATTATTCCGGCGATAAAGATCTTAAGCAGGTGATCTGCGCGCTTGCCGAGACAGACAGCCGGATCAAAAGAGTGTCAGCCGATTTGCTTCGGTTGACCTACGAGGCGCTGAACCATGGCCTAAAACACGCTTTGGGCTGCTATGTGACCACATTCTGTGCCGATGAATTTGCCCACCCTGAAAAAATTGAACAACAGTTGCTCGAATTGGAGAGACAGGGATGCCAGGCGGTTTTGACTTGCCAGGCTTCGCTGAGCAAAGACATGCGGTTCATCGCCGGTTGGCATCCGGAGTTTTCTTTTATCCCTGTGCAGACGTCCAGCTTGATGCTGTCTACCGACACATTGAAAGAAATGGGCGGTTGGGACGCTGTCGAAACAGACCCGGACTCTTTCCTGTTATGGCGTTTGAAAAAGGCCGTGGGTTGCACATCAGTTCATGTGGCTTGCAACCGGGTGCCGCTGTCATTTTCCGTTGCGGCTCCGTGCCGTCAAATGCCTACACATCTGAACTTCCCCTATGGCAGGCAACGGGATCTGCACAAAAAGGCGGTCCGGATAATGCAAAGACGAGTTGAACAGGATGAGTCAAGAGATCTGGTCGACGAGCCTTGCAAGGGTGTTCTCGCGCTTCCGCCAAATCAATCCGAAACACATTCCGCTTTTGACATAGTGTTTACTGGGGATTTTGCAGATGGGTCCATCGGGTTATCAGTCTTGATGGGACGGCTCTCCCAAATGGGCTTAGAGGGGCAAACTATTGGCATATTCAATTGGCCAGATTATCGTTCACCTTGGAAAAACACACTTGGCGGAGACCTGGCCGAACTGCTTAATGCTGACCTGGTGACACAAATCAGCGCTGGCGAGAAAGCAACCGCCAGGGTTTTGGTTCTGTGTAACCCTTATGTGGTCTGGCATCCCGTCGATGGTCTCCCCGAATTCATGTCAAACCGGGTTGAGGTTCTATGTGGATCGCAGATCGCCTCGGCTGAGATTTTTGATGGCTTCCGGCGCATCATGCCGACTTCAAGCAACATTGAAGACGCCTTTCACGCTCCATGTGAATGGGTGGCCATCTAGACGAATAGTCTCGAACCAATTGGCTTGTCCCATTGGTTCAAGTATCAGGCTGCAGAGAAATCTGCAGCACCTTCCGCGAGATGTTTGATCGAGCGGACGGCTAGGATTTATTCACTTAAAAAGCAGCGTGAAACTACCATAGGTGGAAATCATAATCTCCATTATTAGAGGGTCGCGAATTTCCGTAATTTATTGGATATTTGCGGCTGCAAAGGGCCTTGAGTCTCCTTGTTAAGACTTGACTTTTTAGGGAAAAATGTCGTAAAATTAGCCACTTTAGTAGGGTAAGCTACGGAGGGGGGTATGGCAAATAAAATCACGGCAATATCAGCATTGACGTTTCTTATAACGCATGTTGGAATCACGCCGACGGCTTTGGCACATGACGCGGTGTTGGCACAAGAGCAGTGTGAAGATGTTCTGAATTCAGGCGACAGATCTGCCTTGCAACATCAGCTGGAATTGTTGCTTGATGAACACCCAAATCACAACTGTATCCCTTTGATCGTTGGTCTACTGGGTGGCTCACCTTTGGCCTCTGCTGGCGAAAGTGATGATCACAGTGACGACGTAGACAGGAGCTCTGGTGGCGGTGGCGGTGGCGGCGAGGTTGGCGTTACCTCTCTATACTGATTTTGACAGCCTGTAAGATACGGCCGCGTATTGTCTCTTTGCGCGCTGCCGTTTTACTTGAATGTGTGGTTTCCTGGTTCGAACGCAACAAAGGCTAGGACCAGAGAGCTGAAGGGTCGGGGATAACTTCGTTGGTCTTGATTAGGCGCAACGCTGCATGAAACGTGAAGCGTAGGCATAATCCATGCGAATGATCCGGCTTTTTAGACCACCTTTGGCGGCGATCCATTGCCTGACCCAATTCGGGTACTTCTTTAACAGGTAGCTTGTGCCCCAATCGTTGTTTTGCCTTGATGCGCTGTGCGCCCGGTGAAAGCCGAATGAGGCACCTGGGGTTATGCAGGTTTGCGCCTCTGGCAGCGACAGAAACAACGTGCAGGCCGATTGGCAGCTTCCACTAATTCGGACGCTAAGGTTTTGTTGCCGGGCGCGCGTTACTCTTTGGGCGTAGCTGACAACGCTTCCGCCATTGTCATGCCGTATGACGATGTCCGCAGAACGGGGTTTTTGGGCGGCTGTGGAGGGCTGAGTGCTGGCCACAGCCATCACTGCTGCGACCAAGGCCGCAGCCATTAGTTTACCTGATTTCATGCTCGATTCTCTTTTTTTTAGAATCTTCTACAGAGATTCCGTTAACGAACCTACGCAAACACATGCGCTCGGCGCCTTGGATGGTGGATCCAAAGCTGTTTTGTTGCCGATGAGGCACAGCGGAAGTGTGAGGGATATCCGGATCTGGCTCCCGACCTAACTCTCGTCAGATGACTCTCTTAGAGAAACCGGGCAGCAGTGTGTTTGTATCTGGGTGGAAATTGGGTTTTTGGGTGAGCGGTCAAATGGGCGTTAGACTGTGCCACGCGTTAGTAAATCATCCACCGCAGCACGATTTGGGCAGCCCTGCCTGCCACCAAAGTGTTGGCATTTCAATGCAGCTGCCGCATTTGCAAACTCGGCTGATGTAAGCTCATCTGCGCCCTCGGCCAGCCGTAACGCAAATGCGCCATGCCAGACATCTCCGGCGGCGAGGGTATCAACGGCTGCCACTTCAAATGCCGGAACGTTCTCAATTTGACCGTTGACCAAACAGTAAACGCCGACGGGGCCAGCGGTTACGCAAACCCATGCGCTGGTGGCTGCAGAGGCCAGTTTTAAGGCGGTGAGGCAATTGTCATCACCTGTAAGTTGTGTCAGACCCTGCTGTGAAAACGCAATATGTGAGGCAGCGGAGATTTGGTCCAGGTCAACGGGCGCCTCGGCGTCGATGATACCTGGAATGTCCCGAGCCTTTGCGATCGTCATCGTTCGGGCTGCGCCTGCTTCCCAGCGGGTGTCGGCCAATGCAGCGTCAACCGATTGAGGAAACTGTAAATTATCAGCATCCTCGGGAAGATTGTCGCCGCGAAAATTGACAATTTGCCGCTCGCCAGCCGGGGTCACGTAGATCGAGGAAAACGCTGATCGGGCATTTTCTTTACGCTGGACTGCACGGATATCGACCGCCTCAGCTTGCAATCCTGCGGCGATCATATCGCCGAGGTGATCTTGCCCCAACCGGCTTGCCAAACTGGCAGTTCCACCAAGACGTGTCACCGCCACGGCTGCATTGGCGCCACCGCCACCGCCGGTCATCATCGCTTCATGTGCGCGAAATTTGTCACCACCGACGGGCAGGTCGTCCAGGTGAAAAATCGTATCGAGTGTGGCCAGGCCAGTAACAAATACATGCGCCATTTAGGGAACTCCGAATTTGGGGAGGCGCTAGCCTCCATACCCCAACAGCCGTGGCAGCCACAGAACAATGCCCGGTATCAATGTCATCGTCAGCAGCGCGCCGACCAGTACCAGCATGAAGGGCCAGATCTCGCGGATCATGTCACGCATGGGTGCGCCTGTGGTGGCGTTGATGACAAACAGCAGGATGCCATAGGGCGGGGTGATCAGCCCAATCATGGTGTTGACCACAACTACGACGCCGAAATGAACCAGATCGATGCCCAGCTCGCGCGCAGCGGGTAGGAACAGCGGGATGATCACCAGCAGGATAGTGGTGGCATCCAGGATGCAGCCCAATAGCAGCAGCAACAGGTTGACCATCAGCAAAAAGGCAAGCGGCGACATATCCAGATCGCGTAGCAGGGCCGCCACCGTGTTGGGAATGTTCTCGCTGGCAACGATGTAATTGAAGATCAACGCGCCGCCAATCACCAGCCCAACCGAGGCCGAGGCCCGCGCACTACTGGACAGGATTTCATAGGTGCCGCTGATGGTAATTGCGCGATAGAAGACCGCGGCCAGAACAAAAGCATAGGTGGCGGCTACTGCTGCGGCCTCGGTCGGGGTGGTGGCCCCGCCGTAGATGCCGAACAGCAGGATCACTGGCATCATTAGCGCTGGAAACGCGTTCATGGTGATGCGGGGCATCTCGCGCAGTGGGGTGGCTTCCTCAACAGCAAAATCGCGTTTGGCGGAAATTCGGGCCACCATTACCATCAGCACCGCGCCCATCAACAAGCCGGGGGTGATGCCGCCAAGAAACAAGTATCCCACAGAAGTGTCCGACACCAAGGCGTACATTACCATGGGGATCGATGGTGGAATGACAGGGCCAATGGTGGCAGAGGCGGCAGTAATGGCAGCAGCAAAGCCAATCGGATAGCGGCCATCCTTGGTCATCATCTGGATGATGATTTTGCCAATTCCGGCGGCATCCGCGATGGCAGACCCGGACATGCCCGAGAAGATCAGGCTGGCCACCACGTTGACATGGCCCAATCCGCCACGGAACCGACCCACGGCGGCAACACAGAAGTTCAGCAGCCGGTCGCTGATGGTGCCGGCATTCATAATATTGGCGGCGACAATGAACAGCGGCACCGCCAGCAGGATAAAGCTGTTGAACAGCCCCTGCATGATCTGCTCCGAGGCCAGCGCCAGATCCTGGCCGGTCATGGCCAGATAAGACACAGCGGCGGCAATCATAGCCAACGCAATAGGCGCGCCAAAGGCAGAGAGGCCGAACAGCACGACCAGACAAATTAGAAACGCCAGACTCATGCTTGGATATCCTCGTCCTGGCCGCGCAGGATTTGTGCAACGCGCCAGACTGACCGTACGATGACCGCAACGGCAAAAATGATGTAAACGCTAAAGGCAGCGTCAAACCTGACCTTCAGAAGCGAGGTTTTCTCGATCTTCATGAAGGTGACATAATCCACGGTGGCAGGCAGAGATGCCGCCAGCGCGCCAGCGATACACAGGCAGGTAATTACCAAATAGATCCGCCGAACCCTGGGCTGGGCGGCATCAATGAGGATGGTAAATCGGACGTGGTCTTTTTCTTTCAGGGTGAAAGCCGCGGACCAGAACACCAGCCACATCCACCCCAACAGGCAAGCCTCAAGGGTCCAACCCAGCGGTTGCCGGAATACATAGCGGCTAACGATTTGGAGAATGAAGGAGAGAAATATGGCGG
>MAAC01010645.1_pt1 | contig 23295 bp, 23 predicted proteins | sample 1115981 | NCBI WGS metagenome assembly MAAC01 (sample SAMN04961126, study PRJNA320927) | seawater metagenome | isolation source: sample BD02T64 sea water enriched with oil for 64 days | place: USA:Gulf of Mexico | collected 2013-07-27
GCCATGCGCTTGATCAATGGCAATATCGCTTTTATTTCTGTTGCTTCTCCAGAGTTAGAGAGCGCCAGTAGTACATCCTGTGTAGTGATCATGCCCATATCACCGTGGCTGGCTTCCCCTGGATGGACAAAAAAAGCCGGGGTGCCGGTGCTGGCCAAAGTGGCGGCAATTTTGCAGCCTATATGTCCTGACTTGCCCATGCCTGTCACTATTACCCGGCCCTTGCAGGAGAGGATAGCATCACAGCTGGCGCTGAAATTGTCGTCGAGTAAATCCAGTAGGTCTCCTACCGCCTGGGCCTCAAGCTGAATCGTTTTTCGGGCTGAATGCAAATAGGCGTTTGGTTGTGACATTTTATGATCCAACTGAGTTATACCGATGTGAGGTATAAAATTAACATATAGCCACCATAGATGCCTAGCAGTGCCGCACCTTCAGGGCGTTTGACGGCGGCGGGCTTGCGCATGTAGCAAAAGACTAAGAGTAGCGCGCTCAGTGCCAACATCAATAGAAAGTCTCGGTTAAATACTTGCGCGTCTAAAACGATTGGAGAAACCAGCCCCGGGATAGCCATTACGGCGCCCAAATTGAAAATATTGGAGCCGATAATGTTGCCGATGGCTATATCGTGGTGTCCCTTCAACGCGCTGCTGATGGAGGCCGCTAATTCTGGCAAACTCGTGCCTATGGCAACGATAGTAAGGCCGATCACTAAATCAGAGACCCCGAGTGTTACAGCAATTTCAGTGGCCCCCCAAACAAGAGCTTTAGAGCTGGCAATCAGCAGCCCCAATCCCAGTAACAACCATAGAATGCTGCGAAGAGTGCTCATGTCGACAATCTCTTCTTCATCGGCCGCCGGGTCATGCAGCCCTTTTTGAAAGCGGGCAAACATCACCAGAGATATCGCCAGTGCAATAAATAGCAGTATGCTGTCCAAGGTGTCCAGCTGTAGATTGAATAGCAGTACACCGGCGAGCACCGTTACCGCCAGCATCAGAGGCATCTCTTTGCTGCGCACTGTGTTTTTAACCGGCAGTGGTGCAATCAGTGCGGTAGCACCTAGTACTAAAGCAATGTTGGCGATGTTGGATCCAATAGCATTGCCGATGGCTAAGCTTCCGGTGTCGCTAACAGTGGCCATGATGGATACGAGGATTTCCGGTGCTGAAGTGCCGAAAGAGACGATAGTTAATCCTATCAGTAGTGGCGACATGCCAAAGTTTTTTGCGGTAGAGGCGGCGCCGAGAACAAATTTATCGGCGCTCCATACAAGAACAACTAAGCCGATAACAAGACTGATAATGGGATATAACATAGTGTGTTTTTTTAGTACTCAAGACTGGAAAATTGCTATTAAACCAGAACTGCTCAGAGGTGCAAGTGAAAACAGTCATTAGTACTAGATATATGTGCTAAGGCGCTGTTTTATTGGTAGTGCTGGTGCTATAATTTCTCGCTTTAAATTTTTCTGGCCTCGATAGCTCGCGCTCGCGATATTGGGATCTGTTGTTCTGGATTGGCTATTTTTAAAGTGCTACCTATAGTAATAACTGTCGCTTTAATTTAATCACAGCATTTTGATGTGCTCAGGTGGCTATGGCGCTTGTTTGTCGTGCATCAAAATGTGGCACAAGTGCGTTAAAAACACATACATACATAGACATACAGATGCGAAGGTTTAAAAGTGTTAGTTTACTTGCTAAATCTAGATTGGAGAAGTTGGTTTGAGTGTTAGTGAGAATGTTATACAGATTAGCCATTTAAAGTTCCATCGCGCTGATCGCTGTATATTTAAAGATATTAATATCAGCATTCCCAAAGGTAAAATCACCGCTATTATGGGGCCTTCGGGTACCGGTAAAACGACACTGCTAAAAATGATAGGCGGGCAGCTAACTCCCGATTCTGGCAATGTATTGGTACAGGGGACAGATGTTCACTCTCTGCCCAGGTCAGAATTGTTCTCACTGCGAAAAAACATGGGCATGTTGTTTCAAAGTGGTGCCTTGTTTTCCGACATGACGGTATTTGAAAACGTCGCTTTCCCGCTGCAGGTGAATACCGATCTGAACAGTGAATTGATCCGTGATGTAGTGCTGTTGAAGTTGCAGGCGGTCGGATTGCGCGGGGCCATAACACTGATGCCCAGCGAGTTGTCAGGGGGCATGGCCAGAAGAGTTGCACTGGCGCGAGCAATCGCCCTGGACCCACAAATTGTTATGTATGATGAGCCCTTTGCCGGTCAGGACCCTATAGGTATGGGGGTTTTAGTGACTTTGATTAAAAAGCTAAATCAATCGCTGGGGCACACCAGTGTGATTATTTCCCACGATATTCAAGAGACTTTGAGTATTGCTGATTACATTTGCATATTGGCCGATGGGGAGGTAATAGCGCAGGGGACTGCGAGGGAAATACGCGACTCAAGTTGTGAGAAAGTGCAGCAATTTATCCATGGCTACCCTGATGGGCCGGTTCCGTTTCACTATCCCAGTGTTGCTTTGATGGATGAGTTAACCGGTTAACTTGATCAATAATTTTATTTGAGGGCGTTTATTTATATGCTGGAAACTCTGGCAGTTACAGGTCGAATCTGTATAGAAAAACTGGCGGGCTTTGGCCGGGCAACTTTTGTTTTGCTGCATGCATTGCTAGTGTGGCCACAGCCAGGTAATAGCTTTCCTTTGCTGGTCAAACAGTTGTACAGCGTCGGAGTAAAATCACTGTTGATCATCGTTGTGTCCGGGCTCTTTATTGGCATGGTATTGGGGCTTCAGGGTTATACTATATTGGTTGATTTCGCCTCTGAAGATGCGGTCGGGCAGATGGTGGCACTGAGTTTAGTGCGTGAGTTGGCGCCGGTAGTCACGGCGTTGTTGTTTGCCGGTCGGGCAGGCTCTGCAATTACCGCTGAAATTGGTTTGATGAAAGCTACAGAACAATTAGCTTCACTGGAAATGATAGGTGTTGATCCACTGCGCAGAATTGTTGCTCCCAGGCTTTGGGCCGGCTTTATTTCGATGCCATTATTATCGATGATTTTTGCGATAGTCGGTATCTATGGCGGGGCGGTAGTGAGTATTGATTGGTTAGGTGTATACAGCGGTTCTTTTTGGTCGGTGATGCAGTCGTCGGTAGATTTTTACGATGATGTGCTTAACGGTGTGATTAAGTCGCTGGTATTTGGCTTCGTCATTACTTGGATAGCTGTGTATCAAGGATTGGAGTCTATACCCACCTCCGAGGGCATCTCGCAGGCGACGACCAGAACTGTGGTTTATTCATCGCTAATGATATTGGCATTAGATTTTGTATTGACGGCATTGATGTTTGGCAATATTTAAACAGTGACTTTGCCGTCGTGCTTTTTTGTAACTAGGTGGTTAGCTTAGCCTTAGAATTTGTTTTGATGTTTGGAGAGTTTAAATATGCGCACACGCACTATCGAGATTTTAGTGGGTTTGTTTGTGGTTTGTGGTTTGTTAGCTGCTTTGGCCCTGGCGATGACCGTCAGTGGTCTGTCTGGTACCAAGCAAGATACCTATAAAATTTATGCCCACTTTGACAATATTGGTGGGTTATCTAACAAGGCTGAAGTCACTCTGGCAGGGGTGCAAATTGGCACTGTAAGCAGTATAAAACTCGATCCGCAGATGTTAACGGCGGTGGTGGAAATGAAGATATTTTCCGAGGTCGACTATCTGAGTATCGATAGCTCAGTGCAGATCTTGACTTCAGGATTACTCGGCGGCAAGTATATAGGTCTGTCAGTCGGCGCTGAAGAAGAAGTACTCTCTGAGGGCGGTGTTATTGAAGACAGTCAATCGGCGTTGGTGCTTGAAGAGTTAATTGGCAAGTTTTTATTTAATAAAGTAAGTGAGTGATTGAGACTAGTGATGAAAATTAAAGGGCTAATCAGCGGTTTAATACTGCTGCTAACAGTAAGTGTCCCAGTAATGGCTGACTGGCAACAGGCAGCTGACGAAGTAGAGCAGTCAATTGAGGAGATGCTCGCTAAAGTCTCTCCCTATCGGGGTGACGTCGATGCCGATCTGGAACCTTTGTATCTGGCATTAGCACAAGTGACGCAAGACACCGTCGATTACCCCTACATAGCCAAAATAGTTATGGGTAAATACTACCGTCGGGCGTCGGCACAAGACAAGCTGGATTTTGCGCAAGTGTTCAGAAGAACGCTGATTAAAACCTATGCCAAAACTTTAGTAAGCTTTAATATTAAGGCCTATGAGGTAATTGAGCCACGCAGTGTTAGTCCTAAACCGGACAAGCAAAAAGTCACTGTCAAAGTGCTTTCAGAAGATGGCAAGGCCTACAGTATTGTTAATTACATGGTCAAAACAGATGAACAGTGGAAATTAGTTAATATTGTTCTAGATGGCTTTAATTTACGTGTAACCTTTAAAAACCAATTTTCCAATATTGCGCAAAACACCAAGGGAGATGTCTCAGCTGCTATCGCCCAGTGGTCAGCGAAAATGTCCAAAAAATAGTGGCTGCAGGCCCGCACAAATTTATTTATGCCGTAGGGCCTGCCCCCGTTTAAAATTGTAAGCTCTATTTAAAAAATCGTAAGGTAATAATGGCCAGCCAAGTAAATTTAAATCAGCAGATACTATCCATCAGTGGAGACCTAACCTTTGCCACTGTGCAGGCTTTGCACTGCGCTGTAAAAAAGTTGCCCCAGGCATTTGAACGTGATCTTGAGGTTGATTTTGTGGACGTGGCCAAAGTTGATACAGCCTCACTTGCGCTGTGTTTGAGTATTGAGCGGATGATGACAGGCGGGTTTGCCGTAAGTTATAAAAATGTACCACCAGAGATGGTGTTAATCGCTGAGTCGGTCGGTGTCGACTCACTGTTTGCCTAGAACTTCATTGCACCGTGTTCCGGTCGGAGTTAAACCTGGTAGGAGACCAAACTTTTCTCTTAGCTGAGCAACGGATTCGCCAAATTCATTTTAATCTACAGCTTTTTATTTATTAATAGATAAATTCACCCTGCCGCATCGCCTTTTTTAGGTAATTTCGTTATCATCTGCGTACTTTATAAAACTGTGCTCTCTGTATTGAGAATATTCAGAACAATCTTGTCTCTTAGTGGCCAATTCAGCTGCTGCGAGCAAACTGATTAGTCGCGACATTACACTAGTGCCAATCTTCAGATAAGTTAGATCGCATTGTATGTTACCTATTTCAGGCTGCAGCTAAAGAGATGTCTATGTCAGAGTACAGTTATCACCAACAAAATACTTGGAGTGTTAAATGCAAGCGGCAGAAGTGAAGCATATTATCGAATCTCATATCCCTGAAGCCTCAGTTATTACTGCGGGTGAAGGATGCAATTTCGAAGTTACCGTGGTCAGTGATGTATTCAATGGCTTGTTACCGGTAAAGCGTCAGCAATTGGTTTATCAATGTGTTAACGAGCAAATTGCCGATGGCAGTATTCACGCGTTAACGATTAAAACTTATACCCCAGCCCAGTGGCAGAAACTTCAAGACTAAAGGCATTAATGAATCATGGATAAGTTTTTAATCGAAGGCGGTAAGTGTCTTCAAGGTGAAGTACGTATTTCCGGTGCTAAAAATGCTGCGCTGCCTATTATTGCAGCTGCACTGCTGGTAAAAGGCCCACTGACTATCAGTAACCTTCCGGCACTGCACGATGTTAATACTATGCTGGCACTTATTGGCCGCATGGGAGTATCTGTTGAGCGCAAGGCGGATATGCAGGTCTGTATTGACAGCAGTAGTATCGACAGTTACAGCGCTCCCTACGAATTAGTTAAAACCATGCGTGCCTCTATTTTAGTATTGGGGCCACTTTTGGCGCATTTTGGCGAGGCGGAAGTATCACTTCCCGGCGGTTGTGCGATTGGTAGCAGACCCGTAGATCTGCATATCCGTGGTCTGGAAGCTATGGGTGCAAAGATAGTGGTTGAGGAAGGTTACATCCGCGCCACGAGTGATGGCCGTTTAAAAGGCGCCACCATATTTTTTGACACAGTTACAGTGACTGGCACTGAAAATATTTTAATGGCGGCAACCTTGGCCCAGGGCCAGACAATTATCGAGAACGCCGCTAAAGAGCCAGAAGTCACAGACTTAGCGCAGTGCTTGATTAGCATGGGTGCCGATATCAGCGGTGCAGGTACAGATACAATCATTGTTAACGGCGTAGCAGAATTGCACAGTGCTGAGCACTCTGTAGTCCCGGATCGCATCGAGACGGGTACTTTTTTGGTCGCCGCGGCAATGTCTGGCGGTAAAGTGACAACAACCGCGACTCGTCCAGATATCCAAGAGGCGGTATTGCAAAAGCTTATTGAAGCGGGTGCTACTATCGAATCCGGAGATGACTGGATTAGCTTGGATATGCAAGGAAAAAGGCCTAAAGCGGTGAATATTACCACTGCTCCTTACCCGGCTTTCCCCACTGATATGCAGGCCCAATTTGCGGCGATGAACTGCGTTGCAGAAGGTACTAGTCATATTAAAGAGACGATCTTTGAAAATCGTTTCATGCATATGCAGGAAATGATTCGCATGGGCGCTAAGATCTTAATTGATGGCAATACTGCCTCAATTGAAGGCTGCACGCAATTGCGTGGAGCGCCGGTGATGGCCACAGATTTAAGAGCTTCTGCAAGTTTGGTAATGCTGGCGCTGGTGGTACAGGGAGAGACGCTGATTGATCGTATCTACCATATAGATCGCGGCTACGAAAACATTGAAGAAAAGTTTCAGGGACTCGGTGGTAAAATCACCAGAATAAGTCCAAGTAAGGCAACTTAAGTAAGCTGACAACACAGTGCGCCGGTATAGATTGCCGGTGACTAAGAACTGGCATTATTAGGAATATCATGAAAAAACAGCAACTGACAATAGCGCTATCTAAAGGGCGGATATTGAAAGAGACACTTCCACTGTTGGAAACTGCGAACATTATCCCCGCTGAAGACATATTCAGTAGCCGTAAACTTATTTTTGATACTAATCATGCCAACATAAAACTGGTTATCATACGGGCAACTGATGTCCCCACATACGTCGAATACGGGGGTGCCGACATGGGTATCGCCGGAAAAGATGTATTAATGGAACACGGTGGTAAAGGCCTTTACGAACCTCTGGATCTGGAAATAGCCAAGTGTAAATTGATGGTTGCCGGGCTTAAGGGAGCGCCAGAGTTGCACGGGCGGATCAAAGTGGCGACTAAGTTTGTCAACATCGCCAAGCGATATTTTGCCAGTCAAGGTCAACAGATCGACGTTATAAAGCTGTATGGCGCTATGGAACTTGCACCCATTATGGGCCTTGCCGATCGCATCGTTGACATCGTTGATACCGGTAATACCTTAACTGCCAACGGCTTAGAGCAGATGGATTTTATTGCTAACGTCAGCTCGCGCCTAGTCGTAGGCCAGGCGCCAATGAAGCTTAAATACCGTCAGATCCAACCTATTCTGGATATGCTTTCCCAGGCGATACTGGAGCGTCGCAGCGCTGTTGAGGTGAGTTAATGAACCTGGATATAAAGAGGTTAGATGCCAACAGCGACAGCTTCGACGCTCAGTTGCAGCAGTTGCTGGCCTGGGAGTCAGTCTCCGATACCAATGTTAATCGGATAGTTGATGACATTTTGCAGGATGTACGCAAACGCGGTGATCAGGCGATTATCGAGTACACCAATAAATTTGACAACACTGATGTAAGCACAATGTCTGAGTTGCAGCTGAGTTCAGAGCAATTGCAGGGCGCATTAAAGAGAATTCCTGAAAGCGAGCGTGATGCACTGACCAAAGCGGCCGAGCGAATTCGGCGTTTTCACGAGCGTCAGGCAGACTCCTCCTGGCAGTACCAGGAAGATGATGGCACTGTGCTGGGGCAGAAAGTAACGCCTTTAGATAAAGTCGGCATCTACGTGCCTGGAGGCAAGGCCTCTTATCCCTCTTCGGTATTGATGAATGCAATCCCCGCCAAAGTGGCTGGTGTCGCTGAGATTATCATGGTAGTTCCAACCCCCAATGGCGAACTAAATGATCTGGTGTTAGCGGCGGCGGCAATTGCTGGTGTCGATCAGGTCTTTACTATTGGCGGGGCGCAGGCGATAGCCGCACTCGCTTACGGCACTTCAACTGTGCCTAAAGTCGATAAAATTACCGGTCCAGGTAATATTTTTGTGGCCACGGCGAAGAAAGCAGTTTTTGGTTTAGTGGGCATCGACATGATCGCCGGACCCTCGGAAATATTGGTGATTGGTGATGGGCAAACCGATCCGCAGTGGCTGGCGATGGATTTGTTTTCTCAAGCTGAACACGATGAACAGGCACAATCGATTTTGGTTTGCGCGGATGCGCAGTATATGAACAGTGTCGAAGCGGCCATGCAAAAACTCCTGCCAGAGATGGAGCGAAAAACCATTATCCAGCAGTCGATCAATAATCGCGCTGCTTTTATTCTGGTCGATGATTTAGATCAGGCCGTTGCTGTGAGTAACGCAATCGCGCCCGAGCATCTGGAATTGTCTGTTGCAGATCCGCAGGCCCTACTGGGTTCTATCCGACACGCCGGTGCTATTTTTATGGGTCGTTACACGGCCGAGGCACTTGGCGATTATTGCGCTGGCCCCAATCACGTGTTGCCAACCTCAGGAACTGCCAGGTTTTCTTCTCCGCTGGGGGTTTATGATTTTCAAAAGCGCTCTTCGATTGTTTTCTTTAGTGAGCAAAGTGCCTCAGAAGTCGGGCCTATAGCTTCTGTACTGGCCCGTGGTGAAGGGCTTACCGCACATGCCCGCTCGGCGGAATATCGGATTAAGAAGTAATAGTTAATTGCAAAAAAAGCGCTGTTGGCGCTTTTTTTATGCCTGTCTAACCGACTGAGTAGAATCGAGTATTGTTTGGCTCTGGTTAAGTTCATATCGGTTAGTTTGCACTGTGTAGAATGAACATAGTTATTGGAATTTATGGATCAAAAACAAGCCGCGTCGACCGAATGGCAAATACAGCTAGATCAACTCGAGCAACAAAATAGACAACTGCGTCGTGCGCTGCGTTTGAGTGAAGAAAAGCTGGCAGCCGTTTTAGAGGGGACTGATACAAAGGTTTGGCAGTTGGATGTAGCTAGTCAAGCGTTGAAAATATTTAACGCCCCCTGGGGAGCGATGTTGGGTTATCCCCCTGATGAAATTGAAGCCACGGTCAACGGTTGGGAGAGCTGTCTGCATCCTGATGACAAGGAAGAAGTAGTGTCAGCCTTTGAGGCTCACTTAAGAGGCGAGAGTGATGCCTTTGAGGTCGTGCATAGGATGTTGCACAAAGATGGCAGCAATAGTTGGATTAGTGACCGCGGTCGGGTGGTTGAGTTTGATCAGCAGGGTAAGCCGCTGCGAATGATGGGCGCACACCGGGACATTACCCAGGAAAAACTTTACCAGCAGCGCCTCGCCAAGTTAATTGATCACGACCCACTTACGGGACTGCTAAACAGAGCCGCACTGATTAAAAATTACCGAGCGTTATCTGCTGCAAAGAGCAGCAAAGCGGCGCTGCTGTTTATTGATCTGGACAATTTTAAATACGTCAATGATCACTATGGCCATAAATTCGGCGATTTAGTGCTCTGTTATATTTCAGATCTGCTCCAATCAATGCTGTTGGCCAACTCCATAATCTGCCGATTTGGTGGTGATGAATTTGTCATCTTGCATTCAAGTGCCGAACAGTCGCAGTTAATAGAGTTGGCTGAAAGTTTGCTGGCGCCTTTTAAGGCGCCTTTGAGTGTAGAAGGCGAGAGTATCGATATTGGCTTGAGCATTGGCATCAGTGTCTTTGAAGTTGGTACTGAGAGCTTCTCAGATGTCTGTCAGCGAGCGGATCAAGCGATGTATCAGGTAAAGAAGAGCGGCAAAAATAATCTGCAGTTCTGCTCTGTAATCACATAATCGGCTCTATGGCTCAACCTTCAATCTTCAACTTTCAGTTTGCAGTTTGCGCCACAAAGTACTGCGGCTGATACCGAGTTTTTTGGCGGCTAAGGTTTTATTATTGTTGCAGTTCTTTAAAATTGCCTGCAGTTGGTAATGCTCCTGACTGGCGATTGCGGATTTGAAATTGTCAGCACTTGTCTGCTGAACACGCACAGTAACCCCGAGGCTTTGTTGCAGTTCTTGCACAATGTCCGATTCTGGCATATTGGCTTTGAGCATTATCGCTAGCCGCTCGACAATGTTTTCAAGTTCTCTAATGTTACCTGGCCATTGATGGTTGAGTAGTAAAGGTGTCGTTTGCTCGATTATTTGGCGGTAGCTTTGCTCGCTGGTGTTTTTCAGTTTAAAAAAGTGATTAATCAGCAAAACCACATCTTCGATTCGCTCACGCAGTGCTGGAACAGATAAATTCAGCACATTAATGCGATAGAATAAATCTTCTTTGAAGGCGTTGCTGGAAATCATTTGTGTTAAGTTACGGTTTGTTGCGGTTATCACCCTGATATCTACTTTGAGTACAGTGTCTGAGCCCAGGCGCATAATCTCTTTTTCCTGCAGTGCTCTTAATAATCTTCCCTGTAAGCTAAAAGGCAGTTCGCCAATTTCATCCAGGAACAAGGTACCTTTATTGGCCAGTTCAAACAGGCCGCTTTTGCCAGTCTTGTGGGCTCCGGTAAAGGCTCCCTCCTCGTAGCCAAAGAGCATACTCTCCAAGAGAGGCTCAGGGATTGAAGCGCAGTTAACAGCGACAAAAGGCCCGGACGCTCTGTTGCTGGCCAAATGGATTCCCTGAGCGATCAGCTCCTTACCGGTGCCGGTTTCGCCCTGAATAAGAACAGAGGCGTCTGACTTGGCAAACTGTGCGGCTCTGGTGAGCAATTTTTTAAATCCAAGATTTTCCCCCAGCATATTTTGCAGAGAAAACTTTGCCACTAAACCTTTAGACCGGGTGTCCAGACGTAAACTCTGCTCGGCCTTACGTATGGTTTTCACGTCTTGAAAAGATGCCACAGCACCAATTAATTTACCCTGATTAAATACTGCGATCCGATTGCTCAGTACTTGAGTATCGCCAATCTTTAATAGTTGGTTGTACTCAGATTTCTCGCTGCGCAGAACTTGATCCAGGGCAAAGTTAGGCAATACAGTTGAAACAGGCTTTTTAAGGACTTGTTGTGCATCTATCGCCAAAATCGATTCCGCTTTGGGATTGAACTCCTCCACTTTCATCTGTGCATCTATATAGATAATGCCATCTTCAACTGAGCGCAATATAGCCTCCAGTTTTTCGCGTTTCTCCCGGGCGAATCTAAGGCTTAAAGCCAGTTGTTGAGCAGATATTAGTGCCTGATGTATGGCATCTTGCGAGTAGATAAACACACTTTTGGCATGCATTGATTCTGCGATGTCACACACATGGCTGGCGCCTATGATGATGCAGTTGGGACGTTGCACTACGCGATCTACCAGATCTACAACTTCTGCCACACTGTGATAAATATATTGTTCCACATTGATATTAAACAGGCTCGAGTAGTGCTGCAGTTGCTCAATGGGTTGGTTGTAGTTTATGAAAACGGCTGTGCTTGCCAAACGCTTTGCCCGCCACAGGGCTTGCATTACATCAAAGCCAGAGACTTGGATTTTGACCAGTGGGGTGTGCAGTTCCATTGCCTCTATCATTAGCGCATTACCGCCACCGGCGATGATGACCTCTATGTCTCTTCTGCCATCTAACGCCAATAGTTTGGATTGATTTTGTTCGGCGATAAATTCATGCAACTCAAATTCAACCGACCAGTGCTCTTGTCTGCGTACGGTGTTGAGTAATTTACTGAGTCTGGTTTGTGAGATGAAGGCCAGTTTAATAGTCATACAATAGGCGCCTAGTGCGTTGTTTTTCTGGAATATTTGCTTATTTTTGCGACAGTGTTTCAAGTCAGTGTGCTATTTATAGGACATTTTTTGTACTAAGTAAACAATGATTTAATTTTTAATTGATAAAATACAAGCAGTTATGTTTTTTGGCGCATTAGCTGCTATATGTAAAGGTGAAGGTAATGAATCTATAGTGTCACTAAATCAATATTGGGATGACCATGACAGAGAGTTCACAGGCATTGAATAATTCGGCAAAACCACTCAGTGGATTAACGGTGTTGGAGTTGGGGCATTTTATCGCTGCGCCGCACTGCACCCGACTAATGGCGGATTTAGGTGCCAGCATTATCAAAGTAGAAGCGCCGAAAAGCGGAGACCCTATTAGAAGCTGGGGAATGATGAAAGACGCCAACACTTTATGGTGGTCAGTGCACGGGCGCGGCAAACAATGTATTACTTTGAATCTCAAGAGCGAACGCGGAATCGCCATTGCGAAAGCGCTGATTGAGCAAGTCGATATTGTAGTCGAGAACTTTCGTCCCGGTCAGCTGGCCAAGTGGGGGCTCAGTTACGCTGATATGCAGCGCATTAATAGCAGAATTATTTTAGTACATATATCAGGTTACGGTCAGAGTGGCCCCTATAAAGATAGAGTCTCCTTTGGATCTATCGGCGAGGCCTTCGGCGGCATCCGGCATTTGACCGGTTACCCTAAAGAAGTGACTGATTTACCTCCAGTGCGCACTGGGGTCAGCCTGGGAGATAGTCTGGCCGGGATGTTTGGGGTTATTGGCGCACTCAGCGCCGTATATCAGCGCGATGTAGCGGGCACGGGTGTTGGTCGTGAAGTCGATGTAGCGCTGTACGAGTCGGTCTTTAGCTTAATGGAGGGAGCACTGCCCGAGTACGGCGAATTTGCTGCTATCAGGCATCCAACCGGATCCGCTATCCCCACAGCAGCACCTTCCAATACATACAAGTGTGCAGATGGGCAGTGGTTGGCGATTGGTGCCAATGGCGATAAAATTTTTAAGCGCTTATGTCAGATTATCGGCAAGCCAGAATTGGGCGAAAGCGATTTGTATGACAGCAACCCCAAACGCGTGGCCAACGCTGCAATGCTGGACAACCTGATCGAGAACTGGACCTTAACTCAGGAGTCGAAAGTCGCTGAAAAACTACTGCTGGACAATGATATCCCCGCAGGACGGTTACTGAACATTGAAGATTGCGCCAAAGACCCGCACTACCAGGCAAGAAATATGGTGATGCAAGTAGCAGATCCGCGCTTTGGCGAAGTCACTCACCCAGGAGTAGTGCCAAAGTTTGACGCAGATGATGGCAGTGTCAGCTGGCCGGGACCAGCGGTGGGTGCCCATAACAGCAAAATCTACACTGAACTACTGGCGATGGATGCAGCGACTTTAGCTGAACTCGAGCAACAGGGGGTGATATGAACACTGCAGTGACTTTAATTGAAGTCTCTCCACGAGATGGTTTTCAATCAGTGGTGCCTATTATCCCGGTCGCCGACAAAGTCGCCATTATCCGGGCGCTGAGCGATGCCGGGTTAAAGCATATTGAAGTAGGTGCCTTTGTACACCCCAAAGCGATACCGCAGATGGCGGACATAAACCAGCTGCTGGTCGAGCTAAGGAAAGACACTGACTGCATTAATAACTTTGAATCAATAGTGCTAGTGCCCAATCAGCGTGGCACAGAACTGGCTGCACAGCGGCATTGTCAGAGAGTCAATTTTGTCTTTTCGGTCAGCGAAGCACATAACTTAAAAAATGTGCGCAAGAGCATCGATCAATCATTACATGAGTTGCGAGCGGTGCAGCAAGTAGTTGAGCAAAATCCGCAGATGCAACTCAGAGTCAGTTTAGCCACAAGTTTTGACTGCCCCTTTGCCGGTGCTGTCGATCAACAGCGTTGTTTAGAGGTGCTGGCACAAGTGTGCGACATCTGTCCGGATGCGCAAATAGCACTGTGTGATACTACCGGTAAGGCCCATCCCTTTGCAGTGGAGCGTCTGTTTAGCGCAGCTTTCGAGCAGTTAGCTGGCTCTCACCCGGTAATCTTTCACTGTCATGATACTTACGGTATGGCCATTGCAAATGTCGCAGCTGCCTATCGGGCGGGGGTGCGCTTTTTTGATACCGCAGTGGCGGGGTTTGGCGGTTGTCCTTTTGCCCCGGGTGCCAGCGGCAATGTGGCCACAGAAGATGTAGTGTATTTTTTTGAGAGCGCCGGGATCTGCACGGGTATAGATACAAACAAATTAGCGGTTGCTATCAAACTTGCAGAGCAGATTGAAGGGGCGCAACTGGGTGGCTCAATCAGATTGCTCAATAATCAATAATCAATAAAAAACTGGAAAAATAACAAGAGAGGGATATAGATGAAACATTTTAAAACAGGCCTGGCAGCAGTGCTACTAAGTGCGGCGGTTTCTATGCCGACACTGGCGGAAACGACCTTGCGAATTTCACTGCAACTTCCGCTGAAACATCACTTAGGACAAAATTTGCTGCAGTTTAAAGAGCAGGTTGAAGCGGCCAGTAAAGGGGACTTGAAAATAGAAATTTACCCTTCGGCGCAGCTGTATAAAGACAAGGAAGTACCTAGTGCAGTGGCATCCGGCGCCATTGAGATGGGTGTGGCGTCGCTGGCCCGTTTTGTCGGCACAGTGCCTGCCGTGGATCTTTTCTACGTGCCCTTTATGTTCCCCTCAGAGGAGCTAGTGCAGAAGGCGACGGCGCCAGGCAGCAGTATTCGCCAGCCTTTGGATGATGCAATTCTTAACACTGGGGCACGGGTTTTGTGGTGGCAGGCCTATGGGGGAGTGGCGCTTTTATCTAAAGGTGATCCGATAGTAAACCCTGAAGACATGCAGGGGAAAAAAGTGCGAGTATTTGGCAAAACACTGGGTGATTTTACCAAGTCAGTCGGCGGCGCTCCTGTTGTTATGTCCGGATCAGAGCAGTTCTTAGCTTACCAGCGCGGCACTGTAGATGCTGGAATGACTGGGGTTGCTGCAGTAATGCCGCGCAAGCTGTATCAAGTGATGGATAACCTGACGGTCACTAAACATGCAGATATCGAGTTTGTAGTCATCATCAATGATAAGGTCTGGAATAACTTAGATGACTCTCAGCGGGGCATCATTGCCAGCGCCAGTCGTAATGTGGAAATAGATTTACGGCAAAAAATGGTGCAAATCGAGGCAGATGCATTGGCTGAATCTAAGAAGAACATGAAAGTGTTCGAACTTAACGACCAGCAGATAGCCGCCTGGAAAAAAGCCACAAGCTCAGTGGTAGACGGCTATGTAGAAAATTCAGGAGCACTGGGAAAGCAGTTGATTGAGGCAGCTAAAAAACTGTAATTTTTCTATTTATGATTGACTAAAGCTGCAGTAATGCAGCTTTTTTATAACAATAAGATCGATAGCTATGGCGCTGTTGTGTCGTAGTAACATGGAGTATCAATGAAAAGCTGGATAGAACAACTCAGTCGCCTGAGTGCATTGCTGGGCGCATATTTGTTTTTTTGCATAGGGCTGATCATTGCCTATGAAGTCGGGGCCAGGTACTTGTTTAATATGCCGACTATCTGGGTGGAAGAAGTCTCCAGAGTACTGCAATTATGGGGCTGCTATCTATCCATGGCCTGGATTTTAAAGCAGCGTAAGATGATTCGTATCAGTATTTTATTAGAGCGCTTGTCCGGGTTATACGCCAAACTTGCCGAACTACTCTCCATTACTATTATCGGGATCTTCTCGGTAATTATTATTTACTACGCCAGTGTCATTACTCTGGATTCCGTGCATCTAAATCGACACACCTCCAGTATGTTGGGGCTGCCTTCCTGGGTGTTCGAGCTCTCTATCGTCATAGGTTTTGTCTTGTTGCTAATGCAGTGTCTGGTGGAGTTTATGGTGGTTTGCCAACAGGACAAGGTCAGCTTTAAGACGGAGCACGATATATGACTATTTTGTTAGTACTGTTGTGCATGTTGGCGCTAATGCTAATAGGGGTCCCCATCGCTTTTACACTCGGTGGCATGGGCTTAAGCATGTTAATACTGGCGGATTTTTCGCCGCTGATCGCCTCCCAAGCCCTGCTTAGTAGCATTGATAGCTTTATCTTGCTATCAGTACCGCTGTTTTTACTGATGTCAAACGTGTTACTAAAAGGTGGTGTGGGCAGCGATTTATTTAATGCGGTACAGAGCTGGGTGGGTCACTTACCGGGGGGGCTGGGTATAGCGACAATTCTCTCCTGCGCTTTCTTTGCCGCTATCTCCGGATCATCTGTAGCCACCGCCGCGACTATTGGCACTGTGGCTATTCCGGAAATGATCAACCGAGGTTATCCAAAACACTTTGTCTATGGCCTGCTAGCGGCCGGTGGCACTTTGGGAATATTGATCCCGCCCTCAATTCCGATGATTGTCTATGGCGTGATCACAGAAGAATCTATCGTCGACTTGTTTATGGCAGGTATAGGCCCCGGGATATTCTTAGTGCTGCTGTTTACCGGCTACTGCGTTTTCTTTGCGCTGCGTCACAAAGCGCAACAGCGCCCAGCCAAGGCGGACATGCAGCACAGGTTGGCAGCGAGTTTGCGCGCTAGCCCGGTGTTTATCCTGGCGGCAGTGGTATTAGGTGGGATCTACGGTGGAGTGTTCACCCCCACCGAAAGTGCCGCTATAGGTCTGATCAGCGCCTTAATCATAGTGTTTTTGCGCCAATCTCTGAGCTTAGGTAACTTGCACAAAGCCATAAAAGAGTCACTGCAAACCACAGTGGTTATTTTTATGATTATTGCCGGGGCTAAAATATTCTCCAAGGCGATCACGCTCTATCGGATACCTCAGGATATTACCAGTTTAATCACTGCCAATATTGATCAGGTAGGCTTGTTTATTCTGGTGGTTTGTCTGGTATTGCTAGTGCTGGGGTTCTTTTTGGAATCAATCTCGATGCTGCTGATCATGGTGCCAGTACTGTTGCCATCTCTGGCGGTATTGGGCATAGATCCTATATGGTTCGGGATTATTTTTGTCATTATGATCGAGTGCGCGCTGATCACGCCACCGGTAGGTCTGAATCTATTTGTCATACAGGCGGTGGGAAAAGCGCAGATAACCGAGGTAATTGCGGGAGTTTACCCCTTCATTTTTATTATGTTTGCCGCGGTCGTGGCTATCTATTTTATCCCGGATATCGCTATCTATATTCCGTTTAAAATGTAGTTCAACAGCGCTATGACGACTAAAGTCATAGCGCTGATACAGGCTTTCAGTTTAGATTACGCTTGCTGCTCTTCTCGTAAAAATACCCAGTCGTTTGCATTGGAAAGTTCCGGGCTGAAGTAGTAGCCTGCATAGTCAAAATTTTTCAACTGCTGGGCATCGGTAATACGATTATCAATGATATAGCGGACCATCATGCCGCGCGCTTTCTTGGCAAAGAAACTGATGATTTTATAGTTGCCATTTTTTTGATCTTTAAAAATAGGGGTGATTAGACGCGCCTTCAGCTTCTTAACTTGTACCGCTTTAAAATACTCGTTGGAGGCTAAGTTAACTAGCGTTGCCTCGTGCAAATCATCGACATCAGTATTTTGCTCAATGAGTTCATCGCTCATCTGTTGGCTGTGTAAGTTCAGTGCTTTGGTTAAGCGCTCGCCCCAGAATTGGTATAAGTTTTCAGAGGTTCTGTACTTGAGCTTAGTACCCATCTCCAGCCGGTAGGGTTGGATTAAGTCCAGTGGCTGTAGCAGACCGTAGAGACCTGACAGAATCCGTAAGTGCTTTTGCGCAAAAGCCAGCTGGTCGTCAGTTAACGTCTGCGCATCTAAGCCGGTGTAGACATCGCCTTTAAAAGCTAACACGGCCTGTTTGGCGTTATCTGCGGTGAAAGGTAAACTCCATGAGCCAAAACGGGCAACGTTTAACGCGGCGAGCTTGTCACTTAAACTCATTAAACTGGCGATGTCTTGCACTGAGCGTTTAGATAAGTTGTTTATTAATAATTGCGATCGGTCGAGAAACTGCGCCTGGCTGTGGATATCGGTGATAGATGGGCTCTCAAAGTCCAAAGTTTTTGCCGGAGAAATAACAATTTGCATTAAAAAAACACCCTTCTAAAAAATAACAGAGCCCTTTGTACCACTACTGTGCTCAGCATAAAAGAGGCAATTAAAGTTTATTCAAAACAAGGGGGCCATGGTCGTTTATTTCTAGTGTATGATGTCGGCAGTTGATAGAATTTGTCCCTGATTTTAATGGGGCGCTAAGGAATATATATGTCGAAGAAAACAGTATTAACAGGTATTACTACTTCAGGAACGCCGCATATCGGCAATTATCTCGGTGCCATAAAGCCAGCGATTGCGGCAAGTGAAAAACCTGAGTTTGATAGCTACTTCTTTTTAGCGGATTACCACGCCTTAATAAAATGTCACGACCCTGAGCGAGTGGCACAGTCCTCACGTGAAATAGCGGCAACCTGGCTGGCAATGGGTCTAGACACCGACCGAGCCACCTTCTATCGCCAGAGTGATATTCCGGAAATCCCCGAGCTGACCTGGATTCTAACCTGCATGACCTCCAAGGGTTTGATGAATCGCTCGCACGCCTACAAAGCGTCTGTGGATGCCAATCGTGATGCGGGTAAAGAAGAGTTGGATGACGGTGTCACTATGGGGCTGTTTAGTTACCCGATGTTGATGGCCGCGGACATCTTAATGTTTGGTGCCGATATAGTCCCTGTCGGTAAAGATCAGATCCAGCACATTGAAATGACCCGTGATATCGCCGGTCGCTTTAACAATACCTATAAAGAACTTTTCACTTTACCGGATGCTCAGGTAGATGAGGATACGCAACTGATACCGGGACTCGATGGCCGCAAAATGTCTAAGAGTTACGATAATACACTGCCACTGTTTTGTGCCCCAAATAAGCTGTATAAGTTGATCAAACAGATAGATACGGATTCTAAGTTACCAGGGGAGCCTAAAGACGCAGATAACAGCACCTTATTCCAGTTGTACAACTGCTTTGCCAATGAAAGCGAAGCACTGCAAATGCGTCAGCGCTTTGTCGAGGGAATAGGTTGGGGTGATGCCAAGAAAGAGTTGTTTGAATTCTTAGATGCAAAATTATCTCAGCCAAGGGAAGAGTACAATCGGCTGATGAACGATCTGGGCTATGTTGAATCGGTATTGCTAAAAGGTGCCGATAAAGCCCGGGCCAAAGCGGCGCCATTGCTAGAGCAAGCACGGATCGCGGTGGGCATCAGACCCTTGCCATTTGTGCCTACAGAGCAAGCGAAAAAAGCCAAGACGCAAAAGAGCGCCGAAGATATTGCCAGGGCAGAGCAGGGCAGACGTCGTGGAATTTTGATGCAGCTGAAAGGGACATTGGAGCAAGTGTTGAGCAGTGATAATGTGCCACAGGCAGCGCAACAGTTGATAGCTACAAAGACAGAAGCATTGCAGGCACTGACTAAAAAAGCCAAACTCAAAGCAGACAATGAGCTGCAAGTACTAACAGAAGAGCTGGCCGAGTACTTGAGTTAAGTTGCCAGGCTTGTCTTTAAAGCCCAGTTGACTCTCTCTAAAGCATCTGGGCCGCTGTTAGTAATGACTTAAGTTTCTAACTCTCCAGGCTTTACTGCGAGGTTTAGTACAGTTAAAGAGAATAAAAAATGTATAACACTCTCATTTCAGCGCAACAGCTCAACCAAGATTATGACTCTGGCAGCTGGATAATTTTAGATTGCCGCTTTGATTTAGCCGATGCCTCAAAAGGTCAGGCAGAATATACTAAAGCCCATATTGGCGATGCGCAATATGTGCATTTAAATGATCAGCTTGCCGCTGTCATTACCAGCGATAGTGGCAGACATCCGCTGCCAGAAATAGCCGCCATCACCAGCTTGTTTTCGAATCTTGGCATTGGTGAGCACAGCCAGGTAGTCGTCTACGATGACTGCAACGGGGCGATGGCCGCCAGAGCCTGGTGGTTGTTGCAGTGGCTTGGTCACAGCAATGCAGCCGTATTAGATGGCGGAATTAATGCCTGGCGCCAGGCCAAACTTCCCTTGAGCAGTAGCATCCCGACCATAGCCCCCGGGCACTTCGTCAGACACAGCTCTGAGTACGAGTCTATTACTACCGCGCAAATATGCAGTGGCTCTTATCAGCTGGTTGATGCCAGGGCAGTGGCTAGGTTTAACGGCGAGCAAGAGCCGATAGACCCGGTTGCTGGTCATGTCAGCGGCGCTATTAACCGACCGTTTTCAGATAATCTAAGCGCAACTGGCCACTTTAAAACAACCGGGGAACTGCAACAGAGCTGGCAACCACTGGCCGCAGATACTACAGTACATATGTGTGGTTCAGGAGTGACTGCCTGTCACAATATTCTGGCAATGAAGCACGCCGGATTTAAACCCAGTAAGCTCTATGTTGGCTCCTGGAGTGAATGGATTCGCGATCCAGCAAGGTCGGTAGCGACTCGCTGAGTAAGGCTACAGCGTTACTCTAAAGGCTTTACTAATATCACAATGTATAGAGGGCAAAGAGATGAGTGACAACTTTCAATGCGGTACTGTTGCCGACGCCAGTGCCAGCGCCCTTTTTGTCACGCTAAACTCGGTGACTAGCTTAAGTACTCGCAGTCGCACGCAGTTGTTAAGTATTATTCAGTCGCTGCCTGAGCAGCTGGCACAACTACAGAGCGTCTATCCGGAAGCGCAACTACAGTTAACTTTTGCAATCAGCAGTGATTACTGGGATTTTCTGGCACTGGCAGATAAACCGGCCGGGTTGCAGAGATTTCAGGCTATTCACAATCAGGCCATCAATATGCCGGCAACAGATGCCGATATGTTGTTACATATTCGCTCTAATCGCCACGACATCAACTACCATCTTGCCCTGCAATTGTTTGATCAGCTCAAACCTTTTTTAGTCTTAGATGAAATGGTGCACGGATTCAGGTATTTGGATTCCCGGGATTTTACCGGTTTTGTCGATGGTACTGAAAACCCCGAAGGTGAGTCCCGTAAACAGGTAGCGCTGGTGGCAGATGATGAGCCCCACAATGGTGCTAGTTACATTCATCTGCAAAAGTACCACCACAATTTAAGCGCCTGGCAACAGCTTTCGCAGCGCGATCAAGAAGACAGTTACGGTCGCAGTAAAGTCGACAATATCGAGTATGCCAGTGCAGATAAGTTAGCTTGTGCCCACACTAAACGGTCTGCTATTAAAGATGCAGCAGGTCAGTCGCTAGAGATATTACGCCACAGTTTGCCCTTTGGAGACTTGCAGCACAGTGGGCTACTCTTTGCCAGTTACTGCGCCTACCCAGACAACTTTAACTTGATGTTACAGAGCATGTGTCACCATGATGCGGCAGGGGAGGCTGATAAGATTTTAGCCGTGACCAGTGCCGTCACTGGACACGCCTTTTTTGCCCCGAATTTAAGCTGGTTTAAAAACCTAAGCGAGCAATAGTCAGGGTACTCTTGTTCACTCAAATCATTAAAAAATAAGGTGAATTATGCAAATGATAACCGCCATTGATCACATCGGTATCAGAGTCGCCGATCTGGCAACGGCCCGGCAATTTTATCAGCAATTAGGTTTTATCTTTATCGAGGGACCGGTGGGGCCAGAACCCGTCGCTATCATGCGCCATCCCAGCGGTGTCGTGATTAACTTGATTTTAAACGCCGATAGCTCACCGCTAGATAATATTTTAATGGATGTCCCGCAAAAGCATGCGGGCTACACCCACTTCGCCTTTAATGTGACAGACCTGCAGGGCGTGCAACAGCATCTGGAAAATTGTGCTATCGAAATCACCGAGGGGCCGGTCGATTTTGGTCCGAAACACGGAGCTTCCATCTTTATTCGCGACCAGGATCGCAATGTGATCGAGTTTCATCAGAGTTGATCCTAGATGCACAACATAAGTGACTTGTTGTCATGTACAGAATTTTTGTAGCGACGTTTCGTAGGGCGCTTGTTAAGGTGAAACACAACACGGATGTTAAAGCCTGACAGGCATTTTTTACAGTAGACTTTCAGCCATTAGCTCACTGTATCGATTTAATGTAAGCGAGAATATCTGCCGCGTCTGCTGTACTGATCACACCTTGCCACGCCGGCATTCCCTTATTGACTTTTCCGACTAAAACCTTCTCTGTCAAAGAGTCCTGAGTCGAGAATGGTTTATTGAGTTTCTGCGCAATATTAGCGGGCTTATTGGCTAAAGCATTTGCAGCTGGGCCATCACCATAGCCTTTTGTACCATGACAAGTCTCACACAATTGCTGGTACTTATCTTTACCATTTACAATATCGCCAACAATGTTAGCCGTCGGTAAAAAATAAAAGCCTATCACAGAAATTACAATCAGCGTGCAAAGGCAATAGCAGCTTATTTTAAGGTTATGATTTAATTGCACGGTGTTTATGTCCTGAAGATAAAAAAATTTAGAGCGACCCCTAACTGTATAGTGGCTCAGGCCTACAATATAGCTTTTTAGCCGATGTGACACTCTTTGTAACACCCCTAATAGCCGCACAGGGAAGTTATACGGTCTGTACCGCTATTTGTCAGTTAAACTATTTATGCTTCTGTACTATTTTATTGATGTTACTTTTACTGCGCAGCGCAAAAAAAGTGGTTTTTTAATCCCTTCAGCTTAAAACATATACAGTAACCAGCGTACCTGCTCCCCCGCGGCATCAAAAATCAATAACAGCCTTGGCTTTCCCTTTATTAGCGATTTGTATTAGCGATAGGTATGTTAATTGAGTTATTAATGTGTAACACACTAAATTCAAAAGATGAGCGTGCATCTATTATTAGTATTTCACCAACTTGCTTATTAAACTCTGCACTGGATAGGATCTGCACGTTTAGATAGCGCTCATCTAAAGACAGTTCTGTGCTAAAAACTAAGGATATTGAGCATATAAAAAGTGCAGTAATAAGAGTAAGTCTTTGCATTGGGTTAATCTAATCATGATCTCAGCAATGCACCTCTATAAAGAAGGTGCCGAATTAAACGCGTGCTAAATCGAACTATTGATATTTTTTCTGGATTTCGAGTAGTACCCCGTTTTGATTGATAATTTCGTAGGCACGCTGAAAGCGTTTCAGCATCTCACTAGAGACCGATTTTTTGCTAAAGCCGAAATAGACAAAAGTTTGATAAAAACGGTATGCATGTATTTTATACTGCTCTCTCCCAAATAAATTATTAATACGATATGCAGCTGCATAGTGATCATCCAAAATACCTAACACTCTACCGGCACTTAACTTGGCGGCATTACTGCGATTGTCAGAGTATTCAAATTT
>MAAC01015462.1_pt1 | contig 23289 bp, 17 predicted proteins | sample 1115981 | NCBI WGS metagenome assembly MAAC01 (sample SAMN04961126, study PRJNA320927) | seawater metagenome | isolation source: sample BD02T64 sea water enriched with oil for 64 days | place: USA:Gulf of Mexico | collected 2013-07-27
CCAGTTTTTGATGCAAACTGATGAGGTCAATACTGCTAAAACAACTCCGCTCGTGCAAACAATACCCTCAAATCCCTTTCTAGATAATGTGATAAAGCCAACCATTAACAAAAAAGAATCGATAGCTGTTTTGCCTTTTGTGCCTTTTAGTCAAGATCCGGCCGATGAATTTTTTGCTGATGGCATGGTTGAAGAGTTACTTAATTTATTGGCAAAAATACCTGACTTACAAGTTTCTGCGCGTACTTCGTCTTTTGCTTATAAAAATGTTTCCAATAAAACCATCGTTCAAATTGGCCAAGAGCTTGGTGTTGATACTATTTTAGAAGGTAGTATCCGTAAGAATGATGTGACAAACCAAGTACGTATTACCGCTCAGCTAATAAAAGTATCAACCGGAGAGCACTTGTGGTCAGAAACGTTTGATAGAGAGTATCGTGACGTTTTTCAAATTCAAGACGATATTGCGCGTGCGGTGGTTGATAAAATGAAAGTGACTTTATTAGGTGAAGAAGAATCAATGTCTTTCAAAGCAGAAACAACCAGTGTTGATGCGATGATTGCCTTTGGTAAAGGGCAAAAAGAGTTAGCTCATCGCACCGTTGCTTCACTGAATAAAGCGTTAGCCCATTTTGAACAAGCGGTGAATGCCGATGGTGATTATGCCAGAGCTTATGTCGGTGTTGCCGACGCTAATATTTTATTAGCGCTCTATGGGAATACGCCAATTAGCATTGCCAGAGAGAATGCCCAGCAAGCGTTAGATAAAGCTTTATTATTAAACAATAAATTAGGAGCGGCATACGCCTCATTAGGTTTGTTATGGTCAAAGCGAGATAGTCAACTTGCAGAACAGCACTTTAAACAAGCAATTGCGCTTAACCCAAATTATGCATTTACTTATATGTGGTATGGCGCTTTATTACAAGGGCGTGGCGACGTTGAACAATCGCATCAGCTGTTCAAGCGTGCCTTTGAGTTAAATCCTAAATCACCTATCGTAGCGTTTAACGTGGCATCTGGTTATTATGAGTTAGGTAATGAAGCTAAAGCGATGGAACTGTTTTCTCATATCATTCGAAACGATCCTTATTATCCCTCAGCATACAATTTAGTGGGTGATATACTTTCGAATAGGGGACGGTTAGATGAAGCGATAAACATGCATAAACGTGCTTTAGATGTTGATGGCACCAATAAAGGGGCTCTCAGTGCTTTGCTTATTTTAACCATGTATATCGGTGATTATATAGCGACCAACAGTTGGTTCGATTATATTAATCAACAAGCGCCGTTATTTTCTGAAGCTGAAATATACCAACTTCAGGCGCGATTTTATGCTGTGCAGGGAAAAACAGAGCAAGCAATACAAACTCTAGCGCTAGTGAAATATCCACCAGATCACACCAATTTAAATACACTCATTCAAGGTGAAATTGCTTATTATCGGGAACAGTATGTACAAGCAATTGAATACTATGAGGAGCTTAGAAGTAATCAACCTGATGATAAATCATTCTATGAAATGTCTGATGGTCAAGTTGCTACTCACTTAGCATATTCGTATCAGCAATTAGAAAAAACAGTACTTGCTGAGCAAATTACTGCTGATTACCTTACTTTTCTTCAACAAGAGAAAACGGCAAAAAATAACGATCCAAGTTACTATTTTACTGTGGCTTCAATCAAAGCTGTACAAGGAAAAAGTGAAGAAGTGCTTTATTATTTGCAAGCGGCGATTGATGCGGGTTGGGTAAGCCTTTGGCAGGCTGAAACAGAACCTGCTTTGGCTTATATAGTAAAAGATCAACAATTTGTACAAATGATTGGTGGCGTAAAAGCTAAACTTGCCAATATGAAACGACGATTAAACAATGAAGAATCATTCTTGCTAGCTGACAACGATTCATTTGAGTCTTTTCAGTAGGAGACAGGTTTTGCAGCGTATTACTTTGTATTCTATGAATAATTGCCCCCATTGCTTAACGGCAAAAAAATACCTTGAGCAAAAAGCCGTTACTTACCGATTATGTAATGTTAAAACGCCAGCGGGTCAAAAGGAGTTCCGTAAAACTGGGCTACGCTCGGTACCCGCAATTAAAATTGGTGATCAAATACTGGTGGGTTTTAATATTAAGCAGGTAGAGAAATTACTCAGTTAGTGTATTTAAAAGAATAACTTAAATGCTGGCTGTTTACTTAGTATACAGTAAATGGTTAAATAAAATTGTTGTTGATACATTCTCATCATGGAAGAAAACGTTTGAACACTCATATTTTTGCTCTGTTATTGTTTGGCTCATTGTTCTTAACCAATAATGTTTATGCCGCTGCTTCCACTCCAACAGTTAGCTCCGAAGAAAACTTACTCAATGTTCAAGCTATAGATCTTGAAAATATGGATCATGCTATTTTCATTGAACCATGGCTATCGTTACAAAAAATTTCTCAATTACAAAGCACCTTACCTACTATGAGTCGCCAAAATAAGTTGTGGTGGTTAATAAGAAAAGCGCAATGTGAAAATTTACTGTATTTTTTTACTGAATTTGATCAGACATTGGCTCAAGCCAATAAATTAATCACTGAACAAACACCACTAGAGATTCAAGCACAGTTCAACCATTTTCAAGGGCTCTCATTACAAAGAACTGGCGACTATAAACAATCGCGTCACTTATTTAAAAAAGCAATGAAATTATCACAGCAGGGTGATTTTTATCATATTTATATGAAAGCAAAACAGCAACTTGCCTATACTTATAACTTATCTGAGTTATTTGAAACATCGTTAACTGATATGCAAGAAGTTAATGTAGAAGCATTTGCACTAAATGATGCTTTTTTGACTGCCTTGATTAATGAAACCTACGGAATAGTTTATCGATACATGCATCAATATGAAAAATCTTTGCAGTATTGGACCAAAGCCTTAGATACCTATGAACGGTTAGGGTACAAGACGCATGCTGCTGATGCTATTTATGGTATTGCCGCCACATATCGCTATTGGAAAAAATACGATCTTGCCATTGAAAAATTTAAACTATACCAACAAAAAACGACATATAGCCCTAATGATAATCTCATTTATTATGGTGTTTATGGTTTAGGCATGACTTTGGCTGAACAAGGTGCTTGTCAAGAAGCGCTGACTGTAATAGCGCAGGCGTTAGCACTTGAAGGCATCGACAGTTTTGATACCGAATTATACAAGCGTAAAGCAAGCTGTTTGATTAAATTAAATCAACTAGATAAAGCAGAGCAGGCACTAGTTGATGCTAGAAGTCTTTATTTAGCGGATCCAGAACTTCAAGACGATCAATGGCAGTTGGAAATAGATAAAATTTCAGGGCACTTGGCTTATGCTCGTGGTGATTATCAACAAGGGTATCAATTCATAGACGCTTATTATCAACAATATACCGATACAATAATTGGAAACTGGAATTCGCAGGTAGTTAATATCAGAGATGCGTTAGAAATAGAGCGCCAAAAAATAGAAAACGCCTTGTATAAGCAGCGTGCGAAAGCTGATTTTTTAGAAGATGAAGTGAAAGCACAAACACAACATCAACAATATTACTTTATCTTAGTTTTAATTCTGTTGTTGGCAGTTGTGATCAGTGCCGTGATTTATCGGTTTTACATCAAAGGTAAGATGACGGCACTGGCAACGGCGGATGATTTGTCAGGGTTACATAACCGCCGTTATATTTTTGAATTTTTAGAAAAAATTCTACCCGCTATGTCAGTGAACAAAGGAATGTTAGCTATTTTTATTGTCGATATTGATGACTTTAAAAATGTTAATAACAGCTACGGCCATTATGTCGGTGATAACGTCATTAAAAAGGTTGCGAAAATAGTGGCACATACCTTACGCATCGAAGATAGAGTTGGCAGAATTAGTGGTGCAGAATTTTTATGTGTTTTACCAAGAACTGAATTTGAACAAAGTGAACTGATAGCACAACGAATAAGAAAAAATATCGCTGAACATCATTTTTATGGTGATCAGCAACAAAAAATTTCGGTGACAGTGAGCATTGGTATCAGCCATTTTACTGAGGCAGTACAAGATTATAAAGCGCTATACTTTCAGGCAGAGAAGGCACTTCATAAGGCAAAAAATGCCGGGAAAAACCAAGTGGTCACATTTGAGTAACGGACTTTATTGCTTTGATATTAAAAGTTAAAAAAAAGACACAGCACGAATCAAGCAACCAGCTTGGACAAAAGATTATTGGTATGTTGCAGCAACATATCAGGCAGTTAGGTTTTACCCCGGTAATTCACTTTGAACTAGAAGGATGTTACCAAAGCCCACAGCGAAAGACAGAGCTCAATTATACTGTTATTAATCAACAGCTTCGTCACCTTAATATTGATGGCAAAGTGATCCCAGAATATTGGCACCAGCAGTGGGAATTTGTTTCGCTATTTAATGGTCAATCCCCGTTAAAAGAAGCAGATAACTTAAGTCGAGCAATAAAATACTTACCGCAATTATTTGCCAAACAAGGTATTGAAAAAACGCTGATTAAACCGGTTGTTTGGAGAGGCGATCAAGGTAAATTGGCCCAAGGCTGTGATAACATTTTTACCAATGATGAACGTGCTGTACATATTCCTAATGCCATTCAAATGAATATCAGCGTCAATAACAGTAAGGGTGATAACATTATTTGCCATTCCAACTTTGGTGAATATTTACAACAATGTTTTATGCAGACAAGTTTGTCGTGCAGTTTACTTTATTTACCCGAAGAAGAAGCTTTTGAACGCTTTGCTTTAAAAACCAAATATGGTTTAGCAAAAGAGTTATGTTCTCCGGATGATATTTCAGGCGGGCATCAAGGCAGTGTTGCTTTATATAAAGAGCTTGGTAAACATAATCAAGCGATGGGGGAAGAGCCATTGCTTTACGATCATCACCATAATGTCGTTGCAAAAGCGCAATGCTGGCAGAAAACGGCGCGTATCGAGCACAGGTTAGGGGCTTCAAGTCGATATTATAATGCTTATGTTAATGTCATCTATGGTTTGTTAAATATTATTGATGCGCTGGAGGTTTTCCTTTCTGGAAACTGTCATAACAGGTTAAACAGCCAAGAAAAAGTTGTGGCATTACCGCTGTCGTTACAGAGTAAAGGTAAGGATGTTGGCGCAATTGAGCTATTTAATAGCTGTTCATGGTTTGCTAATCGGATCAATGAAATTGACATCTTAATGACAAACAATAACACTACTAACTCAGCGACAACCAGCCAATTAGGCGATAAACTTAAAGCGGCAATTTTAGCGGATTATCAAATTCAACCGATCATTACTGATTAAATAAATCAATGGCTTAATTGAAAATGACTAGTGCCTTAAAACAACAAAAAACACCGTTACTATCGGGTGATTCAATCGCAATAAAACGCGATGAAATAAAGCAGTACTTTGCTAATACTTGGCAAACCTATGACGCCTTATTTTCGTTAATAAATGCTGAAGAGGCTTATTTTTTAAGGCCTGAACCGTTACGCCATCCCCTTATTTTTTACTTTGGTCACACAGCAACGTTTTTTATCAATAAATTAATCTTGGGCAAGTTCCTTACAACAAGAGTAAATGAAAAACTCGAAGCCATTTGTGCGGTAGGAGTTGATGAAATGAGCTGGGATGATCTCAATAGTGAGCACTATGACTGGCCTGAAGTTAATGAAGTTCGTCAATATCGAACTGAGGTATTTAGCTTAGTTAATACGTTAATAGACGAGATGCCATTAACATTACCGATCAAACAAAACTCCCTTGCATGGATGGTTTTGATGGGCTGTGAACATGAGCGTATTCATCTTGAAACCTCATCGGTGATCATGCGAATGTTGCCACTATCGTTTTTAACCGGAAATCAACAATGGCAATCGTGTCCATATCGTGATCAAGCACCTATCAATGAGTTAGTTGCCGTGCAGGGCCAAGAAGTATGTTTGGGGAAACCTCGCTCAGACATGACTTACGGTTGGGATAATGAATATGGCCAATTAACACAGCAGGTTGAAAACTTTAATACCAGTAAGTATTTGGTCTCTAATCAAGAGTTTTTAACTTTTGTTGATGCTGGCGGTTACGGTCAACCAGAGTATTGGACTGAAGAAGGCAAGCAATGGTTAGCATACAAAAAAGTGACTATGCCAAGATTTTGGTTTCGCCGAAATAGCGAGTACTTTCAACGGAACTTAGTTGATGAAATACCTTTGCCGCTTAATTGGCCGGTAGAAGTTAATTATTTAGAAGCGAAAGCCTTTTGTCATTGGCAGAGCCAGCAAAGGCAAAAATTCATCCGTTTACCGACAGAAGCGGAGTGGTCTATTTTACGAGATAAAATCTCGGTTGATCTGGTTAATTGGGCAGAAGCGCCTGGGAATATCAATTTAGAATACTTTGCCTCTTCATGCCCGGTGAATAATTTTGAACAGCAAGGCTTGTTTGATATCTGTGGTAATGTTTGGCAATGGACTGAGTCAGCCATTGATGGCTTTAATGGCTTTAAAGTTCATCCTTTATATGACGACTTTTCAACCCCTACTTTTGATGGCAAACACAATTTGATCAAAGGAGGATCGTGGATCTCAACCGGCAATGAAGCGATTAAGTCATCACGTTATGCCTTTCGACGTCACTTTACTCAACATGCGGGTTTTCGTTATGTCGAAAGTGAACACCAACAATTACCTATTGCCGAGATTAACCCTTTTGAGACAGATGTTATGCTATCTCAGCAACTTGCCAATCATTACCCAAATGACTTAGAGCAAGTTGATAATTACCCATCTTTATTAGCAAGCTCTATTGTGAAAATGACTAAACAACAGCGAATTAATACTGGGAAAGTCTTAAATTTAGGCTGTTCAGTTGGCCGTACTGCATTTGAACTTTCACCGTATTTTGAACACATAGATGCGGTTGATTTTTCTGCCCGTTATATTCAGTTTGGTGTCAAGTTACAGCAAAATGAAACCATCAGATATCAATCGGTATTAGAAGGTGACTTGGTTGATTTTAATGAAATAACCATCGGTGAATACCTCAAAGGTGATCATGAAAATGTTTTATTTAGCCAAGGTGATGCAGTCAATTTAAAACCGATATTTTCGGGTTATGATGTCATTGTTTTACAACAAGTCTTAGAGCAAAGCTATGACCCTAAAAAGATATTAGCAACTATTCATCAACGATTGAACAAACAGGGCTTACTCATAATAGCCTCAGACTATATTTTTGATGAACAACTAACCGCGAAAGATAAATGGCTTAGTGGTATTAAAGTAAATGGCGAAAATGTCACCGGTTTTGATGGCATTGCCCAGCGATTAGCCGATAAGTTTACCTTGCTTGATAAAAATCACTTTTTGCAACAGCTAAACATAAATCGTTATCAAACCATGCAAAAGCATATTGAAGTGACGGTATGGCAATATCATGGATAATGAAAAAGTTTCACAGTCACTGGAGTTGCCAGCGCATATCGCTTTCACTCAAGGGTTAACATCTCCTATTAATGAAAGTTTAAGTCATTCTTCTGCGCAGTCACTTACTGTTAAACAGCTCTGCGCATTGGCAGAAACTGACTTTACTTCACTCGCCGATATTTCGCTTGATTATGCTTCGTTAAGGGGGGAGCTTAAATTACGGAAACAGATAGCTCTTTTTCATCAGCATTTAAATTGTCATGAAGTGCATCTTGATGAAAACAACGTACTTAATTTTTGTGGTGCCCAAGAAGGTTTGGCGGCCATTTATCAATTATTACTGAAGAAAGATGATGAAGTTGTTGTGGTTACGCCCTGTTATCCATCATTAACCACGATGGCCGAACTACGAGGCGCCATCGTTAATAATATCAACTTATCAGCGAGTAATAATTGGCAACTTAACATTGAAGACTTTAAACAGCGGGTAAACCATCGTACTAAGTTGATTGTTTTGAACTCTCCTCATAACCCTACGGGCAGTATTATTGATTCATATTTAGCCGATGAAATTTTAGCTTTAGCTCAAGCTTTTGACTGTTACGTCATTGCTGATGATGTTGCTCAAGCGAGTAATTATCGTGGTTTACCTTTAGCACATCGTTTTTTAGATTATGAAAAAGCACTGGTTGTTGGCGTATTATCTAAAAGTTTTGGTCTATCAGGGATCCGGGTCGGTTGGGTGGTTAGTCGAAACCAACATTTGCTAAATGAGTTATTAGTGATAAAAAGCTATGGTTCTATTTGTTGCTCGGTGGTTGATGAGCATTTGGCATTAATCGCCTTTGAACATAAAGATAAGATCATCACTGATAATAATCGACAAATTCTAGCGAACATTGCCCTATTCGAAAATTTTATTAAGCAGCATCAATCACTCGTTTCATGGCAACCACCACAAGCGGGAATATTGGCATTGGTTGAAATGAAAAATGAGAAAAATTTAGAAGGTTGGGCGCAGCAAGTTGCAGAGCAAACGGGAATATTAATACTACCGGCGATTTTATTTGGATTAACCGGCGGTTATTTCCGTTTAGGTTTAGGAAAAAGTAACTTTAAACAAACATTAAATCGGTTTTCGGCCTATTTATGCGAAAAATATTAATTAAAGGTCTAAAATATGTAACAAATTTACATTTTCTTACATTTAGATGTATTTAATCATCAACTATTTGTCCTATCCAAGCGACAATAGCAGTAATTAAAAATAAAAATATTTCCTGTGGGATCTTAAATGTCCAAAAACTATAAGTTTTTTAGTGAAAAAGAATTTAGAACAAGTATGTTATCAAAATTTAGCCAAGTGAGTATATTCGCCACTATTCTGGCTACTTCATTTGCCGTAAATGCAGCAGAATCCACACGTAACCGTTTTGCTTTACCTGAAATAAAGCAAACGATCACTGTTGATGGTGTGCTTGATGAAAACGTATGGCAAAGCGCAGGAAAAATGACGCTAAACTATGAAAATAATCCTGGCGAAGGCACACCCGCGCCAGTGAAAACTGAACTGTTTTTTTATCAGGACGGTACATCGTTGAACGTTGCTTTTAAAGCCTATGATCCGGATCCTAAACAGATTCGAGCGTCATTGCGCGATCGAGATGCCTTATGGCCAGATGATAATGTGGGTCTTATCATTGACACTTTTAACGATGAACGTGGTGGATATGAATTTTTTGTTAATCCATTAGGCGCGCAGGCCGACATGAAAATGGATGATACCAATGGTTGGGATGAAGACGCTTCGTGGGATGCCATTTGGGATAGTGCCGGACAAATAACCGATTTTGGTTATGTCGTTGAAATGAGTATCCCTTTTAGCTCTTTACGCTTTCCAGAAACGGAAGGCGAGCAAATATGGAATATTGCTGGCTGGCGCAATTATCCTCGCGATGTTCGTACCAATATGGCAACCCATAAAAGTGATCGAAATATAAAATGTAACTTATGTCAGTTTGAGCAATGGGTTGGTTTAAAAGATATTAAATCAGGCAAAAATTTTCAATTAACACCGACATTAACTGTTTCTCGACAAGATGAAAAACCGGATGTGCCCGGCGATTGGCAAGATGGCGATGTTGATGTGGAACCTGGTTTAGATATACGTTGGGGTATCACCCAAGATATGGTCTTAAATGCGACAATCAATCCAGACTTTTCACAAGTTGAAGCAGACTCTGGTCAACTTGATGTTAACAATACCTATTCTTTATTTTTCCCTGAAAAACGACCATTCTTTTTAGACGGTGCATCATACTTTGATACCAGTAACTTTAACTTTGTCCATACCCGTAATATTGCAGAGCCCGATGTTGGTTTAAAGCTTACTGGGAAAACTAAAGAACATAGTTATGGTGTGATGTTGGCGAATGACAATAATACCTCGTTTTTAATGCCGGGTAATCAAGGTTCAGATGTCGCAACGTTAGATGAAAAGTCAGAAGTAGCCATTGCCCGTTATAAAATGGATGTTGGCGAGCGTAACAGTATCGGCGTATTAATGACTCATCGACAAGCGGATAACTATAACAATACCTTATTATCTGTTGATGGTAATTATTGGTTGAGCGAAAAAGATAATATTAGTTATCAAATTGCTAGCTCTGAAACTGACAACCCTGAATTAGTTGTTGAAGACTTTGAAGTTAAAGAAGAGCAAAGTGACCAAGCGTTGAGTATCAGATATGACCATAACACCAGAGATTATAATTTAAAGGCAAGTTACAGCAATATTGGCGAAGACTTTCGTGCGGATTTAGGCTTTCAGTCACGTTCAGATATTGAGCGTGTTGTTCTTGGTGGTAGCCGAAACTATTACGGTGAAAGTGGTGATACCTTTACCCGTTGGGGCTATTTTGGTGATTGGGATAAGTCTTTTGATCAAGAGGGTAATGTCCTTGAGCAAGAATGGGAAATTCACGGTAATTTACAGGGAAAAATGCAGTTATATACTAATTTTGGCATAGTGCATCGTGAGCGATTTTATGACGGTGAGTTTTTTGATGAAACGCAATTTATGCAGTTTGCTAAATTTAACCCTTGGGGTAACGTTGAAGTTGGTAATTTTTACCGTTTTGGTAAACAAATCGATTTTGCTAATACCCGTTTAGGTGATGTTGTTAACATAGAGCCTTTTATTGAGTGGGATGTTAACGAAAACTTAAATATAGATGTTAGCTACAACTATAGTCAGTTGGATGTTGAAGATAAAAATCTTTATACGGCTCACCAAACTGATATTCGCATTGGTTACCAATTTGATATGCGTAGTATTCTGAAGTTTGTTGTGCAGTATACGGATATCGAAAGGGATGTATCTTTATATATTTATGATGATATAGAAGATCGCCCAGAGGAGAATGAACGCTATTTCTCAACTCAGCTAATTTATTCTTATAAAATAAATCCACAAACGCTATTTTTTGTTGGTTATTCAGATGGCGGATATCAAGACGATAATCTCGATAACTTAGAACGAGATCAACGTACTATCTTCACTAAATTTAGTTATGCTTGGCAGCTTTAAAACCAAAAATTAAACGTAATACCACATCATAAAGAAATGGCAGATGGCACCGGCTAAAACAAAAAGGTGCCATATCGCATGATTAAATGGGATGCGATTATTTAAATAAAAGAGTATGCCCACACTATAAAAAGCTCCCCCTAAACCCAATAACAACAAGCCGTTCCCTTGCAAAGCATGATAAAGCTGTTGAATGCAAAGCAATGAAATACAACCCATACCTACATAACTAGCCACCGATATAAACTTGTATTTACTTCCGAAAATAACTTTATAAATAATCCCTGCTAAGGCTAACAGCCATACAACAACTAACATTGTATAACCAAGGGTGCCATTAAGCGTGATCAACATTAAAGGGGTATAAGTGCCGGCGATTAATAAATATATTGCACAATGATCAAGCAACTTAAAAAACTGCTTGGCTTTTGGACATACTAAAGCGTGATATAAGGTGGAAGCTAAAAATAAACAGACAAGAGTAGAGCCGTATACAGCAAAACTGGTTATTCGTAGTATGTCTTGCTGTTGTACCGCATAAACGACCAGTAATGTTAATGCCGCGACACTGAGCAATGCTCCGATGCCGTGAGTGACTGCATTGGCTATCTCTTCGGATAAACTATATTGACTAATCGATGGCATGATAAATTTCAGCTAACAGGTGTAAGCTGAAATGATAACAGAGCTAGATCAGAAACTAAAGAGGTAAGACCAGAAAGCATAAAAGAGCCAACAGGCTCTTTTATGTACAGGATGTACGGTATGTCGTGGTGCCATGGATGGCAAAGAACGACGATGTACAGGATGTACGGTATGTCGTGGTGCCATGGATGGCAAAGAACGACGATGTACAGGATGTACGGGTTTCGTGGTGCCATGGATGGCAAAGAACGACGATGTACAGGTTTCGCGATACTAAGAGTGGTAAGGAGAGACAAAAAATTAATTTAAGCCCACTCAATAGGTAAAATGTTCCCTTGTCCTACGCAGTTAATTATAAAGCGAGGTCGATAACCATTTCTCTTAATTCTGCTTTAGAAATCGAGTTGTCGTGGTTGGTATCAAATCGATTGAAAATAGTTTCGCACATACGAATACCTTTATCTTGAAGAAGGCAGTCAATAAGCTCAACAAATTCAGTACGGTTAATTACGCCATCTTTGTCTTCATCAAACACTTCAAACAATTCATCTATCCACTGATTGAGTTCCATCAGTTATCCTCTAACTTGAAAAAAATAATACATCTTAAATAAGACTTTATCCCTAAATGAGGGCGTTGTGAATGATTAATTGATCTTTTTATCACTAACCGCTAAATTTTTGAGCAATGATGGATGATATTGCGAGTTTTATTTAACATTTCCTAAGAGCATATTGTTACCCTTGTAGTTCGATTGTCGTTATTAACCTCGCAAAGCCACCGACCTTTACAGCATTTATCCGCTGGGTATTCTCTTCAATGTGACATAAAATACTCGAGTTGCAACGCATAGCCCTGCCTTGTTCAAAATGATATTGATTGCTTGTTAATACCTGATGTTTAGTCAAATAACTGGCTAAAGCACCACAAGCACTGCCCGTTGCCGACTCTTCAGGTATACCCACTAAAGGTGCAAAATTACGACAACTGGCGGTAAACTCAGTTTGATCTTTATTTAGTTCAAATATATGCATGCCAATTGCTTGATATTTTTCACTTAAGGCAGAAACTTTGGCTAAGTTAGGTTTGATTGAGTCAAGATAACCGTGCCTAACTGGGATGATAATATCGGCTAAACCCGTCGAGACAATTTCAATTGGCAGCTTGTCTACTGACAATATTGCTTCGTTGATATTCAATGTAGCGGCAACTTCAGCGCTTGAAATTTCACCTAAAAAACTGGGCAACGTTTGGTTCATCTCAACATATCCGTCATTGCTAACATTTACCGTTAATTTTCCCGCCTTTGTTTGTTGATGATATTGCTTTGGCTCAATGATCTTTTGTTGAAACATTAAAGAGAAAGTGGCTAAAGTTGCATGACCACAAAAGTCTACTTCACTGTTTGGCGTGAAAAACCGGACATTAAAATCACAGCTTGTACCTTTACTGACAAAGGCGGTTTCTGAATAACCTACTTGAGCGGCAATATTTTGCATTTGTTGCAGTGTTAAACGATCTGCATTTAACACCACACCCGCGGGATTACCCCCTGAATTTTTATATGTAAAGGCATCTACTTGATAAACGGTAACGGTCACAGAAAGTCCCTAATATTGATAAGTAGTTAAATTATTAAATTTATTCTGTAATAAATCTGAAAACCTAAAGACTAAGTGTTGGACGTTTGAAAAGGAAGGATAAAATGAAAACATATTGGAAAAGTTTCACCACAGTATTTTTAGTGACTTTAAGTTGGTTATCACATGCAGAAGCAACGCCAGCAAATACAGAAACATTAACCGTTGCAGATTGTCATGTTGATAATATTAAGCAACAAGTACAATGTGGCAAATTAATTGTACCGGAAAATTATAACAAGCCAGATGGTGACACCATCACCCTTAACTTTGCCGTATTACCGGCGATTGATAAGAGTCAGAATAAAGAGCCGCTAATGTTTCTAGCGGGTGGCCCAGGTCAAGCAGCGGTGAGCATTGCGGGTGGTTTATATAAAGCCTTTAATGAAATAAGAAAAACCAGAGACTTAATCCTTGTTGATCAACGTGGTACGGGTGAATCTCATCCTCTGCAATGTGAAGACGCTATTGATCAAGATGTATATAGTGCCGTACCAGAAGACTTTTCAGCTCAAGATGTTAAAGATTGCTTAGCACAACTAACCGGTGACTTAAGTCAGTACAACTCGGAAAATGCCATCCGAGATTTTGATGCGGTGCGTGCGGCATTAGGTCACGACAAAATTGCCATTTATGGTGGGTCATACGGCACACGTGCAGGTTTAGTGTATATGCGAATGTTCCCTGAATCATTAAGTAGCGTAATATTAGACAGTGTTGGTCCCATTGAAGTACCTATTGGCTTATTTGGCAAGAGTTCAGCGCGTTCTTTTGCAATGTTGATAGAAAACTGTCAAAAAGAAGTTGCTTGTAATAACGCTTATCCTAATTTAGAGCATGAATTTAGCCAAGTACTGAACAAGCTTGCTCTAACACCAATCTCTATGAATATTCCACATCCACGTTTAGGCACTCATACCACTCTAAATATCAGTAAAAATAAATTTCTATCAACTATTTTTATGCAGCTATACGGCATTGATGGGCGTTCATTAGTACCGTTAGTCATTCATCAAGCATTTTTAGGAAACTTTGCGCCATTTGCTGGCTTAACCGCGGTAACTGAAGGAGGTATGGGCATGTCAGTTGGTTTGACCTTTAATATTGTTTGTAATGAAGATATGCCTAAAGTAACCGAAGCAATGCTTAAAGCGGATGCGGATAATAAATTTAATGGCAATGTTAGCCATTTAGCATGGCAAGAAGCTTGCCCGTTATGGCCACAATATCGTCCTAACGAATCATTTTATCAACCGGTAACTGTGAATATTCCAACCTTAATTATTTCCGGTGATTTAGACCCAGTAACACCGCCAAGTAATGGTGACTTTACCGCAAAAACATTACCGAATAGCAAACATATCGTGATGAAGAATAGTGGTCACACTCCCGGGGTATCTGGTTGTGCCATTAGTGTCATTAATGAATTTTTAAATGAAAATAATCCTCATGAATTAGATGAGTCTTGTTTGGATGACATTCCGGCTGAGTCATTTATGACTGGCTTAAACGGCGGAATATAAGGAAGTAATCATGATTGAAGTAAATAACTTACATAAAAGTTTTAAATCAAAAAAAGAAACGGTTATAGCACTCGATGGCTTGTCGTTTCAAGCAAAAGACGGTGAGATTACCGGTATTCTAGGACCTAATGGCGCAGGAAAAACCACTTGCTTACGCACGCTTTACGGCTTGCTTTCAGCTGATGAAGGCTTTGCCACCATTGACGGTATTAAAGTGACAGAAAATCCACTTGCTGCACGAGCAAAGTTAGGTATTTTTCCCGATAAATTTGGCTTGTATGAACGCTTAACTGCTTATGAGCAAATTGATTATTTTGCCAGCCTACATGGCTTAACAGGCAAAGCGAAAAAACAAGCGATTGAAACTGTGCTCACTGATTTAGAAATGCAAGAACTTGCCCACCGTAGAACAGCTGGTTTTTCTCAAGGTCAGCGGATGAAAGTAACTTTAGCGCAAGCGCTTGTTCATCAACCACAAAACTTTGTTCTTGATGAGCCTACTCGTGGTTTAGATGTAATGAGTACTCGTGTATTGCGTAATTATTTAGCTAAGTTCAAAGAGAAAGGGCATTGCATCTTGTTTTCATCACACGTGATGCAAGAAGTGGCCGCACTTTGTGATCGGGTGATCATTGTTGCTAACGGTAAGTTAGCAGCACAAGGCACACCACAGGAGTTATGTGATTTAGCGGGAGAAAGCCATTTAGAAGAAGCATTTGTCAAGCTAATAGGCTCAGACGAAGGAGTTGCAGCATGATCCAGTTTAAAGCGTTATTAATAAAAGAATTAAAAGAAGCGTTTCGTGACAAGCGTGCTTTACTGGTAGCATTAAGTATGGGGTTGTTAGCTCCGGTGATGATCATGGTAATGTCAAAGACCATGATCAAAGACTTTGTTGATAATCCGGCTGTTTATGTAAAGTTTACTGGCGCTGAACATGCTCCGAAACTAATCAAAGCCTTTAAAGATGAAAATATATTAGCTTTTGCTGATGTCCCTGAAGAAGATCATCGAGTTTGGGATCAATGGAACGTGGAATTAATTATTCCTGATACTTTTGCTCAAGACTTGAGCGAAGGGAAACCAATAGATGTAATTTTACGTGCAGACTATAGTGAAAAAGCATTAGGTTCACCTTTACGTCGAATAAAAGATGAAATACGTAAATATTCACGAATTATCGGTTACAAACGCTTATTAGTTCGTGGTATCGATGTCAAATTATTGCAGCCTTTAAAACTGCAAGAACAAGATACAGCACTGCCAACCAGTAATGCGATGATCATCACCTTAATGTTAGGTTTGTACTTGATGATGGGGGCATTTATTTCTGGTCAATCGATTTCAATTGACTCTAGTGCTGGTGAACGTGAGCGTAATGTTTTAGAAATGTTACTGTGTCAGCCGGTGAGTACACTTAAAATTGTTATGGCGAAATTGATGTGTTCAAGTTTAATTGCCATCATTTCGGTGACGTTAATGCTCAGTCTAACGACAGTATCGGTCAGTTTTGTCGATTTAACAAAAATAGGTGCAACCTTTAATTTAGATGTTTTCACTTTTGTCGCCTTACTTTTGTTATTGATCCCATTGTGTTTCTTAGCTGCGGCATTACAGCTTTTCTTCGCCTTTCAAGCGAAAACCTTTAAAGAGGCACAATCAACCGTCGCTATGTTGATCATGATCCCAACGATGATCCCCGTTGCTATGATGATCATGGATAGCAAACCGGCATGGACTGAATGGGCGCCTATCGCGGGTCAATCACTGCTGATGGAAGATTTATTTAAAGGTCTGCCTGTTGATTGGGCCGCGTTAATTGTCACCAGTGGTGCAACTATCGCGCTAACGGTTGGATTGGTATTGACCTTGGCGAAAAAGTTAACTTCAGAAAAAGTAGTGATGTCTTTAAGTTAAAATGATGCCAGTGGATTGTTTATTATGAATAACTCAGTAGAATCAGTGTTAAATCAACAAAGTCGTAATCAAACGATAAAAGCTGACGCTGCGAGTTATTCATTGGAACAATCATTGAAGCAACATAAAACTAGTCATCAAGCAACATTTACCCAATGGATGACGGAGCACGAAAAGCTACTCCGTCATATCATTACCGGTTTTGAAGCAAAGCCAGCGATTCAAGATGAATTATTTCAGGAGATTGCGTTAAATATATGGCGTGCATTACCTAAGTTCAGAAACGATTCGGCAGTAAAAACTTTTGTGGCTCGTATTGCTCATAATATTTTAGCGACCCATGTTGCGAAAGCGGTAAGAACAATAAAGGCGGATCAAGACTTAACTGATGTGCCACAAGAAGCTGAGCAAGACCTTAAACAGCCGACTCCTTTTCAATCACTTGACCAAAAACAACGACAACAACGTTTAGCCCAAGCTATTCGTCAACTCAAACTTGATCAACAGCAAGTGATAACTTTGGCCTTAGAAGGCATGAGTTATCAAGAAATTGCTGAAGTATTAGCCATAACTACCAATTTAGTTGGTGTCCGTTTACAGCGTGCAAAAGCTGCGTTAACTCAATTGTTGGAGGCAGCATGAATAAAGACAATACCCCTATGAATGAAAACAAAACATCAGCTGAACATGAAGAAAACATCATTGAACCATCAATACTTGATGAACAATGGGCTGAATTATCACAAGACTGGCAAGCGCAACCCTATGAGAAAACGGATGTTAAAGTATTGTTGAGCAAAACCAAGAGAAGAACACTTTGGGCGAAAACATGTTTTGCTTTAAATGTTGTTGCAACGGTCGGTTTGCTTATTTCATTTATTTACGGTGTTATTGAAGGAGAGTTTGGTGATCCTTTTAATACCTACTTAGGAGCCGGCGGTCTGATTTCACTGGTTTTTGTTTATTATGAAATTAAAATCCGCGCCTCAACATGGTCAAAAATTAGTGATAGCCCTGATCAAGCACTTGAAAATGCTCTGGCCGGCTGTGAGTCTTCAATGGAGTATATGATTTTAACCAAGTGGTCATGTCTACCTTTTACAATTCTGGCTAACTGGTTAGCTTTTACCTTAGCAGTAGACAGTGAAAAATCTATGGTCTCGGCATTTATTTTAATTAATGCTTTGTTGCTTTTGATATATGCCATTACCGAATTTATTCATCGAAAACGTAAAAATGAATATCAACAATTATTGTTGCTTCAATCTGAATTAAAGTCCGAAGAGTGATTTGTTATTGAAATTAAATTCAGGAACACATTGGTTGTTCTGTTTTTAATTCGTTGATCTTCGTTTTTAAATTCGATATATTAGCGTCAGAGCGAATAAGATCTCGCCAATGAATTATTTCACCGCATATTTAACGAAACTAACGAGTATAGCTCAGCACAAAATGAGCTAATTTTTGTTACTTTTAACATATACAAAATCGGCTATTTCAGGCAAAATGTGCGGCAATTAAATTGAGTGATAACGGCTAAGTTATCAAACTGATTACTTGAGGATAAAACATGTTTACACGTGATATGAATATTGCTGATTTTGATCCAGAACTTTATCAAGCAATGAGCAATGAAGTTGTTCGTCAAGAAGAACACATCGAACTTATTGCATCTGAAAACTACTGTAGCCCACGTGTTCTTGAAGCACAAGGCTCTCAATTAACCAATAAATACGCTGAAGGGTATCCTGGTAAGCGTTATTACGGTGGTTGTGAATATGTTGATGTGGCTGAGCAATTAGCGATTGATCGCGCGAAAGAATTATTTGGTGCAACTTATGCAAACGTGCAACCACATGCCGGCTCTCAAGCTAACGCTGCGGTTTTTCAAGCATTAGTTAAGCCCGGCGGAAAAGTATTAGGCATGAGCTTAGCGCATGGTGGTCACTTAACCCATGGTTCTCATGTAAACTTCTCTGGTAAATCTTACCAAGCATTTCAATATGGTCTTCACCCTGAAACTGGTGATATTGATTATGAAGAAATGGAACGTTTAGCGAATGAACATAAACCAGAAATGATCATTGGTGGTTTTTCTGCCTTTTCCGGTGTGGTAGATTGGGCGCGGATGCGTAAAATTGCTGACAGTGTTGGCGCGTATTTCTTCGTTGATATGGCTCACGTTGCCGGTTTGATCGCTGCAGGTTTATATCCTAACCCAGTGCCACATGCACACATTGTTACTACCACTACGCATAAAACATTAGCGGGCCCTCGCGGCGGTTTAATTATTTCTGGTTGTGATGATGAAGCCATTTATAAAAAATTAAACAGCGCTGTTTTTCCTGGTGGTCAAGGCGGTCCTTTAATGCACATTATTGCGGCTAAAGCGGTCGCATTTAAAGAAGCGTTAGCGCCTGAGTTTAAAGTTTACCAACAAAAAGTTTTAGATAACGCTAAAGCTATGGTTGCAGTACTGCAAGATCGTGGTTATAAAGTTGTCTCTAACGGTACAGAAAACCACTTATTGTTACTTGATTTAATTGACAAAGATATCACAGGTAAAGATGCTGATGCCGCGTTAGGTCGTGCTCACATCACCGTAAACAAAAACTCAGTACCAAATGATCCACGTTCTCCGTTTGTTACTTCTGGTTTACGTTTAGGCACACCAGCAATCACTCGTCGTGGTTTTGGTGTTGAAGAAACTAAAGCTTTAACAGGTTGGATTTGTGATATTTTAGACGATATCAATAACGAAGAAGTTATCACTACCGTACAAGCAAGCGTGAAAGAACTATGTTCACGTTTCCCTGTATACGCATAATTTAACCTAGGTCGAAGTCTATTTCGAACATGTATATTTAAAAAGCTCAAACCTTATGGTTTGAGCTTTTTTATGTACAGGATGTACGGTATGTCACGATCACATGGATGTGAAGGAGTGACCATGTACAGGATGTACGGTATGTCACGATCACATGGATGTGAAGGAGTGACCATGTTCAGGATGAACGGATTTCGTGGTGTCATGGACGGTAATGAACGACGATGAATTATTAAACCGTTACATCAATCTTTAAATGCATTAAAATATTGTTATTGTTTATTAAGTTAGTAGAAATTTGATGTATTGCCCATTTTGCACTGCAACCGATACCAAAGTTATCGACTCACGATTTGTTTCTGATGGTTATCAAATAAGACGTCGTCGAGAGTGTGTCGCATGCCAAGAAAGATTTACTACCTTTGAAACCGCAGAACTGGTGATGCCGCGAATTATTAAACGGGATGGCTCTCGAGAGCCTTTTAATGAGGACAAAATGCGAAGTGGCCTGATCCGCGCATTAGAAAAACGTCCAGTCAGTGTTGAGCGAGTCGAACTGGCGATCAACAAAGTTAAATCGCAAATGCGTGCTACAGGTGAGCGAGAAATAGCCAGCGAGTTATTAGGGAATTTTATTATGAAGCAACTTATCGAACTTGATAAAGTGGCTTATGTACGATTTGCTTCTGTTTACCGTTCGTTTGAGGATATCCGCGAATTTGCCGAAGAAATCGCTCGTTTAGATGACGAAAAATAAGACCTTCATTTATGACTGCTTCTTTTACACTTACCGACCACCAATATATGAGCCAAGCTATTCGTCTAGCGGCGCAAGGCCATTACACGACCTCGCCAAACCCACGAGTTGGCTGTGTTTTAGTTAATAATGATCAAATCGTCGGTGAAGGCTTTCATCTAAAAGCAGGGCAAGGCCATGCCGAAGTCAATGCGATTGCTCAAGCTGGAAACCTTGCTAAAGGTGCAACAGCTTATGTTACTTTAGAACCATGTTCTCATTTTGGTAGAACACCACCCTGCGCCAAAGGTTTGATTGATGCCGGTGTGGTTAAAGTTATTGCGGCGATGGTTGACCCTAATCCTCAAGTTTCTGGCCGTGGCCTAACCATGCTCGAAAATGCAGGTATTGAAACCCAATCAGGGCTACTTGAAGCGGATGCCCAAGCGTTAAACCTAGGTTTTATCAAATTAATGACCACAGGTTTACCCTATGTGCGTTGCAAACTGGCGGCAAGTCTTGATGGTAAAACAGCGATGGCCAATGGTGAAAGTCAGTGGATAACAAGCCCAGATGCTCGACAAGATGTGCAACGATTGAGGGCACAAAGTTGTGCTATTATATCGGGTGCAGATTCTATTTTAACTGATAATGCTCGCATGACGGTTCGTTGGTCAGAATTGGGCAGTATCAAAGAAGGCTATTCAAAAAGCGAGCTGCGTCAACCGGTGCGTGTAGTTATTGATAGTAAAAATCGTTTAACACCTGATTTAGCGTTTTTTCAAGCATCATCTCCGATAATTTTAATCAGAACAGCTATTGAAAACAGTCACCAGTGGCCTCATTTTGTAGAACAAGTAACCGTACAATCATCCTGTGATGGACAATATGCTGATTTAACATCGGTATTGAAAGTATTGGCAGAAAAAGGCCTAAATGATGTTTTACTTGAATCGGGGATGTCATTAGCGGGGGCATTTATTGAGCAAAACTTAGTAGATGAACTGGTGTTATACCAAGCGCCTAAATTAATGGGTAATGATGGCAAAGGCTTAGTGGATATGCCAAGTATTACTAATTTAAGTCAATCAAAAGCATTGCAAATAAACGATGTTAGTATGGTTGGCAAAGATTTACGCATCACCGCAAAATTTTCAATTTGAAACAGAGCTTGATGTTGGCCTAAAAGGTCGCAAGATAAATTAGAGAAAGAGTGATTATGTTCACAGGAATTATTGAAGCAGTCGGAAAAATTAAAAACATTAGCATTAACGGGCAAGGTGCTCGGCTCACTGTTGATACGCAATCGCTGGATATGAGCGATGTAAAATTAGGTGATTCAATTGCTACTAATGGGATTTGTTTAACGGTAGTGGCATTTGATCAACAAAGTTTTACTGCTGATGTTTCAAAAGAAACCCTAACACGTACGGGGTTTGCACATTATGGACAACAGCAGAAAGTGAACTTAGAAAAAGCGATGTTACCCACTACTCGTTTTGGTGGACATATCGTTTCCGGTCATGTTGATGCCGTCGCAACGATTAAATCGATAACTAAAAACGGTAATAGCTTTGAATATTGGCTAAGCATGTCAGATGATATTGCGCCTTATATTGCTGAAAAAGGCTCAATCACCATTGACGGTGTTAGTTTAACGGTTAACAGTGTTAGCGAAGATCAATTTCGTTTAACGATTGTGCCACATACCAGTGAACAGACAATAATGCCAAGCTATCAAGCGGGCAGTAAAGTGAATATAGAAGTAGATGTAATGGCGCGTTATATCGAGCGTTTATTACTGAAAAAAAATGATAATCAGGCTTCACCATCAGGTGTGACTGAATCTTTGCTAATGCAAAGTGGGTTCATACCAAATTGATTAAGTTATTTCCTACTCAGCTAGAATTAAAAAGCTAAGAGGCAAGGCATTGATTGAAGAGAATGGTTATTCCCTTTTCAAAATCAATAACGCAGTCTATAAGCCTTTTAAACTCGCCCTTTGGGAGCTAGTCAGGAAAGTGATAACTTCACAAATTTGTTTGGTGGAGAATGACTACAACAGCACAAATTTTATTTGTTCTAACTTCCCTGACTAAGCTCTGAGAAGGGAATGAATTCAATCAAATTGGTATTTTTAAATTAAGAGGCAGGCATGAATTTACACTCACCAAAAGAAATCATTGAAGATATTAAGCAAGGTAAAATGGTTATCTTGATGGACGATGAAGACCGCGAAAATGAAGGCGACTTTATTATGGCGGCTGAACTTGTAACGCCAGAAGCAATAAACTTTATGGCAACTCACGGACGTGGCCTGATTTGCATGCCTATGTCAGTAGAACGTTGTAAGAAATTAAATCTACCTTTAATGGTTGATAAAAACGATGCTCAGTTTTCAACAAACTTTACGGTGTCGATTGAGGCTGCAGAAGGCGTTACTACAGGGATTTCTGCTGCTGATCGCGCGGTTACCGTGTTGGCAGCCTGTGGTAAAGATTCTAATCAACATTCAATTGTTCAACCGGGACATATTTTTCCGTTGATGGCAAAAGATGGTGGGGTATTAAACCGCGCTGGTCATACTGAAGCCGGTGTTGATTTAGCTCGTTTAGCGGGGTTAGATCCTTCCGCGGTGATTGTTGAAATACTCAATGAAGATGGCACCATGGCACGCCGTCCTGATTTAGAAGTTATTGCACAAAAGCATGATTTAAAAATGGGTACGATTGCTGATTTAATCGAATACCGAAATGCCAATGAAACCACGATTGAACGGGTTTCTCAGTGTAAATTACCGACCGCTTTTGGTGAATTTGATTTAACGGTATTTAAAGATACCATTGATGGTCAAGCACACTTTGCGCTAACCAAAGGTACGATTGATGCTGACAAACCAACCTTAGTGCGTGTGCATTTAGAAAATACTTTTAGAGATTTATTATTTAG
>MAAC01010686.1_pt1 | contig 23286 bp, 19 predicted proteins | sample 1115981 | NCBI WGS metagenome assembly MAAC01 (sample SAMN04961126, study PRJNA320927) | seawater metagenome | isolation source: sample BD02T64 sea water enriched with oil for 64 days | place: USA:Gulf of Mexico | collected 2013-07-27
CTTTAAGCAATATTGACGCTCCTAATGGCTATACGATTACGGGCGAGGGAAAAGGCGGCGCCGCTGGATTTGGTAAAGGTGGCGCGGATATTTCATTAAGCGATACAGACGGCGGAACGCTCCTCAGCTACAATGTAAAAGCATCTGTTGGCGGAAAAATGGCCCAAATCGGATCTCGGCTTATTGATAGTACCGCGAAAAAATTGGCAGGAGATTTTTTTAAAAATTTCAATGAACTTGTCAGTGTTTCGAAATCAGAAGAACCCCCTGCCGTTGAAGAAAATATCCCGGCCCCAGCAGCGCCAACTTCTGATACAGAAAATTCTCAAGAGCCGACAAGCGCTTCATGGATGAAACCATCTATCCTTATTCCAGTGGCAATCTGCGTTGCCGCAGTTTTGTACTTTCTGTCGCAAAATTCTTAAATCGAGAAAATGCCGACCGATTGAAGGCTCAATATTTCTTTATCTTGACCCGATGGTCAAAGAAGACAAGACTAATAAGAGCTGTAAAAAATATCGATATAAGATCCTAAATAAAAATATCACCGTCACATAAATTTGTGTGACAAAAAATGAGCTAGGGAGGAAACCAAATGACATCCGTTTCAATGACGGTGAACGGGAAAAGTGTAAACGCGGACGTAGAACCGAATACACTTTTAGTCCAGTTTATCCGCGAAAACCTGCGTTTAACAGGAACCCACGTAGGCTGTGACACAAGCCAATGCGGTGCCTGTACAGTGCACGTAAATGGTGACAGCGTTAAGTCTTGTACGATGTTGGCTGTTCAAGCTGACGGATCAGACGTAACCACGATTGAAGGCCTTGCCTCTGGCGATGATCTCCATCCAATGCAAACTGCCTTCAGAGAGAATCACGGACTACAATGTGGTTTCTGCACACCTGGCATGATTATGAGTGCGGTTGATTTGGTCAAACGCAATCCTAATCCCACTGAAGAGACAATTCGCAAGGAACTGGAAGGCAATATTTGTCGCTGCACCGGTTATCACAACATTGTCAAATCTGTGAAAGATGCTTCGGAGAAAATGGGAGGGTGATTTATGTCAGTAGAAAATGGAATAGGCGTATCTGTTAAACGTAAAGAAGACCAACGCTTCATCACAGGTAACGGAAAATACCTCGATGATATCAATAAATTTGGGCAAACGCATGGTCACTTCCTACGCTCACCTTATGCATTTGCTAAAATAAAAAACATTGATCTGAGTGCTGCTAAGACCGCACCGGGAGTTGTTGATATTTTTACAGGCGCGGACATGACTGCCGATGGTATTGGCGGACTTATCTGTGGTTGGGGAATTAATAGTAAAGACGGATCGCCTCATGTGGCTCCTCCGCATCCTTGCCTTGCAACAGACACAGTAAAACATGTTGGCGACCAAGTTGCCTTTATTGTTGCTGAAACTTTGCAACAGGCAAAAGACGCTGCTGAATTAATCGATGTCGATTATGAAGAATTAAAATCTGTAACCGACGTTCGCCAAGCCGCTGCAGCGGGAGCGCCTCAAGTTCATGAAGAAGCTGCTGGTAATCAGTGTTATGATTGGGAAATTGGGGACAAAGCCGCAGTTGATGCTGCCTTCACCAACGCCCACCACATTACAAAAATCGACTTGATCAACAATCGTGTATCTCCAAACCCTATGGAACCACGTGCCGCACTTGGTGAATATGATCCGGGCACTGGTGAGTACACTTTGCATACCACTAGCCAAAACCCACATGTTGCACGACTGCTCTTGTCTGCATTCGTTGGTGTTGCACCTGAAAATAAACTTCGGGTTATTGCGCCTGATGTTGGTGGTGGATTTGGCACAAAAATCTTCCTCTATGCAGAAGAGACGACAGCTGTATGGGCCTCCAAGCGTGTGGGCCGTCCCATTAAATGGACAGCTGACCGGTCAGAATCTTTCCTAACTGATGCTCACGGCCGTGATCATGCGACACATGCTGAAATGGCATTTGATGCTGATGGTCATATTCTTGGTTTCCGTGTCTCAACAAAAGCCAATATGGGCGCTTATCTGTCCACATTTGCATCAGCAGTGCCAACATATCTGTATGCGACATTGTTGAACGGCCAATATAAAATGCCGTGCATCTATGCTGAAGTTCAAGCCCTGTTCACCAACACAACACCAGTGGATGCCTACCGCGGCGCGGGACGGCCTGAAGCCACTTATGTTGTTGAACGGATCATGGAGCGGGCTGCCCGCGATATGAATATGGACCCAACGGAGCTCCGTCTGAAAAACTTCATTCAGCCAGATGCCTACCCATATGAGACTCCTGTGATCATGACTTATGACACGGGCGATTATCCGCTCACAATGACAACAGCCAAAGACATGATTGACTATACTGGCTTTGCCGCCCGTAAAGCTAAGTCCGCTGCCAATGGCAAACTTCGCGGTATCGGATCTTCAGCCTATATCGAAGCATGCGGTATTGCACCGTCTGCAGCGGTTGGCTCACTTGGCGCCGGCGTTGGTCTTTGGGAAAGTGCCGAAGTTCGTTTTAATCCAACGGGTTCGGTTACAGTCTTCACGGGAAGTCATAGCCATGGCCAAGGCCATGAAACGACTTTTGCGCAGTTGATTGCTGATCAGCTTGGTGTTCCGTTTGAGAGCATCGAAGTTGTTCACGGCGATACAACAAAGGTTCCATTTGGTATGGGAACTTATGGTTCACGTTCTCTTGCGGTTGGTGGTTCTGCCATTACTAAGGCGGCTGACAAAATTGTTGAGAAAGCGAAAAAGATTGCAGCGCATTTGATGGAGGCTTCTGCCGATGACATCGAACATTCGCACGGTGTCTTTTCCGTCGCGGGCACTGACAAGCAACTTACCATTGGTGAAATTGCGTTTGCCGCATATGTGCCTCACAATTATCCAGCTGATCTGGAGCCGGGGCTCGCTGAAAATGCATTTTACGATCCGTTAAACTTCACGTTCCCAGCGGGAACACATATTGCTGAAGTCGAAATTGATCCAGACACAGGTGTTGTTGAAGTTGTTGATTGGGCTGCGGCCGATGACTTTGGTAACGTCATTAATCCAATGATTGTTGAAGGTCAGGTTCATGGCGGTGTTGCGCAAGGCATCGGACAGGCTCTCCTTGAGGGTGTTGTCTATGACGATGACAGCGGACAATTACTGACTGGATCGTATATGGATTATTGCATGCCACGTGCTGACAATTTTCCAAATTTCAGAGTTGAAACCACGAACACCCCCTGCCCCAGTAATCCGCTGGGTGTAAAAGGGTGCGGTGAAGCCGGTGCTATTGCAGCACCTGCAGCTTTGATGAATGCGATCACCGATGCGCTTGGTAAAGAAATAGACATGCCTGCAACGTCTGAAAAAGTTTGGCGCGCAGCACAAAACGCCTAAAGAAGGGAAAATTAGAAAATGTATTCATTCAATTATGAACGCCCTTCGGGGATAAACGATGCAGCAGGTGCTGTCGGCGAGGACGATAAGTTCCTTGCCGGTGGTCAGTCTTACTTGCCAACTCTGAAACTCCGTTTGGCACAAGTCGATAAACTCGTGGACCTTGGTGGAATTTCAGATCTAAAAGGAATTTCCGTCAGCGGCGGTGAAATTTCAATTGGCGCCATGACAACACATGGCACTGTTGCAACGTCATCAGATGTTCGCTCATCCATACCAGCTTTGGCTGATATGGCGGCGCATATTGGTGATGCCCAAGTGCGAAACCGGGGAACTATTGGTGGCTCAATCGCCAACAATGATCCGGCGGCGGATTATCCATCTGCACTTGTTGCTCTAAATGCGACAGTTCATACGAATAAGCGGTCAATTACTGCTGACGACTTCTTCGTCGATCTGTTTGAGACAGCACTTGAAGATGGGGAACTGATCACAAAGGTTACTTTCCCAGTGCCGCAAAAAGCAGCGTATGCCAAGTTTCCAAATCCAGCATCACGTTTTGCACTGGTTGGCGTATTTGTTGCTCAAACAACAAGTGGTGCCCGTGTCGCCGTTACCGGTGCTGGCCCGTGTGTGTTCCGTCAAAGTGATATGGAAGCCGCTCTTAGCGGTAATTTTTCCGGCGCTGCAGTTAAAGGGATTCAGACAGTTGCAGATAAGCTAAATGCAGATATTCACGCATCCGCGGATTATCGGGCGCATTTGATTTCTGTAATGGCAGCTCGGGCTGTTGATGCAGCGTCTTAGACCTTAGACAGAAAATAATCTTGGGGGAAGTTCGCTTCCCCCTTTTTTTATGACAGTTGTTACAATTGATCCGCCCCGTCATTGTGGCTTTTGAACAGATGATATATTCTGGACAAACACTTACTTCAGAAATGAGTATTACCGGCATGCCTACGAGCTTACCCAATTCAATTGACGATGTTCAAACTCTTCTCAAAGCAGCCGATTATGTCGCTGATCGCAGTTTAGCGACGGTTCTATATTTGTCTTTAAAAATGGGCCGTCCCCTTTTCCTAGAAGGCGAAGCCGGTGTTGGGAAAACGGAGATTGCGAAAGTCCTCGCAGATCAGTTAGACCGTCCTCTTATCAGACTACAGTGCTATGAAGGGCTGGATGTATCGTCTGCTGTTTATGAGTGGAATTACGCCCGCCAGATGATCGAAATCCGGTTGGCAGAAGCAACAGATAGCGTCGATAAGGACAAACTTGGCAGTGATATTTTTTCTGAAAAGTTCCTAATCAAACGCCCCCTGCTGAACGCACTGGAAGATACAGGGCGCGGAGCACCCGTTCTGTTAATTGACGAGCTCGATCGAACTGATGAGCCTTTCGAAGCCTACCTTCTTGAAATTCTATCAGACTTCCAAATTACCATTCCTGAACTTGGAACGATTGCTGCAAAAGAAGCCCCAATTGTTATTGTTACGTCAAATAGAACCCGTGAAATTCATGATGCGCTTAAACGGCGTTGCCTCTACCATTGGGTCGATTACCCAGATGCAGAACGCGAGAAAGAGATCATAAGCCGCAAACTTCCAGGTGCGGATAAAGAGCTATCGGCTCAGATTGTCGCATTTGTCCAAAAATTACGCACTGATCCTGCCTTGTTTAAACTGCCAGGAATTGCTGAAAGCCTCGATTGGACAAACGCGCTGACCGAACTTAACGTGATCTCCCTTGATCCAGATGTCATTAATGACACGCTTGGTGTTTTGTTAAAATATCAAGACGACATTGCCAAAATTCAAGGCAGCGAAGCCGCTGAACTCATTGCCCAAATCAATACAGAATTGGAACTCTCCAATGACGCCGCTGGATGATCGCAACGAAGGGACCGCAAATAACGACGGTACCTTCGCTGAAAACATTCTTCATTTTGCCCGCACCCTTCGAAAAGCGGGAATTCCGGTTGGCCCGGGCCGTGTTATTGAGGCCTTAAAAGCGGTTGAGTGCGCAGGACTTGAACGGCGTGATGACTTTTATTGGACGTTACATTCTGTATTCGTCAATCGACATGATCAATGGCACCTTTTTGATCAGGCATTTCATATTTTTTGGAAAAATCCAGATATCCTTAAAAAAATGATGGATATGATGTTGCCAACGACTTTTCTCGATCAAGTCCACAGTGATCATGAAGAAATCTCCAAACGCCTGTCCCAAGCCCTTGCCCCCTCTGAAGCTCCGGGAGATCACGACGATGGCGGCAAGGAAGAGATTGAGATAAACGCGGAACTCACTACGTCCAATAAGGAACTTCTTCAAACTAAAGACTTTGAAGATATGAGCCTTGAAGAACTGGAATTGGCAAAGAAAGCCATGAAAAACCTCCGCCTACCTATTCGGGAAGTCAAAACCAGACGCTTGCAAACAGACCTTCGCAGCGGAAATATCGACATGCGCCGAACCTTGCGCGCAGCGCTGCGCTCTGGCGGTGGTGCTATTCCGCTCAAATACAAATCACAAGTTAAACGCCATCCCCCGCTTGTTGTTTTATGTGACATTTCCGGCTCCATGTCCCAATACAGCAGAATGCTCCTTCACTTTTTACACGCCCTTACCAATGACCGGGACCGCGTTCATACATTCTTGTTCGGAACGCGCCTGTCCAACATCACGCGCTACATGAAATACCGAGATGTTGACGATGCGTTGGATGCCGTAAGCGAAAAAGTAGAAGACTGGTCTGGCGGCACCCGAATTGGAAGCACTGTTGCCGAATTTAACAAAAATTGGTCTCGCCGTGTTTTAGGACAAGGCGCTGTTGTCCTTTTTATATCAGACGGGCTTGATCGCGATGAAGAACACGGACTTGGCACTGAAATGGACCGGTTGCATAAATCCTGCCGTCAATTGATTTGGCTAAATCCGTTGCTGCGATATGAAGGGTTCGAACCTAAAGCGCGCGGCATTAAAGCAATTTTACCGCATGTGGATATATTCCGAACCGTGCACAATCTACAAAGCCTACAAGATCTATCTAAATTACTCTCATCACCCGATAAGGGACATTCAGTACAGGGAAGGTTTGTGGTATGAATACAGATCTAGACTTAGCCGCTAGAGACGATGTTATTGAAAGCGCCCTTCACTGGCAAACTGAAGGCAAAAAGGTTGCGCTTGCCACTGTTATCCAAACATGGGGCTCGGCCCCGCGTCCAGTTGGCAGCCAACTTGCCATTGACGAGGCCGGTAATATGGTAGGGTCAGTCAGCGGCGGATGTGTTGAGGGAGCCGTAATTCAAGAAGCGTTAGAGCTGATGAATAGCGGTGGTCACAAAACATTAGAATTTGGGGTCAGTAATGATGATGCTTGGGAAGTTGGCCTTGCCTGCGGCGGAAAAATCCGCATCTTTGTCGAAGCAGTAGGGTAAGGCACACCATGGATAACAGTTTATTACAAGAGCTTCAGATTGCTCGCAAAAGTAAGAGGCAGGTGGTCCTTGCGACCAATTTAACCAGTGGGAAGAGTGAGTTACTCTACCCCTTCGAGACACACGAAGTCTCAGAACTGCTGGATGAGGCTCGCACAGCGCTTCGATTTGATAAACCCCATGAAGCTAAAATCGACGATGATGTGTTTTTTCTGAACATTTTCAATCCACCCTTAAGGCTATTTATCGTGGGCGCGGTTCATATTGCTCAAAAACTTGCGCCAATGGCGGCGGCCACTGGATACGAAGTAATCGTCATTGATCCACGCCGTAGTTTTGGATCTGAAATGCGGTTTCCAAATGTGGCCCTTGATGACAGATGGCCAGATGACGCCCTTGGTGAACTTGCCCCGGACAGACGCAGTGCAATTGTGACATTAACCCATGATGCGAAATTGGATGACCCTGCGCTTGAGGCTGCGTTGAAATCTGATGTGTTTTATATTGGCGCGCTTGGCAGCACTCGAACCAACGCAAAACGGCATCAACGACTGACGGCAAAGGGGTTTAGCGAAACTGATATCGCGCGGATCAACGGTCCGGTGGGACTTGATATTGGAGCCCAATCACCTGCAGAAATCGCTGTTTCTATCATGGCTGAATTAACCGCTTGTCTGCGCGGAAAGGCTATCGAATGATTTTTAGCCGGCTGGATTTGGAAGATGCAGAGGGTGCCATCCTCGCCCACGCAATTAATGCTGGAAAATTAGGTCTGTGTAAAAAGGGCACCCTTTTAACAGATGAAATTCTAGCTGAACTACGACTTACGGGCGAAAAATCGGTACTTGCTGCCAAGCTGGAAGACGGTGATGTTCCCGAAAACACCGCGGCTTTTGAGATTGCGGAACCACTCGCAGGAGATAACGTCTCCGTTCGCCCACCGTTCACAGGTCGCTCAAACCTCATGGCGACGAAAAACGGCGTTGCAATTATCAACCGTGATCTTATCAATAAAATCAACACTATCGATCCATCGATTACAGTTGCCTCTGTCAAAAATTTCGAAAAGGTCGACGATGGTCAGATGCTTGCCACCATCAAAATCATTCCCTTTTCCACTTCAGACGATAACGTAAAAAAGGCCACCGGTTTTTCAGAACTTGCTGAAACTAAACTTGTTTCAGTGGCACCGTTCAAGACAAAAAAAATTGGTGTTATTTCGACCAAACTACCAGGCACAACCGAAAAGCTCATCACCAAATCTGAAAAGGTATTGCAAAGTCGCTTGCTCCATTGTGATAATGAAATATCAGTTAGACAAACAGTTTCCCATCATGAAGATGACGTGACCCAAGCGCTTCTGGATCTGCAACAAGAAAACTGCGATTTAATCTTAATATTTGGTGCGTCGGCCATTACAGATATTCGAGATGTTATTCCAACTGCACTATTACAAGCGGGCGGCAAAACCCAGCATTTTGGAATGCCCGTAGACCCCGGCAATCTTTTACTGCTGGGCCAATTAGAAGATGTCAGTGTCGTTGGTCTTCCCGGCTGTACCCGATCTCCAAAACTAAACGGTTTCGATTGGGTACTTCAACGAATTTTGTCAGATATACCCATAGGACCGGCAGACATTATGGGTATGGGTGAAGGCGGACTATTGAAGGAAATTTCCAGCCGCCCTCACCCTCGCAATAAATCGGTTGGGAAAAAATCCCCTGAAAAATCCAAACAGATTACAGCCGTCTTACTGGCGGCAGGGCAATCCCGGCGGATGGGAAGTCAAAACAAATTGCTAGCACTAATTGATGGCAAACCCATGGTTCGTCATGTAGCAGAAACCCTACTTGCAGCGAACGTTGACGATATTCTCACTGTGACTGGCCATGAGGCTGATAGCATCGTCAAGTCACTATGGGATTTGAACATTACGAGCGTTCAAAATCCTCGTTTTGCAGAAGGCTTGTCCACATCTCTCAAACTTGGGTTTGAGCTGTTGCATGAAAAATCAGATGGCATTTTGGTGTGTCTTGGGGATATGCCATTTGTATCAGCAGAGCAACTCAACCTGCTTATTGCAGCGTTTAATCCTGAAGAGGGCCGCGCGATTATCGTCCCCACCCAAAATGGCAAGCGGGGGAATCCGGCCCTAATTTCCAGCCAATTCTGGGAAGAAGTTCGAGATATTTCCGGAGACATTGGTGCAAAAGCATTGATTTCAGGCAATGACCATGTTGTCCATACCGTTGAAATTGACAGTTCCAGTATTTTTGTCGATATAGATACCCCTGAGATATTAGCATCCCTAACCGACCCTAAAAATAAGAATAGCGAGTAAATTGTGATCCAAGAACTCTATCAAAAAAATCTCATGCGACTTGCCGCTAATGCCGCAGGCTCCGGATCCCTTGATGCTCCTGATTTCGAGGGGACGCTAGATAATCCCACATGCGGTGACCGCATCACTATTCAGGTCAAACTGGAAGATGGTCGTATTAGCGAACTGGCCCAAGAAAATCGGGCATGCCTTCTGTGTCAGGCGTCTGCATCGCTGCTAGCTGAAAATGCTATTGGCCTTACCATTTCTGATGTGGAAGCCATTCGGGATAAAGTCGAAAATATTCTAAAAAATGGCGATGATACAACAGAACCTCCATGGGAAAAGCTCAGCTACTTCATCCCCGTTAGAGATCATTTCAGTCGTCATATTTGTGTGCTCTTGCCATTTAATGCGCTGCGCGACATCTTAACGAAGAAAGTGTAAGCATCTATGCATAGAAAAGTTTTGAGAAATATCCCCACCCAAAGCATCGCGTCCCCTTGCACTGGGGTTTGTACGATGGATCTGGATAACAAATATTGTATCGGCTGCTACCGATCTCGCATTGAAATTGGCGGATGGGTCCATTTGGACAATGCTGAAAGATTGACGATTGTCAAAGACCTTCGCCAAAGACGCAAAGACACGAAAGGTAAGTAACCACTTGCAAAGCGCTGTGATGGATCAATTGCCTTCAAATTGCCGCGATTGAGCCCTGAATAGTGCAAAGTTGCTCCCTACTAATGGGTATTCCAGTTCAACAGGGGCGAAACAATGTACATCACAGTGTTATCAGCATTAACAGCTACATTTCTTGGTATTGTGTTTATTGTTATGGTGGGCACTATGCCAACCTCAGTCGCTATGAACTTAGATGGTAATTTTTCTCAGCTATTCAATGTGAACTGCATCGTTGAAAAAGTCTTGGATTTGGATCATATCCGTCACATTTGACGTTTACTCCCGTCTCACCACCCACAAATCTCACTAATATTCACAATGCTTTGATTTCAATCACAGCCTAGTGACATCCATCACAGACTTAAAAGTCGTATTTTCTATTATGCCATTCCGATATATATCGAATTGATATATGTAACTTGCTATATTTTGCGGTTATTGGCTGGAATTAATGGACGTTCGAACTTTATGCTTGGGTATACTCACTTTTGGGGATGCAACAGGCTATGAAATCAAGAAAGCGTTTCAAGACCGACTGGGCATGTTTTACGATGCCAGTTACGGCTCCATTTACCCTGCGTTAAACAAACTGACGACTGATGGATTAGTGTCTTGCCGGACAAAAAGCCAAAGCAAGCGACCTGATAAAAAAATCTATTCGATCACGCTTGATGGGCAACTGACGTTTCTTAAGGAAATGGAAGGCACGCCTGCCCCAGAAAAATTCAAATCAGAGACCCTTGCGACACTGATGTTTGCACATTTATTACCTGCAAGTCATATCGCGAAAGTCATAGATGATTTAATCGAATCCTATCAGTCGAACATAGAGATATTGTCAGGTGAGTGTGATATGAAACAAGCACTCACCGATAGATTTCTCTGTGGTTACGGTATCGCAGTTAAATCCGCTGCCATCAAATACATGCAAGAAAACAGACATTTAATCGAAGCAGAGGCCCTTTTAGCGGACCATGCTGCTGAATAATTTACTTCTATTTGTCGTATATGAAGAGGTGACAAAGTGAACCGCTCAGTAATTATTGCTACAATCATCGCCGTTGGTGTAACAGGCTGGATTGTATCTGGACAATTTGAACAACCCGAAACTGTTGCAATTGACGCTGATGCACAGAAGTCGGAGCCAAATGCATCTGAAATAGCAGCTGCTTTGCGCCCAAAGAAAGTCGACCCTACTCAGGTTGACGTTCAAATGTTCAATGCTGAACTTCGAGCCCAACAAATCGTTGTTCGAGGCACGACAGAATCCATCAGAACCGTCACTATAAAAGCGGAAACACCGGGCCGCGTTGTTGCAATATATGTAGAGATCGGTCAGCGGGTGAAAAAAGGCGATACTTTGGTGAAATTTGCCATTAAGGATCGTAGAGCCCAACTGGCAGAAGCTGAAGCACTCATTCGCCAACGCCAAATCGAATATAAAGCGGCAAAATCTTTAAGCAAAAAAGGTTTCAGTGCCAAAACCACTCTTGCTGGAACCAAAGCTCTCCTCGACAGTGCACTGGCAAAAGCTGAATCTGTTCGTATCAAAATGGCTGATTTAATCATTAAGGCTCCATTTGACGCAGTCGTTGAAGAACGACAAGCCGAGATTGGCGACTACATTAAAGACGGCAATTCAGTTATCACACTTGTAGATGAAGATCCCTTTTTGGTTACGGGTCAAGTTTCAGAAGTCTATGTCAACAAAATCAAAATAGGCGACAAGGGAATTTCTAAACTTGTTACGGGCGAGACCGTAGAAGGCGTGATCCGCTTTATCGGTAAGAAAGCTGATCCTGCCACTCGGACTTTCCGGGTTGAGCTACTAGTTGAAAACGACAATAGTGACCTTCGTGCTGGTGTAACTGCAGAAACCACTTTCTCAACAGAAGAAGTGATGGCCACATTTATTTCTCCTGCGATCCTTACGCTAAACGATACAGGTATTTTAGGCGTTCGCTCGGTTGATGACAGCGACATTGTGCAATTTTTCCCGGTTAATGTTTTGACAGATTCAAGCGCTGGCGCTTGGGTTACAGGGCTACCGGCTCAAACTCGGCTCATTAAAGTCGGGCAGGAATTTGTGCGGGCTGGCGAGAAGGTTAATCCACAGAATAAAACTGCTGGAGTCCAATAATGAACGCCATTATTGAAGCGGCCATAAACCGCTCTCGGACCGTCATCAGCGCACTAGTGTTGATTTTGGTTGCAGGCTTCACAGCCTATGTTGATATCGCTAAAGAAGCTGACCCGGACATCAATATTCCGATCATTTATGTGTCGATGACCCATGAAGGTATTTCCCCTGAAGATGCAGAACGTTTGCTTGTGCGTCCTATGGAGGTTGAGCTTCGAAGCATTGAAGGCATCAAGGAAATGAAATCAACAGCTGGCGAAGGGTTTGCCTCTGTTTTGATGGAATTTGAAGCCGGGTTTGACGCAGATAGCGCGCTTGATGACGTTCGTGAGAAAGTTGATATCGCTAAAAAAGAACTCCCAGATGAGACTGACGATCCAAGTGTTCATGAAGTGAATGTAGGCCTCTTTCCAGTTCTCGTTGTGACACTTTCAGGTGACATGCCGATCCGCTCCCTCATCCGCATCGCAAAAAACTTGCAAGACGACATTGAAGGGTTACCTGGTGTTCTGTCTGCTGACATTGGCGGTGACCGAGAGGAAGTTCTCGAAGTCATAATTGATCCGGTGAAGTTGGAAAGTTACAAAATTTCCAACTCTCAGCTGATCAGTGCTGTCCAACTTAACAATAAGCTTGTGGCAGCTGGTGCCATGGATACGGGTAAAGGTCGTTTTTCAATTAAAGTTCCCGGCCTTTTTGAATCAGCCAAAGATGTGTTCTCTATTCCCCTTAAAGTTTCGGGTGATGCTGTTGTCACCCTTGGTGACGTAACAACAATCCGCAGAACTTTCAAAGATGCTGACAGCTTCGCTCGTCTTAACGGCAAGCCTGCGGTCGTACTTGAGATTAAAAAACGTCTCGGCGAAAACATCATCGATACAATCGAAGATGTCCAAGCACTTGTTGCAGAAGAACAGAAAATTTGGCCCGCAGCGTTACAAGTTACGTTTAGCCAAGATAAATCCAAAGACATTCGGCGCATGCTGAAAGATCTCCAAAACAACATTATCAGCGCCATTATTTTGGTGATGATTGTTGTGATTAGTGCCCTTGGTGTTCGTACCGCCGGCTTGGTTGGACTTTCTATTCCGGGCTCGTTCCTTATCGGAATTCTATATCTCTACTTGTTTGGTTTTACGATCAATATTGTGGTGTTGTTTGGTTTGATCCTAGCGGTCGGAATGTTAGTTGATGGTGCCATTGTTGTCACCGAGTTTGCTGACCGGAAGATGGCTGAAGGCTATGATAAAGTTGAAGCTTACGGACTTGCTGCAAAACGCATGGCGTGGCCAATTATCGCCTCCACCGCGACGACATTAGCCGTCTTCATGCCTTTGTTGTTTTGGCCGGGCGTGGTGGGAGAGTTTATGAAATTCCTTCCTCTCACCCTCATAACGACGTTGACCGGTTCCCTGTTAATGGCATTGGTTTTTGTTCCCACACTCGGATCTGTATTTGGAAAACCTGGTACGGTGAACTCAAAGACGTTGAAGGCTCTCGCTGCAGCAGAAACCGGGGATGTTCGGACTCTTGGCGGGGCGACTGGCGCCTATGTAAACTCGCTGGCGTTTTGCCTGCGTCATCCGGGTAAAATTGCCATGCTCGCCATCGTATCTTTGGTCAGCATCTACGTATATTACGGCTCTAATAACAACGGCACTCAGTTCTTCCCTGAAGTGGAACCTGAAATGGCGTTGGCGTATGTTCACGCTCGCGGCAACATGTCTACGCTTGAAAAAGATGACCTTGTTAAAGCCGTTGAACATGAAGTTCTGAAACTTGAAGATTTCTCGTCTATCTATTCAAAAACAGGTGGCGGATCAGACGGTCAGGATATCGCAGAAGACGTTATTGGTGTCATCCAAATGGAGTTTAAGGACTGGCAGGAACGCCGTCCGGCTGCGATCGTTTTCGAAGACATTCGAAAAATGACAAAACATATTGCAGGTATATCTGTTGAAACACGCCAACCGGATACAGGACCGCCAACAGGTAAAGACATTCAGATTCAATTGTCCTCCCGTTTCCCTGAAAAAATTGGGCCGGAAGTCGCTAAAATTAGAAAATATTTGGATGAGAATGTTGAAGATTTAATCGACCTTGAAGACAGCAGGGCAATCCCCGGTATTGAATGGGAAATCGTTGTTGATCGCACGCAAGCCGGACGTTTCGGCGCTGATGTAACAACAGTTGGCAAAACCATACAATTGGTAACGAATGGCATTAAGGCTCATGAGTCCCGGCCAGTCGAGGTTGATGATGAAGTTGAGATCCGTATTCGTTACCCTGAAAGCTATCGCAGTTTAGAACAGCTGGATAACCTTCGGGTGAGTACGGATATGGGTATGATCCCTATTTCTAACTTTGCGACACGGTCTCCGCAGCAGAAAGTCGGCACAATCAAGCGGTCGGATTCCAGACGAATAATGACCATTAAGGCCAATGTCACTGCGGGCATTCTGGTTGATGAAAAAGTGAAGGAAATCGAGAATTGGATCAAGACCGAAGCAAATCTTGATCCGGCTGTCAAATACACCTTTAAAGGTGAGGACGAGGAACAGAAAAAAGCACAGGCCTTCCTTGGAAAAGCATTTGGTGTTGCATTGTTCATGATGGCGATCATTTTGGTGACGCAGTTGGTGGTGTTCTCATCGGCTTAATTTTAACAGGCCAACCTTTTGGTATTGTTATGACGGGTGTAGGTGTCATTTCCCTTGCCGGGATTGTTGTGAACAACAATATCGTTCTGATCGATACATTCGCCCATTTACGGCGCGAGGGTATGGCGGCGATGGAAGCTGTGCTAAGGACGGGTGCGCAACGTTTACGTCCTGTGATGCTGACAACAGTCACCACGATCTTCGGATTGTTGCCAATGGCCATGCAGGTGAATATTGATTTCATCACCCGTGAGGTTGTCACCGGCGCCCCGTCATCTCAATGGTGGGTTCAGTTATCAACAGCAGTTGCTTTCGGCTTAACCTTTGCAACGGCACTTACGTTGATTGTCACTCCTTGCTTGTTGATGGTCGGTGCAAACGTCGGTGCCTTCTTTGACAACAGGCGCCACAAAAAACAACAAAAATTAGTTGTCAAAATTCAAGAGCAGGATGCACAACCTGCTGAGTAATTTTATTCTCTAAAATGCAAACCCTTCAAATTTTGCGGGGTTTGTATTTTGGAGTATAATTTAGACCCCAACAGTGATGTCTTCCAAAACTTGGTTCCACCATATAATAGTATCTTCAACAGTTTGTTCGAATTCTGGAATAACAGATTTGATTTCATCGAGATCCTCGGCCATCTGCTCCATCAATGATGCCTGCTTTGCCAATCTTTCAGCGCACATGGACCCAGCAACACCTGCAATTGTGTGAACTGCTCGTCCGACAACACTCTTATCTCCGGCTGCGATACCTTCATGCAATGTCTTGATTTCGGCTCTTATGGAATCTGGCGTCTTGCTAATGATAGTCAACGCAACCTCTTGGCCTAATTGATCGATAAACTCTGTCATATTCACATCGCTACCAACGGCTAATTGATGTGTTGAATTAAGACAACTATCTGATTTTTCTAAGGTATCAGCTTCTTGATCTTGTTCCATGGTCAAAGTTTCCCCTTTCAATACAGTATTTTGATTTATGACTCTCTGTAGCTGATCTTTCGTAAATGGTTTTGTTAGAATATCTGTCATCCCCATTTCTCTCATATATTTATGCCGATCTGTAAATGCTTCAGCGGTAACTCCCACGATCGGGAGTATGTCACCCGGAAAATTTTGACGAATTTTCCGGGTTGCCTCAATACCATCCATAACCGGCATATGGACATCCATTAAGATCATATCGTAGCGTGCAAAATCGAGGGCCTGCACTGCCAATTGGCCGTTTACCGCGACTTCACAACTATGTCCTAATTTTTCAAGGAAAGACGATGTGACAAGTGCATTTACGTGATTATCTTCAGCAACCAAAATATTTAAAGGGCCAATGTCCCTAGTTTGATACCCTTCTAGTTGCATTTCCTGAACCAAAACCTGCTCTTCAGTGGCGCGATCGAATTCGAAGGAAACCTCGAAACAGGTTCCCACACCAAGCGTACTGGTAAGACTAATTTCGCCCCCCATCATTGCGACCAGTGTTTGCACGATAGACAATCCTAAACCCGTTCCGCCAAACTTTCGGCTAACCGAGGTGTCTGCTTGAGAGAATGATTTAAAGATTATACCTTGTCTGTCTTCTGCAATTCCCACACCTGTATCTTCAACGCTTATGGTAATTATTTCCTTTGACGACTGTGACGCTTCGCCGGCCCGAATAGAGACAGTTACACTCCCCACCTCAGTGAATTTCATGGCATTACCAATTAAATTCAGGATGATTTGGCGAAGACGTGTCGGATCAGCAATTAGGAATTTCTCGACATGGGGATCGATATTAGTATGAAATTTAAGCCCTCTACCGAGTGCATCCATTTCAAAAGGTGCCATTATTGATCGGAACAGTTCTTTTACATCACAGATAATATATTCAATTTCCAGATTTCCAGATTCAATTTTATTCATATCCAGGACGTCATTTATCAATGACAGCAACGTGTTTCCCGAATGTAATATTGTTTCAAGTTTTTGCCGTTGATCGCGATCCAGCGGTGTATCCTCCAATAACTGAGCGACCCCAATGACACCATTGAGCGGTGTCCGAATTTCATGACTAACGGTGGATAAGAAATTGGATTTAGCTTCGTTGGCCTTGTTGGCTTGTTGTAACAAGCTTTCCTGTTTTTCTTCATTTTTGAGGCGATCAGTAATGTCCATATAAGTTGATACGAAACCACCGCCAGGCATATTGGCACTAGAAATTTCCACATAACGCTCGCCATTGTCAATTTTGGCGAACCGTCGCGACTTAGGCAAAGCAATCATTTTTTCTAATTCAGATTTCTGTTTCCGATCATCCCACTCGCCAAAATCCCCCCGTTTAATTAAAATGGACATAATGTCTTTAAAATGCGTACCTATAGTAAACAACTCCGTAGGTAACTCTAGATATTCGGGAGTATGAGAATTAGACACTTTCAGGCGAAGGTTTTTATCAAACACACTCAACCCAACCGGGATATTCTCCTTGGTTGCCTCTAAGATCTCACGGCTTAGCTTAATCTCGTCCTGAACAGCCTTTGCTTCCGTTATATCCCGAACGATGCCCGTATATAATAATTTTCCTTCCAAATGCATTTCACGAAATTTTAATTCCATCGGGAACAGAGAACCAACGTTATGTAGACCAAGTTGATCTGTTTGAGAATTTGAGTTGTAGAGACCGTCTGAACTTTTGATCAGCTTCACATAAGAATCCCACCCTGCATCAAGAATAGCCGGTACTAACCTTTCTATCGGCCCACCAATCAAATCTCCTGGATCATATCCAAATATATGGGCCGCCGCTGTATTTAGGCTTTCAATAATCCCGCTGCTATCAACAGTGACAATACCGTCTGCAACAGTCTCTAACAGAGTATTCAAACGAGATGTCTGTGAAATTAGAAAACGTCCGTCTTCTTCCAATCTGGATAGATTGAATTGTTGTTCAACGTTGCGGGCAAAATCTTTCATTGCATTATAATCTGAAGACGTAAACTCGCGGGGATCCGCATCAAAAATGCATAATGTTCCAATCTTAAATCCACCATATACTGATAAAGAAATCCCTGCGTAAAAACGTGCAGGGCTGCCGTCTGGCATTAACGAGTTATCGGTAAATCGGGAGTCTTTCCTTGTATCCGGAACGCAAAGGATATCATCAGAGTTTATGGCATGGGCGCAGAAAGATTGTTCCCTTGAACGTGCGTCAATTGGCACACCTTGTGAAGATTTTGCCCAAACTCTATCTCTATCGACGAGATTGATCTGCACAGCGGCAACACCGAAGAAACTGTAAACGAGACGCGTAATGCGATCGAAATTCTCTTCCGGAGTTGTATCCAGAACTCTTAATTTCCGTAACGCTTCAAGGCGTTGGTCTTCATATTCTGGGATAGCGGGAATTTCCACACGTCACTCCTGACAACCAATCAGTATGAGAGAACATTAAAACAATCACGCTACTTTAGATTTTCATAATTTATCTATTGTTTCTTACTATTCAATTAAGAGTGTCAAAAGCAAAAATAAAAAGTGCTGGGGCGATAAATATTTTGGATGACTTACTAAGGTACAATGGCATAAATATACTTATCGGTTTTTAATTGTATTGGGCGCACATTATGGCATTTGATTATATTATTGTTGGCGCAGGTTCCGCGGGATGTGTTCTCGCGAACCGTCTTTCAGAAGATAGTACTGTATCTGTGTGTTTGCTCGACTTTGGTGGTTCTGACAATAGTATTTTTATTGCAATGCCCACGGCCCTCTCAATTCCGATGAATATGGATCAATACAATTGGGGTTTTGATAGTTTACCCGAGCCCGGCCTTAATGACCGAAAATTAGATTGCCCTCGCGGAAAGGTGCTCGGTGGATCCTCATCCATCAACGGTATGGTATATGTTCGTGGCCATGCTTGTGATTTTGAAGAATGGAAGACTGAAGGCGCCACAGAATGGGGTTATGAAAACGTCCTACCTTATTTCAAGAAAGCAGAAACCTGGATCAAAGGTGAAGATGAATATCGAGGCGGAGACGGACCACTTTCTGTAAATAACGGAAATAATATGGCTCTAAATCCGCTGTATCAGGCTTTTATTGATGCAGGGAAAGACGCAGGTTATCCCACGACCGACGATTATAACGGCTTTCAACAAGAGGGTTTCGGCCCCATGCACATGACCGTCGATAAAGGCCGCCGTGCATCCACAGCACATGCTTATTTAAATCCCATTAAAAACCGGAAAAACCTAACGGTACTGACCCGTTGCCTTGCAGAAAAAGTAAACTTTATAGATAAGCGTGCCGTGTCTGTTGAAATCTCAAGAAATGGGGTAAAGGAAACACTTGAAGCCTCGAAGGAAATCATCCTGTCGGCGGGCTCCATTGGCTCACCGACTCTCCTTCAACGGTCTGGTATCGGGCCTGCTGAAAAGCTCCAAGAAAAAGGGATAGATCCAATTGTCGACCTTCCCGGGGTCGGTGCAAACCTACAAGATCATTTGGAAGTGTACTTTCAATTCCGTTGTACACAAAATATTTCGCTGAACAGTAAGCTTGACCTAATTAGCAAAGGCATGATTGGTGCCCGTTGGATCCTGCTTAAAGATGGATTAGGGGCTACCAACCATTTTGAATCTTGCGCTTTTATCAGATCACGCGCGGGTTTAAAGTGGCCAAACATCCAATATCATTTTCTACCCGCCGCCATGCGCTATGATGGCCGAACTGCATTTGATGGACACGGATTTCAAGTTCATGTTGGGCCGAACAAGCCGACAAGCCGGGGAAATGTCATGATTACCTCGCCCAATGCAATGGATAAACCAGAAATCCAATTCAATTACCTCACTAGTCAAGATGACATTCAAGACTGGCGACAAGTAGTTCGATTAAGCCGCGAGATCATCAATCAACCATCTTTGGATACTTTCCGGGGGGAAGAAATCCAACCCGGGCAGGCCGTTCAAACCGATGAAGAAATTGATACGTGGGTCCGCGAAAACGTTGAAAGCGCCTACCATCCCTCTTGTACCTGCAAAATGGGGGCAGATACAGACAAGATGGCGGTACTGGACAATGAATGCCGGGTTCGTGGTGTGGGAGGATTGCGCGTGGTCGACTCGTCAATTTTCCCAACCATCACAAACGGTAATCTAAATGCACCAACAATTATGGCCGCAGAAAAAGCCGCGGATCAAATTAAGGGCGTGGCACCGCTAGAAGCCAGTCAAGCCCCCTATTGGATTGACGAGAATTGGCAAAAGCAGCAACGACTGAGGCAACCTGCGCGCTAACAGTACACCAAGTTAGGAATGAATTTTGTCATCACTCCAGGTGGCAATATCTTGCTGCAAATCTTCGATATCTGCGGCTTCAATGCGGTCAAACTCTTTATTTTTTCCGAGTGAAACTCGCGTATGAACTTCAATCCAGTCTTCTTTAGTGAAATATTGTTCTGCAAGTGGAAACAAAACATCTTCCTCCATATGCATATGCCGCAGTTGGGCATTTTCATATTCTTTGGCAACTGAAACCAACCACATACGTGGCAGCTCAGCGTCACTTGCCACATCACTTAAAGCCTCTTTCAAGGCATCGCAAAGGAAGAATAACCTTTCGTGTTCTAATGGAATATCAGAAAGCTTTGAAATTGCCACGGGATACCGTGAACACAACAATTGGTGCATTTCATCTTCGGCTTGATGGTGATTAAACTGTGCACTGCGGTTAAGGTAATCAAGAATTGACTCAATCAGAGCATGATCGAGATCTTTCCCCAACCGGAATTCTCTAAACTGGTGATTAAACTCGGCCAATACAGCGAACATCTTTGTGTGCGCCTCTAAAAGATGTTTGATAGATTTATGCATTGTGACCTCCCAATCAAATAGAAATGTAAAGTCAACTTTACCAAATGCCCAAATAGGGTTCATTGACTGAAATCATTTACACTATCTATTGGGGAATACAATTAACTGGAATTTAATGCAGTTGCTAATAATTCCGCTTGATTTTCCAACTCATTTGCTATGGCCATCACCTCTAATGATTGTGCATTAACTTTTGACACAGTCTCATTTACAGCAGAGATATTTACAGTAACATCATCCACACCTGTCGCGGCTTCTTGAACATTTCTCGATATTTCTTGAGTTGCCGCCCCTTGCTCTTCTACTGCTGAGGCGATAGCAGAAGAAACCTCATTAATTTGATCAATAAAGACGCTAATATCACTAATTGATTTAGCTGTATTACTTGCTGCCGATTGAATCTCATTTACGTGCGATTGAATTTCATTTGTGGCTTTCTCGGTTTGAGAAGAAAGGTTTTTCACTTCACTTGCAACAACTGTAAAACCACGGCCTGCCTCACCTGCACGAGCAGCTTCTATGGTTGCATTCAGCGCGAGTAATTTAGTTTGACCCGCAATGTTATTAATTAAACTGACTACATCTCCGATTTTAGCCGATGCATCAGACAATCCTGCAACGAGTTTATTAATTTCACGTGATTGTTCCACGGCCCCAAGAGACATATTTGCAGAAGTCGACACCTGCCGGTTTATCTCTTGAATAGAAGCATTCAATTCCTCGGCAGCTGATGCGACGGTTTGCGTATTGGCTCCGGTTTCTTCTGCTGCAACAGCTGCTGTTTGAGTTTTTTCCGTTGCCAGCTTAACCGTGCTTCCCATGAATTGAGCATTTGAATTCAGCTGAACTGCCGCGGTTGAAATAACATCAACAGCAGTATTAAATTTTTTGATTTTTGCTTCAATACCATCTGCCGCATCATTTATATTTTGCGTAGCCACTTCAAATGATCCCGGCAAGCCTTCTGGCGCAATTCTCCTAAAATATTGGTTATCAGCCATATAACTCAAACACGCACTCGTTTCCCTAATATATGCATCTGAACGGTCTATCATTTCATTTATTCTCAAACATAGCTTGTCTTCCAAGCTGTTCGATTCCGGTAAATTTTTGATCCGTGCTTCAAAATTTCCCAAACATATCTGTTCGACAACAGCCAAAATTTCCACCAGCCGACTTTCGTTCACAATTGAATTGTCTGCGACGTTAGGCATATCAATTTCCTCGAAACAGGTTGCAAACGAATTCGTCATACGACACCCCTTTTGATGCGAGTAAATCCTCAAGATATTTGCTTGAGGCCTGAATACTCTCTCTCTTATTCTGATGCTTCGCCTCAATCATATTTAAGTTGTCATAAAGGGGTTCGATGACAGTCTTAATTATAGATTGATCTGGGATGCGTCTTGTGGAGTGGAAGCCGACTACTTCATTACCGTCGAAACTGGGGGTAACGTGAGCAAGAACCCAATAATAGTCTCCGTTCTTCGTTGTATTCACAACATAAGCGAAGATCTCTCTCCCTTTTTGGAGATGTTTCCATAACAATTCGAAAACACCTCGTGGCATATTTGGGTGTCGGATGAGATTATGTGGACGGCCGATCACTTCTGCTTCTGAGTAACCTGCAATTTTTAAAAAAGTATGATTAGCGTAGGTAATTAACCCCTTCAAATTGGTTTTACTTACAATCAATTCTTGAGGATCAAAATAAACTTCATTCCCGAAATACTCCATGCCTTAGGCCACCCTTTGCTTATGAGAATTTTGCTTAGTGTTTCTGTAGAACACTAAAACACTCTTTTGTTATTTATTATTTAGACATACCTAATGTCATGCCTATTCTTATAATAAATATTTCGTTTTTATTACAATAATGCAAATAAAAATATCATAAATATTGAAATTTTGTGGCAATTTTCATTACTTATTACTTATGTCATATACCATTTGGATATTATTACTTTATTTATACTTTAGAAAATTCAATTCTTACTCATAAATACACTTTGCCACCTACATCAAAGTTGATCAGGTAAAATTATTTCCAAAATTCTGAGAAATTTGGTTTCTTGTTTGATCTAGAAAAGGTAGTTTTTGAGTTCGGATAAAAATCAAAAATAAAGAGAACCATGACCCATTTCACATTCAAAACGACCCCCACCCTGATTTGCAAACCAGGTGCGATGACTGAAATCGGAGAGCTTAAATCACTTCTGGGTGATCGCGTATTTCTTGTCACCGACCCCGGAATTGTCAAACTCGGACTTCATACAGAAGCGCTTGAAAATCTTCGAAACGCTGACATTGAAGTCCTCGTCTTTGACCAAGTAGAAGCCGACCCCAGAGAAGCCATTGTTAAGCAAGCAACTGAAATTGCCATGGCCCATAAAACAACTGGCGTCATTGGCTTTGGTGGCGGATCGTCTATGGATGTCGCAAAGCTGGTAGCGCTCCTGTCCAAAGGAGATGAGCAACTCGAAGACATCTACGGGATTGAAATGGTCAAAGGATCGAGACTTCCTTTGGTTCAAGTCCCCACGACTGCGGGCACTGGATCAGAAGTCACCCCCATTTCCATCATCACCGTTGGGGCAGAAACCAAAAAAGGTGTTGTCTCATCCAAATTACTTCCAGATGTGGCAATTCTAGACGCAAATCTAACGCTCGGACTACCGCCGCATGTTACCGCAGCAACCGGCGTAGATGCCATGGTTCATGCCATTGAGGCCTTCACGTCTAAAGGCGCTAACAATAATCCACT
>MAAC01017935.1_pt1 | contig 23283 bp, 18 predicted proteins | sample 1115981 | NCBI WGS metagenome assembly MAAC01 (sample SAMN04961126, study PRJNA320927) | seawater metagenome | isolation source: sample BD02T64 sea water enriched with oil for 64 days | place: USA:Gulf of Mexico | collected 2013-07-27
ACTTTTAAAATAATTTTTTTTACAATTAATAATCGACTGGTCAATTTTAATATAACAATTTTGTAATAATTCAATTTTCCTTACGTCAGAACAATCAATAATTAACAATTCGACCATATTTAATATACGACTGGTCAACTAATCACTAAACTATGAATGCACTTAAGAAAATGGAAAACGCCTCAAACAAGTTCGCAAAACAATGGGCGAGGTTTGTTATTAAACGAAAATGGCCAGTATTAATACTGACCTTAGTACTTGCCTTAGGATTTGGATCTCAAGGAAATATGGAATTTGATGGAGATTATCATGTCTTTTTTAGTGAATCTAACCCAGAATTGGATGCCTTTGATGCACTACAAGAAAAGTATACCAAAGATGATAACTATATCTTAGTTCTCTCTCCTTCTAATGGCAATATCTTTACAAAAGAAAACCTTTCTGCTATAGAGGAATTGACAGCTAATTCTTGGAATACTCCTTATTCATCAAGAGTGGATGCGATCACTAATTTTCAACACACCAGCGCTGTAGAAGATGATCTTTATGTTGATGACCTTTCCTATGAGTCTTCTCTAAAAACAGATGCTGAAATAGAAGATATAAGAGAAAAAGCGCTCAAAGAGCCCCTTTTGGTGAATCGAATTATAAATGAAAAAGGAAGTGTTACAGCAATAAATATAACCGTTAGGCTTCCAGGATTAAATGGAGCAACAGAGATTCCAGAAGTAACTGTATTTGTTCGTAACATGGTTGCCGAATTTCAAGAAAAATATCCTAATTTCGAGATACACTCTTCAGGTTTAGTTCCCTTAAATACAGCCTTTTTTGAATCTTCTATGCGAGATATGGGACTTACCTTGATTATGCTAATTATCGTTATCATTACCACCTTCTTATTAACTAGGAATATTTATAGCACTTTAGCAACTCTAATTGTAGTCCTACTGTCTATTATTAGTTCTGTTGGGTTTGTTGGAATTATGGGAATAAAATTAACGCCTCCTTCGGCAGTTTTCCCTACAATGATTATGACCTTAGCAGTTGCAGATAGTATACATATTTTAGTTACTATGCTTCAAAAGATTCGACAGGATGGTCTAAACAAGGTGGATGCTTTAACCGAATCATTACGATTAAATTTTATGCCTGTATTTATTACAAGTTTAACCACTATCATAGGGTTTCTTACTATGAATTTTGGAGATGTACCTCCATTTTGGGATTTAGGAAATATCACAGCATTTGGAATGACCATGGCATTCTTATTCTCAACGACTACACTTCCTGCGTTGATGGCAATTTTTCCAGTAAAAGTGAAAGTAATAAAGCCAAGTAGCAAAGTTTCAAAAAATTGGTATGGATTACTTGGAAATTTTGTTGTAAAACAACCAATAAGATTGACTATAATTTCAGTAGTTGTAATTGGTTTAATGACCTTTCTAGCTACAAAAAATGAATTTAATGATGAGTTTATCAATTATTTCGATGAGACTGTTGAGTTTAGAACGGATACTGACTATATAAGTCAAAACCTTACGGGTATCTATAATGTAGAATATTCTATTGGTAGTGGTGAAAGTGGAGGTATTAATAATCCTGCTTACTTAAAAAAATTAAATGCATTCGAAGATTGGTTGAATGAACAACCTGAAGTAATCCATGTCAATGCTTTTAGTGAGGTAGCACGGCGTGTAAATAGATCGATGCATGGAGATGATGAAAGCTTTTATAGAATCCCGGATTCTAGAGAAGAAGCTGCGCAATATTTATTGCTTTATGAGTTATCCCTACCATTTGGATTGGATTTAAACAATCAAATAAATGTAGACAAGTCTGAATCGAGAGTTACAGTTACTTTGAAAAATATTGATAGTCCTCAAATGATAGAATTTGCAGCAAGAGGTGAACAATGGCTAAAGGATAATACACCCTCTGAAATGCATGCTATCGGCGTAAGTCCAATGTTAATGTTCTCTAAATTAGGATTTCGACAAGCAGAAAGTATGCTTAAAGGAAATATTATTGCATTAATTTTAATCTCATTGGTTTTAATTGTGGCTTTGAGAAGCTTAAAACTTGGTTTATTAAGTATCATTCCAAACGTAACTCCAGTATTGATTGGTTTTGGTTTTTGGGCTTTATATAAAGGTCAAATAAATACAGGAATGGTAGTCGTATTCGGTATGACCTTAGGGATTATTGTAGATGACACTGTACACTTTATGAGTAAATTTCTTCGTGCTCGAAGAGAATTAGGTTATGATGCCAAACAAGCCGTTATATATGCTTTTGAAACTGTTGGAAAAGCCTTAGTTACAACTACTCTTGTATTATTAGCAGGATTCACAGTGTTATCAACATCATCATTTGCCTTAAATAGTTATATGGCAAGAATCACTTTAATTATTATAACCTCAGCTTTAATTATTGACTTTATATTATTGCCATCACTATTAATTTTAACTAGTAAAAAAGAAGTAATTACAAATATAGAAGAACAACCAATTAACATTGCATTAAATAAATAAAAACAAAAATATTATAACCATGAAAAAAATCATTTTAACAATAGTAGCAATCGCTACGCTCGGAATAGTAAACGCACAAAGCCCAGAAGAAAAAGGAAAAGAAATTGCATTAGCTGCAGAACAGGCCGATTTAGGTTTTAATAGCTCATCGGTAGAACTGAAAATGACCTTAAAAAACAAAAATGGTCAAACTAGTGAACGTCATTTAACAACAAAAACATTAGAATTAACAGAAGATGGAGATAAATCATTGATTGTTTTTAATAGTCCAAAAGATGTTAAAGGAACATCAACACTAACTTTTACCCATAAAATTGGACCAGACGATCAATGGCTATTTCTTCCTTCTATTAAACGTGTAAAACGGATTTCATCAAATAATAAATCAGGCCCATTTGTGGGAAGTGAATTTGCTTATGAAGATTTATCCTCTCAAGAAATTGAGAAATACACTTATAAGTTTTTAGAAGCAAAAGGCAATTTTTTATTAGTGGAACAAGATCCTGTAGACCCAAAATCAGGTTATACTCGACGTATAGTAACCTATAATAAAGACAGAGGTTACCGAATTGAGAAAGTTGAATTCTTCGACCGTAAAAACGCCTTGTTAAAAACACTGAAGTACACGGATTACCAATTATATAAAGATAAGTTTTGGAGGGCGGGAACTTTCCATATGGTTAACCATCAAAGTAATAAAGAAACGGTATTAGAGTTTAGTAATTATAATTTTGATGTAGCATTAACCGATGAAGATTTTACACAGGTTGCCTTAAAAAGAGCCGGGAAATAGTTTATTTATAAAAATATAAAATGAATTCACGCAAAATTATTTTCCTACTTTATTTACCTATACTCTTGCTAAATCTTGATTTAGCAAGAGCTCAGGAGAAAGAAAAATCAAAAGCTATTCACGATTTTGGATTAGAGATAGCTGGAGAATATCGTTACTTTTACGAAGATGAATTGTTTGATGGACAAGAAGATCATTTTCCCTCCATTGCTTTTACTCCAGAATATACCTTAGAATGGAATGCCGGTTATGAAAGTATAAATTTTACTGGTTTTTTTAGAATGGATAGAGATAAAGAACGAACACATTGGGATATACGAGAACTCTATTATCAAAAAGCACATCGTAACTGGGAATTAAGTATTGGGCTTAAAAAAGTATATTGGGGTGTTACAGAAAGCAATCATCTGGTAGACATTATCAATCAAACAGATTTGGTAGAAACTTTTGATGGCGAAGAAAAGTTAGGGCAACCTATGGTACAGTATACCTTAACTACCAACAAAATTGGAACTTTTGATTTTTTTTATTTGCCTTACCATCGTAAACGAACGTTACCAGGAGAAAAAGGGAGACTCCGTTTTCCGATTGTTATTGATAAAGAGGATGTAACCTATGAAAGTGGTGCAGAGGAATGGCGACAAGATTTTGCTATTAGATGGAGCCATTATATCGGTGCTTTCGATATTGGATTGTCTCATTTTTATGGCAATGGACGTGATATTTACTTTTATGTAGATGAAACAGGAAGCTTTAATGCTCAATATCCAGTAATTAGCCAGACTGGATTAGATCTACAAGCCACTCACAATGCCTTTTTATGGAAGTTGGAATCCATTTACCGAACTTCAAAAGCACAAGATTACTTTGCTCTTGTAGCAGGTTTGGAATACACTTTTAGCAATATTGATGGTAATGGATTGGATATTGGAGTACTAGGTGAATATTTATATGACGATAGAGATGAATTGGCATTAAACTCCATGCAGAACGATGTGTTTTTTGGAAGTAGAATTGCTTTTAACGATGCGCAAGATTTTTCAATCTTAATAGGTGGAATTGCGGATTTAGATTACAGTAGTAAGCTATTTAGTATAGAAGCTTCTAGAAGATTTGGCTCCAGTTGGAAAGCTGAATTGGAAGCTCGATTTTTTAGTGATATTGATGAGGAAGAATTAATACTTAGCAATTTTAAGGAAGACAGTTTTGTACGATTCACGGTATCTAAATTCTTTTAATGAAAGGATAAATATAGGACTCTTTAAAATTTAAAAAAAAAGCCCCGATTATTATCGGGGCTTTTTATATCACAGAGTTAAAAAAACTATCTGTTTTGTTTTTTAATCAAGTTTAAAGCAGATCCTTCATTATACCAATCTATTTGTGATTGATTATAGGTATGATTTAGTAGGATTACATCTTTACTACCATCGGCATGAACAGCTTCAAGAGTTAATTGTTTTCCTGGAGCGAACGTATTTAAATCAACAAAGTTAAAAGTATCGTCTTCTTGAATTAAATCGTAATCTGATTCATTTGCAAAAGTCAAACCTAACATACCTTGTTTTTTAAGGTTGGTTTCATGGATTCTAGCAAAGGATTTAACAATCACTGCCGCAACACCAAGATGTCTTGGCTCCATTGCAGCATGTTCTCTTGAAGAACCTTCCCCATAGTTATGATCTCCAACAACTATCGTTTTAACACCACTTGCTTTATAATTACGTGCAACATCTGGTACTCCACCAAACTCTCCTGTTAACTGGTTTTTAACAAAGTTCGTTTTTTTCCCGAAAGCATTTACCGCTCCTATTAAACAGTTGTTTGAGATATTATCTAAATGTCCTCTAAAACGCAACCAGGGTCCTGCCATAGAAATATGGTCTGTAGTACATTTACCGAAAGCTTTAATTAACAATTTAGCACCTTTAATTTTATTTCCTAAAGGAACAAAAGGGATTAACAATTGCAGTCTTTCAGATGTAGGACTCACACTAACCTCTATCCCACTACCATCTTCTACTGGGGCTAAATAGCCATTATCTTTTACTTCAAAACCTTTTGGTGGTAACTCCCATCCTGTAGGTTCATCAAACATAACCTCTTCTCCATTTTTGTTGATTAACTTATCTGTTAATGGGTTAAAGTCTAATCTACCAGAAATTGCAATCGCAGCTGTTATTTCTGGAGATGCAACAAATGCGTGAGTATTTGGATTACCATCGGCACGTTTAGCAAAGTTTCTATTAAAAGAGTGTATAATACTATTTTTTGGTGCGTTTTTAGGATCACTATATCTTGCCCATTGCCCAATACAAGGTCCACAAGCATTGGTAAATATCTTAGCATCTAGCGCTTCGAAAATCCCTAAAATACCATCTCTATCTGCTGTATATCTAACTTGCTCAGAACCTGGATTGATCCCTAGTTCTGCTTTCATTTCTATTCCTTTATCAATAGCTTGCTGTGCTATAGAAGAGGCTCTAGATAAATCTTCGTAAGATGAATTGGTACAAGATCCAATTAACCCCCATTCCACATCTACTGGCCAATCGTTAGCTTTTGCCTTTTCAGACATAGCAGTACCAACTTCCGTAGATAAATCTGGTGTAAAAGGTCCATTTAAAAGTGGCCCTAATTCAGATAAGTTAATTTCGATTACTTGATCAAAATATTGCTCTGGGTTTTCATAAACCTCAGCATCTCCAGTTAAATAATCTTTTACCGCATTAGCAGCATCTGCTACATCAGCTCTATCTGTAGAACGTAAATAACGCTCCATAGACTCATCATAACCAAACGTAGAGGTGGTAGCTCCAATCTCAGCACCCATATTACAAATGGTTCCTTTTCCTGTACAAGACATTGAGGTTGCACCTGGGCCGAAATATTCAACTATTGCCCCTGTTCCTCCTTTTGCTGTAAGGATTTCTGCTACTTTTAAAATGACATCTTTAGGTGCAGTCCATCCCGATAATTTACCTGTTAATTTAACACCTATCAGCTTTGGAAATTTAAGTTCCCAAGCCATTCCTGCCATTACATCAACTGCATCTGCTCCTCCAACTCCAATAGCTATCATCCCTAATCCACCAGCATTTACAGTATGAGAATCTGTTCCAATCATCATTCCTCCAGGAAATGCATAATTCTCTAAAACCACTTGATGAATAATACCAGCACCAGGTTTCCAAAAACCTATGCCATATTTATTAGAAACTGACTCTAGGAAATTAAAAACCTCACTACTAGCATTATTCGCATTTCTTAAATCGGTAGCAGCACCATCTTTTGCTTGGATTAAGTGATCACAATGAACCGTTGTTGGTACAGCCACCTTAGATTTCCCAGCTTGCATAAACTGTAACAATGCCATTTGAGCCGTAGCATCTTGACAGGCAATACGATCTGGAGCAAAATCTACATAATCTTCTCCTCTCGTAAATGCTTTTGTAGCATTACTTTCCCATAAATGAGTGTATAATATTTTTTCTGAAAGCGTTAAAGGTTTTCCTGAAATTTCTCTTGCTTTATCTACTCTCTCTACCATTTGAGAGTACACATTTTTAATCATTTTAATGTCGAATGCCATGCTTATAGTTTTTTTTGAAGTCAAGAACCAAGAATAATCCTTTGGTTCAATTTGGTGCAAAACTACGAAAACTAATAGATATTAGCAAATATTTAATGAAATTGCGATATTGATGAATATTTTTTACGATATTCCAATAATTGCTGAATATTTTATATATAAATTAAGAATTCAATGCTAAAATATTACGAAATATGTAATTTAAAAAAGGCTTTTAATGATCTCTTCAATACTTAATCCTTCGGCTTCTGCCTTATAGTTTTTAATCATTCGATGACGAAGAATACCCATAGCTACTTTTTGAACATCTTCAATATCTGGAGAAAATTTTCCATTCAATGCTGCATAGGTTTTTGCACTTAGTATTAGGTTTTGAGAAGCACGTGGACCTGCACCCCAATCGATATATTTTTTTATGATCTCAGGAGCTGCAGAGCTTTTTGGACGAGTTTTACCAACTAATGTTACTGCATATTCAATAACATTATCTGCTACTGGTATCTTTTGAATGAGTTGTTGATAACTAATAATTTCTTCTGCAGAAAACAGTGCATTTATCACTGGGTTTGCTCCTATTGTCGTTGTTTTTACAATATCAACTTCCTCATTAAATGAGGGGTAATCTAAATTAATAGCAAACATAAAACGGTCGAGTTGAGCTTCGGGTAAAGGATAGGTCCCTTCCTGTTCAATAGGGTTTTGTGTTGCCAATACAAAATAGGGTTTGTCTAGTTGGTAAGTATGTCCTGCAATGGTTACAGATCGTTCTTGCATTGCCTCTAATAAAGCTGCTTGCGTTTTTGGAGGTGTCCTATTGATCTCATCTGCTAAAATAATATTAGAAAATATTGGACCTTTTATAAATTTAAAATGCCTGTTCTCATCTAAAATTTCAGCACCTAAAATATCGCTAGGCATGAGATCTGGAGTAAATTGTATTCTTTTAAAATTAAGACCAAGCGCTTCTGCTACGGTATGCACTAATAATGTTTTTGCAAGTCCAGGAACACCAATTAACAAGGCATGACCTCCTGAAAAAATAGCCAGTAATACCTGTTCAACAACATCGTCCTGACCTACAATTATTTTTTTAATTTCTTGTCTTAAGTCATTATATTTTGAAACAAGTTGTTGAATAGCAGCTACGTCTGACATAAATTAATTGTTATTATATAACCAGTTATTAGTAAAATCGCATTCTTGATAATCTTCGTTTACTTTTATATAAGTTTCAATAATTTTGGTAGCCTGCCATTCTTCGATTGCCCTTAATTGTTTTTCTTTTATAGCTAGCTCGTGGATTTTTTCATAATCTTTTACATAATCTGCAGTATGTTCATCGTGCCTCCCTGTAACCGTAAGTATTTTAAAAATATTTTTTCCTGTTCGATCTGTGTCCGTATAAACTTTTGTAATCTCCCCTTTCTTAATATTATATATCTGAGCACTTAAGGTAGGATCCATTTTAGTAAGGTCGAATCGAGTATCAAAAGTTGCCGGATTTACTAATTGCCCTCCATTATTTTTAGTCTCCTTATCGCTGGAATATAGCTTTGCAGCGGCATCGAATGATAATTTTTCATCAATAATAGCTTGTCGTATTGTATCTATTTTAGCTCTAGCCTCTTTGACAATTTGGCTAGAAACTTCTGGAAATAAAATGATATGTCTAACATCTACGGTTTGCCCACGTATTTTATCCACTTTTAAAATGTGAAAACCAAATTCTGTTTCAAAAGGTTCGCTTACTTCTCCCTCTAATAATGAAAAGGCCATATCTTTAAACTCTTTAGCCATTGGAGAGTCTCTTCTTACTCCTTCAATTAACCCACCTTTTGAACGTGTACCATCTTTTGAATACAAAACAGCTTTTGTTGCAAAAGAAGAACCGTTGTCTACAATATCTGAACGCATTACATTAAGACGATTAATAACATTTTGCTTTGCTTTGTCAGTAACTTGGGGTTCTACAACTAATTGAGCTATCTCTAATTCTGCACCAAAAATAGGTCGCTCATCGACAGGAATTGAAAAGAAAAATGTTCTAACTTCTTCAGGAGTAATGGTAATGTTTGAAACTATTTTTTCTTGCATTCTTTCTGTAAGTCGAATTTCTTTTCTAGCTTTTAAAAGTTCTGCTTTTAGTTCGGCAACATTCTTTTTTCTATAATATTCAACCACTTTTTCTACACTTCCCACTTGAGCAATCATATATTCCAATACTTGGTCTACTTCTGGTTGGATTTCGGCATCAGCGATAATAATACTATCCTGTAAGGCGTGATGAACGTAAAGTTTGTCTTCCATTAATTTACCAAGCATTTGGCAACGGTCAATAGTAGTTATATCAACTCCATTTTGCTCAAACTCTAAGTAACTCTTATCGATATCAAATTCTAATATCACATAATCTCCAACAACTGCACTTACGCCTTCTGCTTTAAATCTTTTAAACGGTTTAATAGAATCTGATTTCATTGAAACCTCATCTTTTATCAAATCATTTTGTTTAGCTACTCCGGTACTATCAACTGTTACTACTTCTTGTGCAAAAGTTTGAGCAGCAAAAAATAACAGCATTAATAGAATAAGGTTATTTTTCTTTAAATATTTCAAATTTTTTATTTTTGATTGCATCTATAGTAATTTCTTTTTCAAGTTTTTTTAGAAGTTCTTGTTTTCTTTTATTTAATATTATTTGTTCTAATGTAGGTCTTACATAAGAAAGAGGTGCAATATCATTTGTTTTTAAAACTTCTTCAATTTTCACCAAATATACTCCTAATGAATCTTGTAATTGAGTAAAATTAGATTTTTTTAACACTTGCTTTCTGTTGTTCTGCAATATAGGCAAGGCATCTAACAGCACATCATTTTTAACCCAAATAGAATCATTTAGATTAAAATCTTTAAATTTTATAGTTAAATTGGATAAGTCTTCTTTATCTTTAATATTAAATCGTTTAAACTTTTTGGTTACTTCAGATAAATTAGTAAAATCCAGGGATACAACAATAAACCTTACTTTTAATAATTCATCATTTAATTTAAAGTTTTCTTTATTTAATTCATAATAACTTTCAAGCTCACTAATTGATATTATACTATCTAATTGTTTAGTTACAATAGAACTTTTATATGCTTCCGTGTATAAATCAATTTTATACTCTTCTACTAATTTATTAAATTTATCTTGTTGATTTTGTGGAAGATTCACAACAGACTGATCTACGAGCAGTTGCTGAGTTGCCCATTTGGTAATAAAATTATTAACTATTAATATACTGTCCACCTTTGAAGTAGATTCGAAAACCAACCCTTTAATATCCTCTTTGTATAAGTAATTGTCGTTTACTCTAGCAATAGGTATGCTTTGTACATCTGGCTTAAAATAATCGCAAGACACAAGTAACAACACAAAAAAAAATGAGGATAGGTTTCGCATTAATTAGCTAATTGTTTTTTTATCTTTTTTAAAGTTTTCTTATGAATGACAACAGTATATTTATCATTAAGTTCTTTCATCCAATCTTCTTCAATTTTGGATTGATATTGACTAATAACCAATCCTTTAACCTCTTCTATTTCTTTAGTAGTTGGGGCTAATATTTCTTTTACATTTACAACAACGTTTGAGTCTTCAGTTTTATAAATTTCTGAAACACCTTTTACGGCATTAAAGTTTGAAGGAAGTTCTTTTTGATCCATTTCATAAACACCCTGTGTTATTATAACGTTGATTTTACCATCGGTATTGAGTTGTTTTTTAATTTCTTCAATATTTTCACCTTTTGTTAAAAGGATTTTAGCCTGTTTTGCAAAAGCTTCTTGGGGTGCTGAAACTATTTCTACATCCACTCGTTGTTTCCAATTATATTTACTTTTAGTATTTTCATAATACTTTTGAAGTCCAATAGAGTCGGTTTTCGCTACTTCCCAAATATTTTTTTCCATTACATCATATATTAAAAGACCATAGCGGTATTCACTCAAAACAGATGCATATTCTTCATTATCTATTTCTAACCTATTTTTATAAAAATCTTTAATAGCGTTATTTTTAAATTCATTATAATATTCTATTAATAATCTTTCTTTAGCTTTATATGGTTTAGATAGCTTTTGTTTTTTGAAAATAAAAATCGCAAAATCATTATAACGTATTTCTTGCTCACCGATTGTAAACAATACTTTATCTTGATCTGCTGGTATAGGTGTATATTTCCATTTTTTCTTAAAAATACTATCCGACACATACTCATTAAAGAAAGGAGAATAACTTACTCCTTCTTGATAACCGTATTCCGACATTATTTTATTATTTGTTGCTTGAGTAACTACTCTAACTCTAGATCCACTAGTAACTTTCTTTTCTATATCTACCTTTGACTCTTCGAAAGATGGGATTGTATATATTTTATTTAAACGAATAATATGCCAACCAAAAGAACTTTCAATAGGCTTTAAAATTTCGCCTTCCTCTTTAATAGAATAAGCTGCATTTTCAAATAATGGAGCTCTTAGACCTCCTGGTCCAAAGGTTTTAATTTCTCCACCTTTAATACCTGTTGCTTTATCTTCAGAAAATTGTTTAGCTATACTTTCAAAAGACTCTCCCTGCATAATCAATGCATATAACTCATTAATTTTCTCCTCTGGATTTGCTTCTTTTGCATCTTTATTAGAAAAAATCATAATATGCGAAACATTAATCATAGGCTTTTTTTCTCTTCTATCATTAATTTTTAATATATGATAGCCATAAGTGGTTCTAATTATTTCTGAAATTTCACCAACTTTTGTATTATAGGCTGCATTTTCAAAATTATAAAGCATACCAAAAACTGAAAAATAGCCTAATTTACCCCCAGAATTTTTCACTCCTGGTTCCTCAGAATATTTTTTTGCTAATGTTTCAAAATCTTCTTCATTTAATGCCTTATCTCTAATCGATTTAATTTTATTAAATGCAACTAAGGTGTCTTGAGCACTAGCATTTTGTTTTACCATAATTAAAATATGATCTGCATCAATCTCCTCGAGACCGCGCTCATAAGCTTCAGTAACCAATTTTGATGTCACTCTTTTATCGTAGATATAGTTTTTAGAAAGCTGATCTTGGTATTTAGTAAATTCTTTAATATAATCTTCATCTTTATCCAAGCCCTGAGCATAAGCCTCAGTTACTTTTAATTTATAGTCTATAAATAAGTCTAAATATCCATCTACATCTTTTTGAGACTCGTCTAATACTAAATCTAAATTCTTATTGAAAACAGTTTTAAATTCTGATGCATAAACGGGTTCATCATTAATAGTAAGTAAAACATCTTTTTTCTTTTGTGAATTTGCTGTAATAGCAGTTAAAAAAAGTAAAAGTAGAGTAAGGTATTTTGCGTTCATTTTTTAAATTTATAGTTAGTACTAAAACGTGGCAAAAATAGCAAAATGCTAGCGTTACACAAATAAGAATTTGTTAAGCTTTTTAAAAGGATTTTGAAAAGCAAAATACAGCATCTAAAAATTATATTATCTTCGTAAAAAATATAATATAAATGAAAAAAATAAGCATCCTTATCATTGCAATTGTAACTAGTTTACAAATAAATGCGCAAGCTAAAGTAGGCACTATAGATATTGAATATATAATATCAAATATGCCTCAACTTGAACAAGTAAATTTAGATGTTAAAGCCTATAGTGATGATTTAGAAAATCAATTGCAAGTTAAAGTCACCAAATACAAAGCATTAATTGAAGTTTATCAACAAAATGAATCCTCTTTTACTGAGGATATTAAAAAATTAAAACAAGATGAAATTATAATCCTTGAACAAGACATTCAAAAATTTCAGAAAAACGGTACAACATTAGTACAAATACGCCAAACTGAATTGATTAATCCTCTATATAAATTAATTGGTGAAGCTATAAGTGTGATTGCTAGTGAAGAGAAATTTTCACAAATACTTACCATTAATAATTCTATAGCTTACCTCGATCCAAATTTTGACATTACTCTTCTTACGATGACTAAAATGGGGATTCCGATTCCAAAAGAAGAGTAAATTATATTGTTTATCTAGAATAATTAGGAGCCTCCTTGGTAATGGTAACATTATGTGGGTGGCTTTCTTTTATCCCAGAAGCAGTAATTTTCACAAACTTGGCAGCTTCTTTTAACACCTCAATATCTTTGGCTCCACAATAGCCCATCCCAGCTCTTAATCCACCAATAAATTGAGTCATACTTTCCTCCAATTCTCCTTTGTAAGGTACACGGCCTACAATCCCTTCTGGAACTAATTTTTTAATATCGTCTTCAATATCTTGGAAATACCTATCCTTAGACCCTTGTTTCATTGCCTCTACAGAACCCATTCCTCGATACGATTTAAATTTTCTACCTTCAAAAATGATGGTTTCTCCTGGCGATTCTTTTGTTCCAGCAAGTAAAGATCCCAACATCACACAATCGGCTCCTGCTGCAATCGCTTTTACAATATCACCTGTATATCTTACTCCTCCATCTGCAATCACTGGAACTCCTGTTCCTTTAAGAGCTTCAGCAACTTCTAAAACAGCGGAAAATTGAGGAAACCCAACTCCTGCAATTATACGCGTTGTACAAATAGAACCAGGACCAATTCCAACTTTTACAGCATCAGCTCCAGCTTCTACTAAATATTTAGCAGCATCTGCAGTAGCTATATTTCCAACGACAACTTCTAATTCTGGGAAATTCTTTTTTATTTCTTTTAAAACAACTACAACTCCTTTTGTATGTCCGTGAGCTGTATCGATAATCACTGCATCTACTTGTGCATTAACCAATGCTTTCGTTCTCTCTACAGCATCTGCAGTTACTCCTATCGCAGCAGCTACTCTAAGCCTTCCATATTCATCTTTATTAGCGATGGGTTTTTGCGTTACTTTCGTAATATCTCTAAAAGTGATAAGACCTAATAATGTATTATCCTTACTTACAACAGGAAGTTTTTCAATTTTGTTTTTTTGAAGTATAATCTCTGCTTCGCCAAGGGAAGTCCCTTTACTAACCGTTACTAAATTCTCTGTAGTCATTACTTCAGATAAAGGGCGCTTAAAATTTTTCTCAAAACGCAAATCTCTATTTGTAACTATCCCTATTAATTTTCCTTGATTGTCTATTATTGGAATTCCACCAATGCTATATTCCCGCATGGTACTTTGAGCATCGCCAACAGTTGCTGTTTTAGTTAAGGTAACAGGATCTATAATCATCCCACTTTCAGAACGTTTCACCTTTCTAACCTCAGCAGCTTGTTGTTCAATAGTCATATTTTTATGTAAGACACCAATTCCACCCTCACGAGCCATAGCCATGGCCATAGCGCTTTCGGTTACTGTATCCATCGCAGCCGATAACACAGGAACATTTAAAGAGATGTTTCTGGTAAATTTTGTTTTAATAGAAACCTCGTAGGGTAAAACTTCTGAGTAAGCGGGTACTAAAAGTACATCGTCGTAGGTAAGACCTTCTCCTAAAATTTTGTTATTGTGTGTAGTCATAGCAATTAAATTTATTATCTAAGTGTAGAAATATTTACTTTTTAATTGCGTGCAAATGTAAAACAATTTGTTGGTTATTGTGCCTTTTTCGTTAATTGAAATAATATAGATATTACACTAACAATAAACACTGCTGTCATCACAATACCTGAAATCATCACTATATATTTCATCCAAAGAATACCTTTCCACAGTAAATAAATTCCACCAAAAGTAAGTAGGATGGATAGAAAGGGTTCAATCATTAAAAAACTTTTAAGTTTTTTTGGCAATGAAGTCATCGCTACTAAACCTCCTAAAAAGAAAAATATAAAAGAAATAGAAAGTACATGAGTATGCAGAATTGTAAGCATTTCTCTTTCTCCTTTTTTAAATTTCATTACCTCAGCATTTTCATCTTCTTCATTTCCCAAATAGTTTTCTTCCATACCATTTGGATTGTTGGAATTGGTATTTCCAACAAATAATAATCCAGAGCCATACCCAACACAAAGCATAATCACAAATGCTGCAATAAACAATTTTATATGCTTCGGAAATGTATGTAGCAAACCATGTAATACCATTATATTTTTTTTAAATCTTGTAAGACTTTAATACTTTTTAATAAATCATTGATTGCATTCGTCATAGATTTAACAGAAATAGTTGCACCACTTATTGGCACAATAGTTTTGCCTGCAATTAATTCTGGAGAGTCAGAAAATTTTCCGATGAATTGCTTCAACCAACGTTTGCTTCCAATTTCTCCTCCATATTCCTCTCTATAAACCAATACTTTGCTTTTTGTAATTACAAAATTGGAATCAAATAAGACTAAATAATCAAAGTCTGCTGTTTTACTTGGAGCTCTACTAATATAACCATAACCTAAAAGTTGACCTTCTGAAATGATTTTAAAAAAATTATCTTCTGCAAATTCTGAAGGGGTTTTGACATTTATTTCTTGTGAAAAAATAATGACCTCTTTTGAAAAATCATCAATTTCATAAAATTTAGAAATCACCTTATCCGCCTTTTTCATTACCTTCTCTGGCACCTTAAAAGCAAATAATCCCAATAGTATTATAAATATAAATAAAAAGTTTTTCACTCGACAAATATAATTAATGTTTATAAGCTTCTTTAAGTATAAATCCACCCAATATTTAAATCCTTTTTTGAATTTACTATTGGGTGGATGACCTTAAAATAATTATTTTAAAAAACTAAGTATTCTCATTACAAATGGATTATTAAATCTATTGTAATTAAATAAATAGATTGTTTGTTTTTAGAACCAAACTCCAATACCAAAATTCAATTGATTATTTACATCAGATCCACTTAGAGCATTGTCTTTTATTTGGTAATCTCCTTTTATCACTACACCGTCAACAATATGGTAAGACAATCCAAAAGTTATATCAGATCTATCAAAAGCATCATTTCTTACTGTATTATCTTCTGTATCTGCATGGGTATCATAATTTTCATAACGTGCAAAAGCCACTAATCTTTGTTCTGCAGATAAAGGCAATACATTGTAACCTATTTCACCATAATAACCCAATAAAGCAGATCCAAGATCTTTACCAGTTAAATCATTATAATCGTCAGTATCACTTAAAGAAGCATAAATAAATTCTCCACGTGCTTCAAACTTTTTGTAATTATATCTTGCATCAAATCCTACCATAGCAATACCAATAGTAGACCCATCTAGATCCTCAATATCATCATCTGCTTGTGTTCTACCAAAATAACCCGATATGCCCATTCGTAATCCTAATATTCCGTAATAATCAAATTTTGCAGAAAATGTTGGAGTACTCACCGTTGATTGAATTCCTTTTTGACGTCCACCGCGTAAACCGCTACTTCCTTTTAATTTTCCATTTACTTCTTCACCATCTGCTTCTGCAGATTTAAATCCATTAAAAATATAGGCTTGATAGCTTAAATTGATATCTGGAAAACGTCCATTAACACCTACCCCAATTTCTCTCCAAGTAGTTGGTACAATTTTATTATCTACCGCTGGTCTTTCTACACCGTTAAAAGTTGTAGGCTCATGGTATTCATTAACAATTCCCATAGGGACTAACATTAATCCTCCACGTACACTTAAATTATCACCTACTGCATAATTAACAAACGCCTGCTCAACAAAAACTTCTTTTACATGTTCATATTCTATTTCTGTAAAGAATTGAACTTTATCACTAAACTTATAACCAAACATCATAACTAACCTTTGCACATCTAATTCACCATTTTCTGTTTCGGGTTGGTTATAAGTAATTTCTCCATAACCACCAATAGTTAATTTTTTATCAAGATCTGACATCATTCTTTGAGAAGAATTTACTTGTTGATCCGTTTTTGTAGAATCCAAAACGGTTTGTGATATTGCAAAATTTGCAATTAAAAAAATTGATAATAATAGTAATTTTTTCATTTATTTTAATTTAGACTGTTTAAAAATAAGGGTTTATTTAAGGCACAAAAGTATATGCTAAACAGATACTAAACAAGCTTATTTAGAATAATTTTAAATAAATTTTAACAACTTTATAAGTAGCTATTAATCAGCTATTTTGAAGATATTTTTAATTCCTCTTTGTACTGTAATCTAGCTAATACAGCCCATTGTATGAGTAATTCTTTATCAGATTTAGACAGATTTCCATGAATCCAGGTGTAGGAGTTTAATGGCATTTCCCCTTCTTCAATTTCTTCGATAAGTTCTTCAAGCTTATGGTCTTTCTTTTTTATAGAATAATTATCCCAAGCAGACATATTAAAATCATCTTTACCATGATTGACATGGTCTGCAAGCCAATATGAGATAGGAGCAATTTCAGCATACCAAGGATATTTTGTTTGATTACTATGGCAATCGAAACAATGTGTCTTTAAAATAGAAAAAACTTTTTCAGAAGGTCTTGTTTCCGTTTTAAAAGCAGCAATTCCTTCAAACCCACCGTTATTCTTTTCTGGTTTTATAAATTGAATAATTACTAATAACACTACTAAGAAGGCACCTATATATTTAGCTATTTTTTTCATGACAATTTAATTTAATGCTACAACGATTTTAAATATAAAATAATTGCTTTTCGAATATCATAAGCAGCTTCCTCTTCAGTAGGATTGTAAACTTTTAAAACTCCTTTATTTTCTGAGGTTAAAAACGGAATGTCATAGCCCTTCAGTAAAAAGTCACTAAAAGCTATTTTATATACTTTATCAGGATTAATCCTCTTTCCATCAACAATCCAATTACTTTGATCATTTTCAGACACATTAAATCGTTGCAAATACGCTCCTGTTCCTCCTTTTGACTTTCCGTAATCCAAAACTTCCTTAAGTAAGCTACCTTTAAGATCCACTTTAAGAATTCCTCCTCCAAAAGGCAATACTCTAAAAATATCCATACTAGTTACCCTTTCTGGAAGCATATCATCTATACGAATAGATCCTCCATTAACTAATGCTGCATCTACTTTGTTATTATATGCCCAGGACATTGCTTCGGTGATGACATCTCCTAAATTTGTTTGGATACTTCTACTAGCACTATCTGTACCATCTAATGGACTAGCAGCTGTATAAATAATTTCGTTAGGATCATCGATCACCTCTTTAATTTTTAAATCTAAAATACTTACCCATTTATTAACTATTGCATCCACTTTTGGTTGAGATGCTGTTTTTTCATCAATAAAGAATAATTCAGAATCAATAGCAATTGCCTTAGTTTTGGTATTATAATTAATGGTATGGATATAAATTGATTTTGCATTAGCATCTGCTTTAGCAATTTTAGAATCACCAACTTTTACCAACATAGCATAATGTTCATGGCCTCCCATAATTAACGGGATTTCTGGTATTTGTTTTAATAGTTCGGTATCTTGTTCTATCTCTAAATGAGTTAATCCAAAAACAAGATCTACTTGATCTTTTAAATCGTGATAAGCTCTTTTAGATTCCTCATACATATCCCCATAAAACACATAATCTTTTGGATTGGAAGGAATAGTTACTCCCAAAAACCCAATTTTTAGTTGATTTTCATTATTATCATTTATATTGAATATATAGGTGTCTGAAACATTAGTGGTGTCTTTTTCCTTCTGAATGGTAAATGGTAAGTTATTATTGTTCTTAACTTGTCTGGAATTAGAAGACAACCAATTAAATGTAGACTCGTTTAATCGTTTCTGAAGGTCATCCTCTTTTAAATCGAATTCATGATTTCCAAAAGTCACTAAATCAAACTCCATAGCATTCATAACTTCCACCATCTGTTTCCCATAGATACGCTCTCCATCCACTTTTAAAGTTCCTAATAAAGAAGGATTTAAAAAATCCCCTGCCATAAAAAGAAAGGTATTCGGGTTTTCCTTTTTAATAGAATCTCTAACATGAGCAACACGAGCCATACCTCCAAATTTTCCCCCACTTAAAGGAGCAATTTCATATACATCGTTTACTTGTATAAATTTGAATGATATCTCGTTATTATTTGGTTTTTCCTTACAACCAGAAAACAATGTTGCAATAATAAGAAGGGACAATAGAAATTGTTTCATAAACAAAAAGAATCTAATTAATGGTATTTGCTGAAAATTTTAGTGGCCTCATTATGGGCACTTTCAAAAGACATAGGACTGATATTGGTATCCACTTTATTTGCTGTAAAATAGCTCAGCATTTTTTCGGTAGGCATATTACCTGTTAATTCGTCTTTAGCCATGGGACAGCCACCAAACCCCTGTATAGCTCCGTCAAATCTTCGGCATCCTGAGGTATATGCTGCATCTACTTTTTCATGCCACTTAGTGGGTGTTGTGTGTAAATGTGCTCCAAACTCAATAGTTGGAAATTTAGGAATCAATTCTGAAAATAAATACTTAATAATTTCAGGAGTAGAAGTACCAACAGTATCGCTTAAAGAAAGAATTTTTACTCCCAATGAAGCTAATTTTTCAGTCCACTCTCCTACTATTTCTACATTCCATGGATCCCCATAAGGGTTCCCAAACCCCATTGAAAGGTAGGCAACAACCTCTTTATTGTTTGCATCAGCAAGATTTAATATTTCTTGTAAAGTTATAATAGATTGTTCGATGGTTTTATGTGTATTCCGCATTTGGAAGTTTTCAGAAATTGAAAACGGATAACCCAAATACTGAATTTCTTTATGTTGTATGGCATCTTGCGCCCCTCGTACATTTGCAACAATGGCAAGTAATTTACTTTTAGTAGAAGTCAAATCTAATTTAGATAAAAGATCTGCGGTATCTTTCATCTGTGGAATTGCCTTTGGAGACACAAAGCTCCCAAAGTCTATAGTATCAAACCCACATCGCAATAATGATTGTATGTATTGGGCTTTTTCTGTAGTGGATATCCAGTCTCGAATACCTTGCATGGCATCTCTTGGACATTCTATGATTTTTACTTTTTGCATTCCTTCAAAGATAAGTATTCCTTTGAAGTCCATATCCTTTTCCTTTTAAATATTAGTGAATGAACACAATCACCATAACACCAATAATATCTGACACTTACAAACCCATAAATAGTAATTTAATTACTTTGAACCTTATTAATACTGAATAATTGAAACCTATTAAAAAGGAAAAAAGTCAAAACAATAAAAGTAAATTGAAAAAAAAACAACTCATTATATGTAATAAACGAATATTTTTTTCGACCATAAATAGCAATAAATGTTATCGTTATGAAAAGACTAATCATTTTTCTTATATTAATATCTAGCTTTAGTTTATATTCACAATCTTCGGCAAATTATACCATTACTTTTACGAGTAACTGGTCTGAAGTGACCCATCCACATCCTACCAATAATTTTCCGTCCAATGCACATTGGTCAAAGTTAGTAGGAGCGACACATAATGAGAATATTACTTTTCTAGAAATGGAGCAAAATGCCACTCCTGGAATAGAAGATGTTGCAGAACTAGGAGAAAATACTATATTTTTTGAAGAAATAAATCTTGCCATAGATGAAGGGAGTTCTAATCAACTTATTGATGGAGACAACCTTCCTTCCTCTTTAGGCACCATTATAATAGAGGGTTTAATAACAACAGAGGAATTTCCTTTACTCACTTTGGTATCAATGATTGCACCTAGCCCAGATTGGATGATTGCAATTAATAGCATTTCTCTTTTAGATATTAATGGAGATTGGATAAATGAAATTACTATTGATTTATACCCCTATGATGCTGGAACCGATAGCGGAATAGATTATGATTCTTCAAATATGGATACCAATCCTCAAGAACTTATAACAAGTATACAGGGAGTTTCCCCTTTTTCAACAGAAACAATAGGTACCATTACTATTTTACTTGAAGATATTATTTTAAGTAATACTGATTTTGAAAATAAAAAAGCAGTTTCTGTATTTCCAAACCCTAGTAAGGATTTGATAAACGTATCGATATCAAATTCTCAAATTAAAAGTATAGAAATCTTTAATATTTTAGGAGAAAAAACAACCTCTTTACAATTACAAAATGTATCAAATACTGAAGTAGACTTATCAAACTTAAATAGTGGTGTTTATGTACTTAGTATACTTGACACTTCAAATAAAACAACTCTTAAAAAAATCATCAAGATTTAAGAATTTCTTTATTTATCTTTTTAACAAGGCTTGGACCTTCATAAATAAATCCGGTAAAAATCTGAACAAGACTAGCACCAGCCTCTAACTTCTCTAAAGCATCGGTTGCAGTATGTATCCCTCCTACCCCAATAATAGGAAATGCTCCATTGCTATTTTTATGTAGATATCGTATCACACTGGTTGACTTTTCTGAAAGTGGTTTTCCACTAAGTCCTCCTATTTCCTTTTTATTTTCTGAAACCAATCCTTCTCTAGACATTGAAGTATTAGAAGCGATAACCCCTTCTAGTTTTGTAACAGCAACTAGTTCTATAATTTCATCTAGTTGTTGGTCATTTAAATCGGGAGCGATTTTTAGCAGGATCGGTTTTTGAATTTTAAAAGTATCATTACACTTTTGTACTTCTGCAATTAATTCTTCTAGATAATCTTTATCATTAAGTTTTGCATGACTTGAAACATTTGGACAACTCACATTCAGCACAAAGTAATCTACAAAAGGATGTAGCGCTTTAAAACATGCTAAATAATCTTTAGTATAATCTTCTGGAGCTGTATTGGTGTTTTTACCAATGTTTCCGCCAATGATGACATTACTATTTTTCTTTAATTGTTCTACAGCTTTGGCAACTCCTTCATTATTAAAGCCCATTCTATTAATAATTGCCTGGTCACTTTTTAACCTGAACAATCTTTTTTTGGGATTCCCTATTTGGGTTTTTGGAGTTACAGTTCCAATTTCAATAAATCCGAAACCAAAGTTGGATAGCTCTTTATATAAAACTGCATTTTTATCGAATCCTGCAGCAAGTCCTACTGGATTAGGGAATTTAACACCAAATAACTCTCGTTCTAGTTTTGGGTTTTTAATTTGATATAAGCTTCTTATCATTCCACTTAAACCAAGTTGGTTAAAAAATCGAATTAAAGAAAAAGAAAAATAATGAACTTTTTCAGGGTCGAAAAGAAAAAGAAGAGGTCTTATTATTAGTTTGTACATTCCTTATAGAGCACTTAACATATTAAAACTATTTTAGGCTTTTAAAGTATTTGTAAATTCAATTATTTTTTGAATTCCATTCACAATATTAGGCGCATAAGTTTCAATAAATTTCGAGTTCAAAGGTACATCATTTTTAAGATATTTTTTCAATGCTTTTTTACCATTAAAATCTACAAATGCTAATCTAAAGATCAATTCATCAGGGGCAAAATAAAAATCAACACCAGGCAATAAGGCAACTTTATATTCCTTTAGAAGATAATTTGATAGATCGACGCTATTTGCTAATTGTTTTTTTAAAAGTATATCCTTAAAAGCATCAAAATTTATTAAAATATAAAAACCTCCTTGTGGTTGTGTACAACTTATTCCAGCTTGAGTTAAGTTTTGATATATATAATCTCCTAAAACTTCTAATATTTTAACAGAAGCTTCTACCTGTTTTTTTACCGATTTCTTGTATTTATAGGCTTCAATTGCTGCATATTGAATAGGAGCACTTACCGCACTAAAAGTTTCACTAAACAAGGTTTTATAAATAGAATTTAATTCTTTTAACTCCTCTGGTATCATCATATATCCTAATCGATAACCTCCTGCTGAAAAAACCTTACTTAATCCTCCAAAAACAATCGTTTTTTCAGGATAATAATTTGAAATACTTTTTACGTGAAAATTTTTAAAACTTATTTGAGAATAGATCTCATCTGAAAGAACAATTAAATCATATTTAGCACATACCATCGCTAACTTTTCTAGTTCCTCCTTACTATAAACAGCACCACTAGGATTGTTTGGTGAGTTGAGTATTAAAATATTATTTTGAGTTGTGTGTTTTTTACAATAGGCCTCTAAATCAGAGGCTTGCAACTTATAATTATATTTATAACTAGTCTCTAGAACGGAATAATTTTTTCCAATTAATTTAACCTGAGGCTGATAACTAACCCAACTCCCTTTAGGTATTAAATAAGTCCCCTCCAAAATTAATATTGTTTGGTATAGTAATTCTTTACTGCCTGGACCTATAAATATATTTTCAGGGTTTGTTTTTATTTGTTGGTGATTCCCTAAAAACTTAGCTATTTCTATTCTTAGTTCTTGCAACCCAACTGTAGGAAGATAATGATTGCAATCCGCATTCTTTTTTAATTTTTTTAC